>ENA-OWPA01000104-OWPA01000104.1-bioreactor-metagenome-genome-assembly--contig:-NODE-104-length-156254-cov-11.903449_pt1 | contig 156254 bp, 130 predicted proteins | sample MGYA00238139_ERZ651803 | MGnify/ENA primary metagenome ERZ651803 (study PRJEB26909, sample SAMN07631231) | bioreactor metagenome | isolation source: Switchgrass digestor | place: USA: Dartmouth...
AAACCGATATAATTCTATCTATATCCATCATCACATTAAAATTACTCCTAAATGTAGTAATGGAGCAGGATTGAAGCTCAATCCTACCCCAACTATTGACAAAGAGCCAAATAATAGATGTGAGTTTTGCTAACAGAAATAATAATTTGACTATTTTAGATGTAAGAGAACTTAGGGAATCGTAAAATTTCAGGGATAAGAAATCATTATATTTTGCTATGATAACTTAGCAAATTTTGAAGTAAATACAAAAAATGTATTTAATATAAACTAAATAAAGGGGTGTTTTTATGCGCAAATCAAACAAAAATCTAGTGTTAATATTAGCTTTAGCTGTGTTTATGTCAGGTTTTAGCAGCTTGGCTTATGGGGGTGAAGTGGACAAAGATATTATTCATCTGACAATTTTAGGCACTTCTGATACCCATTCTAATCTATATGGATATACATATGAGGATCAAAAGGAAGCTACTAATAATGGAGTAGCAAGAATTTCAACATTTGTGAAGGAAATAAGGGCAAACAATCCTAATACAATTTTAATTGACACTGGAGATACCTTCCAAGGAACTATATTAGCTGATGCAGTATACAATAAGATGTTAGATGTAACTCACCCAGTTTCAAAGGTCCTCAATCATATGAAATATGACGCTATGGTACTAGGAAACCATGAATTTAATTTTGGAATGAGCTTTGTAGATAAAATAGTTAATGAGTTAGATATGCCAGTACTTGCTGCAAATGCTGTATATAAAGATGGTAAAAAGCTTGCAGAGCCATATACAATTATAGAAAAGGCTGGATTAAAAATTGGTATATTAGGCCTTACAAATCCTAATGCTCCTAGATGGGATGGAGAAAAGGTAGATTCTGTTGAATTTAGTTCTGTTCCTGAAGTAGGCAAGAAATATGCAAAAATTTTAAAAGAAGATGAAAAGGTTGATATATTAATAGTAGCAGCCCATGTAGGCATGATTCCAGAATATGATGAAGAGAATGGTTCTGATGGTGCTGAAAAGTTATTGGAGGAAGTACCTTATATAGATGTGCTTTTATTAGGACATTATCATACTAAGAGTGCTGAGATTATAGGAAATACTTTGGTAGGCTCACCTAGAAATAGTGGTCGCGATGTAGTTAAATTTGATTTAACTATAGAAAAGAAGGATGGAAAGGTTGTTGTAGTAGATAGATCAGTAACCACAGTTGATATGGAGGGTGTAGAACCAGATCAGGAAATAAGAGATTTAATTGGGGAAGAGCATAAAGCTACTATTGATTTCATAAATGGTGAAGGCGATAGTGAAAGCGGAATATCAGGCGGTGGAATATTTGGAGAAGCAACAGCAGATTTTCAGCCTAAAAATGAGATAGACGGTATTCCAGAAGGAAAACTTCGTGATACAGCAGTGATAGATTTAATAGCTAAAGTTCAGTTAGAAGTTTCAGGCGCAGATGTGACTTCAGTAGCATTGTTCCAAGACAAATCTGACATTAAAGCTGGAAAGATTAACTATGGTGATCTTTTCAATATATATAAATATGATAATACACTATATACTGTAGATGTAACAGGTAAGGAATTAAAGGCTTACATGGAATGGTCTGCTCAACACTATAATACTTGGAAACCTGGTGATATCACCATTTCATTTGATGAAAATGTGCCAGGATATTTGTATGATATGTTTGAAGGTGTAGAGTATAAAATTGACTTATCAAAACCAGTGGGTGAAAGGATAGTAGATGTAAAATTTAAGGGAGAACCTTTGAGAGATGATCAAGTTTTAACTTTGGCTGTAAATAATTACAGATATTCAAGTGGATTAAAGGCTGAGAAATTAATTTCTGGAAATAAGAAATGGGAGTCTCCAAAAGCTATAAGAGATTATCTAGCTGAGTATATACAAAGAGTTGGTGTTATAAGCCCTGAAGTTAGCAATAACTGGGAGATAGTAGGTATAGATTTGAATCACCCATTAAGAGATGAGATAATCAAGCTTGTTAATGATAAAAAGCTGCCTGTACCTTACTACAAGTCTTTAAATATTTATGAACTAGAGGAAGCAGGTATTATTAAAGATGGTAAAGTTATTCCACCTGATGAAGAAGTAGATCAAGAGATTACTTATTCAGAAGGACCAACTAGACCAAAAAATGAAGAAGTTCAATCCAATACGGAAGAAGTAAAAGACTTAGATATAACAAAGGACTTAGAGAAGCCAAAGGCTAAAGAATATGTTGTTAAACCAGGAGATGTATTATGGAAGATTGCAGAAAAGTTTAACACTACTTGGGAAGAGCTTGCGAAATACAATAACCTAAAGAATCCACATTTAATTTTTCCTAATCAGATAATATTAATACCATAGTGTAATACTTAGGACAAGGAAAAGCTTGTTTAAATGAAAAAACAAGTGCCTTGTTCCTTTTTATTAAAACCTTTTTATAATACTAATAGTTATAAAGTTTTCTAATATACAATAACCATATTTTAAAATATAGGACCAGATTACTCTTCTTTATGATACTATGTAGGAAGAACTAGAAGATCTATTGAAGACCTTAAAGAAGGAATTTAAAAAAGCAATTTATATTTAGTAAATGATGGGGATAAGAGTTTTATTAAATCCTAATGATGAGAAAATGAAAAAAACTAGAGGATTTGATAAAGAACTTGTATTAAAATTATGATATAATATACTTATAAAAGAAAGTTTTGTGCCCTGACCTATGTATGTTAGGGCTTTGTTTTTTCATATAAATTAATATGTTTTTCTAGCATTATTAACTAGCATATGTTATTATAGCGAAGTGGGTAAATTATAATTAATACTTTTTCTAAGCTCTATGAGGAGTGGTGCTGTGCCTATTTTTAAATATATATTAAATATTGAGCTTTTTAGCAAAGTAATCATAATTCTAATGATAATTGTATTATTTCTTTATTCTCAGAATAACTGGATTACTAAAACTAATCTGAAGCTTAGCTTTAAAAATCTGCCAAAAAATTTTAATAATTTTAAAATAGTGCATATATCTGACTTGCATAATAAATCTTTTGGTAAAAAACAGCGATATTTAATAAAGCAAATAAGTGAGGAAAATCCAAATATTATCGTAATTACAGGTGACTTAATAGACAGTAGGAGATATAATGAAAATATAGCAATAGAATTTGTTAATGAAGCAATTAAAATTGCTCCGTTATACTACGTAACTGGTAATCATGAAATGCGCTTGGCTAATTTAAAAAGTCTAGAAGAACAGCTTATTAGTTCTGGTGTTAAGGTTTTAGATAATAGCTGGGAAAAGATTAGTATTGAAGGACAGAGCATAATTATTGCAGGAGTTTATGATCCTCTTACAGGTACAAGAAACAGAGAAAGAATTGTTATGAACCAGCATCTTCAACAATTAACAAAAGAACTGGATAATAATAGCTTTAAAATACTGCTATCCCACAGGCCTGAAAGAATAAATGACTATGCTCAATATGGTTTTGACTTAGTTTTTACTGGTCATGCACATGGAGGACAATTTAGAATTCCTTTTATAGGAGGATTAGTAGTGCCTAATCAAGGGTTCTTCCCCAAATATACATCTGGTGTTCATAAAGTAGATAATACTACTATGATAATTAGCAGAGGTTTGGGAAATAGTATAATGCCTCAGCGCATATTCAACAGACCAGAAGTAGTAGTTGTGGAGCTTTTTTCTAAATAAAAACAGAGAGGTGATAAATGGTGGATTCTGATCCCTATGAGAATAGTTTTTCAATAAAAATGAATAATAAGGTAGAGGAATTCACCATTTTATTACATGATGGTTCCTCTACCGTGAGAGAAGGAGGAACAAGGTATGGAAAGAGTTTTAGAACTGATCAGAGAAAACAAGCTTATGCAGGCGAGAAATGAATTAAAAGATATGAATGTTGTAGACATAGCACAGCTCTTAGATGAAACTAGTCAAGAAAAAATGCTTATAATCTTTCGTATTTTACCAAAGGATATTTCTGCAGATGTATTTTCATATTTATCATCCGAAAAACAGAGGTATATTATTGAGTCTATTACTGATAAAGAAATCAAGAATATTATAGATGAGTTATTTTTAGATGATACAATAGACTTTCTAGAGGAGCTTCCTGCGAATGTTGTAAAAAAAGTATTGAAAAACACTGATGAAAATACTAGGGCATTGATAAATCAATTCTTGAAGTATCCTGAAAACTCTGCAGGAAGCATAATGACAATAGAGTATGTTGACTTAAAAAAAGAAATGACAGTTAGAGAGGCATTAGAGCATATAAAGAGAACAGGTATAGATAAGGAAACAATAGATACCTGCTATGTTATGGATAAAAATAGAAAGCTTGAGGGTGTTATTTCTATAAGACAGCTAATACTTAATGACGATGATACGATTATTGGAGACATAATGGACGAAAATGTAATATATGTTCATACCCTTGAAGATCAAGAGCAGGTAGCTGATGTGTTTAGAAAATACGACTTTAACTCAATGCCAGTTGTAGACAATGAAAATAGACTTGTAGGAATTATTACAATTGATGATATTGTAGACATTATTGAACAGGAAAATACAGAAGACTTTCAAAAGATGGCTGCTATGGCACCATCTGAAGAAGAATATCTGAAAACAAGTGTATTTACTTTGGCTAAACATAGAATTGTGTGGCTTTTAGTTCTTATGATTTCAGCTACTTTTACAGGAAATATCATTGAAAAGTTTGAAAAAACGCTTCAGTCAGTAGTAGTATTAGCTGCATTTATTCCTATGATAATGGATACAGGCGGAAATGCTGGGTCCCAATCTTCAACCTTGATTATACGTGGATTAGCATTAGGAGAAATAGAATCAAAAGACATATTTAAAGTAATATGGAAAGAGTTAAGAGTAAGTGTTATAGTGGGTATAATTTTATCTGCAGTCAATTTTGCTAGAATATACTTCTTAGAAAAAACAGACTTTTATGTAACTTTAGCCATTTCTATAAGTGTATTTTTTACTGTAGTAATAGCAAAGATAGTAGGAGGAGTATTACCTATAGCAGCTAAAAAATTAAAGATGGACCCAGCTATTATGGCGAGTCCACTGATTACAACAATAGTAGATGCATTAGCACTTTTAATATACTTTACTGCTGCTACAGCATTATTAGGTTTATAGTTTTTATAAATTTTTAGTTGATAATTATTTCAATTGCTGTTATAATAACTAAGGACAAAAAAATATGAATCTTTAATTCAGTCCAGAGAGGCTGGCAAGATTGTGATACGGGATAGCTGTATTTTTATGCATATAATGACTTCTTGCGCCTTGCAAGAAGTTTTTTTATGACCTAACCCGATTTAATTACAATCAAAGCATGCCTTTAATTCAGCACTGAGAGGCTGAAAAGGAGAGAAAAAACTCTCCTACTAAATTAAAAGAGGAGGTTTTTTTATGGCTGAAAATGTTATGAAAAACAATGAGTACACAAAACCAGAGGTTAGTTTTCTAGCTAACACAAAAAAGATTGTATTAGCAATGCAGCATTTAATTGCAATGTTTGGTGCAACAGTATTAGTTCCAATATTAACAGGGTTTAGTCCATCTGTAGCGCTATTTACAGCTGGAGTAGGTACACTAATATTCCATCTATGTACTAAAGGAAAAGTACCTGTCTTTCTAGGCTCATCTTTTGCATTTATTCCATTGATACTGACAGTTAAAGAATTATATAATGGAGACTTGGCATATGCACAAGGTGGAATGGTAGTAGCGGGACTAATTTATGTACTGATATCATTCATAATAAAGAAAATTGGAGTGGAAAGAATTCAAAAAGTTCTTTCGCCACAGGTAGTAGGGCCTATGATAATGATAATAGGGTTAAACTTAATACCTACTGCCTTCGGAATGGCAAAGGAAAATTTGTTAGTAGCTGCTTTAACATTAGGGGTAGCATTACTAATTAATTTTATAGGGAAAGGCTTTATTAAACAGCTTGCCATATTAATCGGAGTAATTACAGGATATATAGTATCTTTAAAGCTAGGAATAGTTGATTTAGAAGTAGTAAGAGAAGCTTCATTAGTTGCAATACCAGAATTTAGGCTCCCTAAATTTGATATAGGTGCAATTGCTATAATAGCACCAGTAGTTCTAGCAGTTTTTATGGAGCATTTAGGTGATATAACAACAAATGGGCAAGTTGTAGGTAAGAATTTCATCGAAGATCCAGGCTTAAATAGAACTCTTCTAGGAGATGGTTTAGCAACAATGGTTGCAGCATTTGTTGGAGGACCAGCAAATACAACTTATGGAGAAAATACAGGTGTACTAGCTCTCACTAAAAACTATGACCCATCAATATTAAGATTAACAGCAGTATTTGCTATAATCTTAGGCTTGGTATCAAAAGTAGGTGCAGTGCTAACGTCTATACCAAATGCAGTAATGGGTGGTATTAGTTTAATGCTATTTAGTATGATTTCACTTATAGGAGTTAAGACCATAAAAAATAACAAAGTAGAGTTCAATATAAAAAATATAATAATTATGTCAACTATGCTGATATTAGGTCTAGGCAATGGAATAATTGAGAGCAAATTAGGAATAACCATAGGAATACCTGTAACAGAAACAGTTAAAATATCAGGATTAAGCTTTGCTGCAATAGTAGGTATAGCTTTAAATCTGATTTTAAATAGAAAGTAATAAAAGAAATATAAAAGAGGATATTGCATAATTAGACTTAAGAGAGATTCTTTTCTTTGCTTAGAATGATGATATTTTCAGAATATGTCATTTTAAAGCCACAAGTTTGAAGAATCTCTCTTAATTGTTTACATAAACTATATTTTATAGGTATCAAGGGTAATTATGATGCTCTGAAATAACTTTAAGGGTTAGAAGACAATAGAAATACAGAGTTATTATAAAGCTGATATTTGAATTTTTACTTGTGAAATGTTTTTTAAAATAGTAAAACAAGCTACACATATACTATAAAAATTTTATATGTAATGCTGATTTCATAGAATGATAATTTATGATGAAATATAAATTAATAGTATATACAAAAAGGATGTAATATGTACTTAAAAATAAGGAATAAAAAATTGGATAAAGCAGTAATATCAACTGTTTCGTGAGGAACTTAGCAAAAAGTTAACTGAATTTTTTGCATTTTTCTTTACTAAAGTGACAAATAGTGATATCATATATATGTTTAAGGTGGGCTAAAGAGTTAATATAATCCTAAAAATTCCATCTTTAATATCATATTGTAGTCATATTTATAGTAAAATTTCAATAATATGGATATGACTCAAATTTCATATAATATCAAGATAATTTAATTGAGAGGAGTGTAAAAAATGCAGTGTTGCAAAGGAAAAAATACTGGGGATAGTCCTAAATTTGACTTGGACAAGCTAAAACCTGTACTTGAAAAGTATAAAGGAACAAAGGGAAGTCTAATTAGCATTTTGCAAAAAGCACAGGATATTTATGGCTATTTACCTGTTGAGGTACTTGATTACATAGCAAAGGAAACAGGTGTGAAACCGGCAAAGGTTCATGGAGTAGTCACATTTTATACTCAATTTAGATTAGACCCAGTAGGAAAGTATTTAATTATGCTATGTCAAGGAACTGCTTGCCATGTAAACGGTTCTAAGGCTATTGAAGAAGCTATTTATGAAGAATTAGGAATACGAGAAGGTGAGACTACAGAGGATAACCTTTTCACATTTAACAATGTTGCATGTCTTGGATGTTGTAGCTTGTCTCCAGTAATGATGATAAATGGGGAGACATATGGGAAGTTGACACCACAAAAGGCAAAGGAAATATTAAGAGAAATTAGAAATAAAGAGAGTAAGGAGGCCTAGACATGAAAATAGTTGTTGGACAAGGTAGCTGTGGTATAGCTGCAGGTGCTAATAAAGTCTATACTGCATTAGAAAATGAACTCAATGCTTCAGGTGTTAATGCTGAGCTTACACTAACTGGATGTATAGGAACATGTTATCTTGAACCTATAGTAGATGTTATAGATGATGAAGGTAATAAAACTACTTATGTTAAAGTAACACCAGAGATGGCTTCCGAGATAATTGAAAAGCATGTAAAAAATGGCGAAATACTTACTGATTATATAATAAGTGATGAAGATAGAAATGCAATAGTTAGTCAAAAGAGAATTGCTCTTAGAAATTGCGGTATTATCAATCCTGAAAGTATAGATGAATACATTGCGAATGGTGGATACAAAGGACTAGAAAGATGTTTAAAAGAATTAAGTCCAGAAGAAATAATTGAAGAAGTAAAAATATCTGGACTTAGAGGGAGAGGAGGAGCTGGATTCCCTACATGGTTTAAATGGAATGCAGCACTTCAAAGCAAGGATACTCCAAAATATGTTGTATGTAATGCAGATGAAGGAGATCCTGGTGCATTTATGGATAGAAGTATTCTTGAAGGAGATCCTCATAGCTTAATAGAAGGTATGATCATAGCAGGATATGCCATAGGTGCAAATGAAGGAGTTGTTTATGTAAGAGCAGAATACCCACTAGCTATTATAAGACTTCAAGAAGCAATAGATGAGGCAGAAAAGAGAGGAATCCTTGGAGATAATGTTCTTGGACTTAATAAATTCAGCTTCCATCTAAGAATAAAGGCTGGAGCAGGAGCATTCGTTTGTGGAGAAGAAACTGCCCTTATAGCATCATTAGAAGGTGAAAGGGGAATGCCAAGATTAAAACCACCTTTCCCAGCACAAAAAGGCTATTGGAGCAAACCAACTAATATAAATAACGTTGAAACATATGCCAATGTACCTTGGATATTAGCAAATGGTGGAGCAGCTTTTGCAGCTGTAGGAACAGAAAAAAGTAAAGGAACAAAGGTATTTGCTCTTACAGGAAAGGTAAATAAGGGCGGACTTGTAGAAGTGCCTATGGGTACTCCAATTAGAGATATAATCTTTGGAATCGGTGGAGGAATTAGAGGCAATAAACAGATAAAGGCAGTGCAAATGGGTGGACCTTCAGGAGGATGTATACCTGAGTTTTTATTAGATACCCCAGTTGATTATGAATCGATAAACAAAACAGGAGCTATAATGGGTTCTGGTGGTATGGTTGTAATGGATGAAACTACTTGTATGGTTGATATGGCAAGATTCTTCTTGGACTTTACTCGTAAGGAATCCTGTGGTAAATGTATACACTGTAGAATAGGTACAAAGAGAATGCTTGAAATATTAACTAGAATTTGCGAAGGCGAAGGAAGAGAAGGAGATATAGAACTTCTTGAAGAGCTAGGAGAGCAAATAAAGGCTGGTTCATTATGTGGACTTGGACAAACTGCTCCAAATCCAGTTTTAAGTACAATAAGATATTTCAGAGAAGAGTATGAAAAGCATATTTATGATAAAAAATGCCCTGCTAAACAATGTAAGAACCTTATATCTTTCTCTATATCAGAAGACAAGTGTATAGGCTGTGGATTATGTAAGAGAAATTGTCCAGTAGGAGCAATATCTGGCGAAGTTAAGAAACCACATAAAATCAATAGCGAGATATGTATTAAATGCGGTAAGTGTAAAGAAGTATGCCGCTTTGGCGCAGTAGAAGTTGAATAGGAGGGGGGCAAAAAAATGTCACAAATAAGACTTAACATAAACGGAAAAGAAGTAGTAGGACTTAAAGGTCAAACAGTACTTGAAGTTGCAAGAGCAAATGGTATTGAGATACCTACCTTGTGTCATGATGAAAGAACAAAGATTTACGGAGCATGTGGACTTTGTGTAGTTGAAGTTGAAGGAGTACCTAAGCTTTTAAGAGCTTGTGCTACTGAAGCGACAGACGGAATGATAGTATTAACAAATACTGAAAAAGTTAGGGCATCTAGAAAAATAGCATTAGAGCTTTTACTATCTGACCATGTGGGAGACTGTAAAGCACCATGTACATTAGCTTGTCCAGGAAATACTGATTGTCAGGGATATGTAGGACTTATAGCAAATGGCCAATATAAAGAAGCACTCAAGCTTATAAAAGAGCAGCTTCCATTACCAGCTAGTATAGGAAGAGTATGTCCACATCCATGTGAAGATGCTTGTAGAAGACAATTAGTAGAGGAGCCTATATCAATAGCAAATCTAAAAGCTTTTGTTGCAGATATAGACTTAAATGATAAAGAATCATATATGCCAGAAATGAAGCCTAAAACAGGTAAAAAGGTTGGAATCATAGGTGGAGGTCCTGGAGGATTAACTGCTGCTTATTATCTAGCTAAAGATGGACATGATGTTACTATATACGAAGCTATGCCAAAGCTTGGTGGTATGCTTAGATATGGAATACCTCAATACAGACTTCCAAAAGATATACTAGATAAAGAGATTCAGCTTATAGAGCAAATGGGAGTTAAAATGCTTACAAATGTAAAGGTAGGCAAGGATATAACTCTAGACCATATTAGAAAGAATAACGATGCAGTATTTGTATCTATAGGTGCTTGGAAGAGTACTAGGATGAATTGTCCTGGAGAGGATTTGGAAGGCTCAATAGGAGGTATAGAGTTCTTAGCTAAGGTTGTGACAAATGAGCCTGTTCTATTAGGAGAGAGAGTTGCTGTAGTAGGTGGAGGAAATACAGCAATGGACGCTTGTAGAACAGCAATAAGACTTGGAGCAAAGGAAGTTTACAATATATATCGTAGAACTAGGGAAGAAATGCCAGCAGAAGAAATCGAAATCAAAGAGGCAGAAGAAGAAGGAGTAAAATTCAAATTCTTAGTAAGTCCAATTGAAATTATTGGAGAAAATGGCAGAGTAAAAGCTATCAGACTTCAAAAAATGGAGCTAGGAGAGCCTGACAGCAGTGGAAGAAGAAGTCCTGTTCCAATAGAAGGAGAAGAGGAAATATTAGAAGTAGACACTGTAATAGGTGCTATAGGACAATATGTAGACGCAAGTGGTCTTGAAGGAATAGAGTTAACTAAGAAAGGCACAATAGCGGCTGACGAAACTACATTCCTAACAAATTTACCTGGAGTATTTGCAGGTGGAGATGCAACAAACAAAGGACCAAGTATAGCTATAGCAGCTATAGGAGAGGCTAAGAAAGCTGCTAGTGTAATATCAAGATACTTAGAGGGAGAAGTAATTCCTTATAGAAAGCCTTACTATGTAGTAAGAGAAGACTTAACTCCTGAAGACTTTAAAGATAGAGAGAAACAATACAGATCTCCTATGCCACATCTTTCACCAGCTGAGAGAAGAAATAACTTCAACGAAGTAAATCTAGGCTTCGATGAAGAGGCTGCTAAGAGAGATGCAATGAGATGTCTAGAGTGCGGCTGTCATGATGTTTTTGAATGTAAATTAATTAAGTATGCAAATGAATATAATGTAGAACCACAAAGACTAAGTGGAGAAGTTCACAAACGTCAAGGAGAAGATACTCATCCATTTATAATGAGAAATCCTGATAAATGTATACTTTGTGGACTTTGCGTCAGAGTATGTGAAGAAGTAATGGGAGTTACAGCTCTAGGCTTAGTAAACAGAGGTTTTGACACTATAGTAAAACCAGCTTTAGATTTACCTCTTAATGAAACTGGATGTATCTCATGTGGACAATGTATAAGCGTATGTCCAACAGGAGCCCTTGGAGAGAGAATGAGTATAGAGAAATCAGTGCCAGTAGAGCCAAAGGTAACACATACTATATGCTCACAATGTAGCGTAGGTTGTAATGTTAATTTAAATTCAAAGGGAAGTATGTTAACTAAGGCTAAGCCTATAAGAGAAAGTAAAGTAGATGACGGACTATTATGTGTAAAAGGACGCTTTGGATTCGATATAGCACAAAAATGTGCTAGACTTACTAAACCAATGGTTAAAAAGGATGGTAAGCTAGTTGAAGTATCATGGGAAGAAGCATTCCTATATACAGCTAAAAAAGCTCAAAGTGTAGCTATGCTGCATGGAAACAGTGCACTTGCAGTATCAGTTTCAGATAGATATACAAACGAAGAAATATATCTAGCTTCTAAGTTTGGTAGAGAAGTATTAAAAACAGACAACATAACTAGCTTCAACAGAGTTAGTCAAGGCATTAAGGACGTACTAGGATATGATGCATCATCTAATACATTTGATGAGCTATTAGGGGCAGAGACAATTCTATTAGTTGGTTCAGATATCATGAAGCATCATACAATAGTAGGACTTAAGATAAAGAAAGCTGTTCAAAATGGAGCTAAGCTATTAGTAGTAAATCCATTTGAATCACAAGCAGATGAATGGGCATATAGAAAATATAGTCCAGAAAATAATGTGTTATTCTTAAAAGAGATTGCAAAAGCTCTTATAGACAAAGGATTCAAACCATCAGAAAGCAAAGCAGTAGGATTTGAAGAGCTAAAAGCAGACTTAGAAGGTATAACTCCAAGTGAAGCAGCAGTAGAAATAGCTGAAATATACGGAAAATCTAAGAAGTCCATAATAGTATTTGAGCAAAATAATATTAGTTCGGCTGGTGCTATAATGCTTGCAAATATAGCTGTTATCTCTGGACATATAGGAAGTCCAAGAAACGGAATTATTCAGCTTAAGCTAAACAACAATAGCCAAGGTTTAGCAGATATGGGTATAGATAAAGACTCAAATGAAGTAGCTAAAGCTATAGAAAATGGAACTATAAAAGGATTATTAGTATTTGGTGAAGATATACCACAGGTAGATCTAACTAAACTAGACTTCCTAATGGTACAAGATACTCATTTGACAGAAACAGCTAAGTTAGCTGATGTAGTTATTCCAGCAGTAAGCTTTGCAGAATCTGAAGGTACATTTACAAGTTCAGAAAGAAGAATTCAGAGAATAAACAAAGCTATTATCCCAATGAGCGGATACGAAAACTGGAAGGTAATAGTAGAGCTTGCTAGAGTGTTAGGAACAACTCTAAACTACACTAGCGCAAAAGATATATTTGCAGAGCTAACTGCAGTAAGAAGAGAATACTTCAAGGCAAATATCTGCGATAATAGTACAACATTCTGGCCAGTAAACGGCAGCAACGTACTATACACAGAAGGATTCAATTTCGAAGACAAGAAAGCAAAATTACAAATAGTATCAGATGGAGAGCTATTTGTAGAAAAAGTGAATACAAATAACCTAAGAAATCAGTTTATTGAGTTTCTTAAGGAGAATGAATTAATATAGCATAAATGAAAACCAGTCAAAGCGATTAATGCAGTTTTGACTGGTTTTCATTTTATATATACATTGAGGTATGTGTTGCTCTGTTAATAGTGATAATATGGACAATAAGTTTCATTTTTGCTTTTTATTGACAAAGAATATGTTTATATATATAATAAAAATATATATAGAAAAAATATATATGTAGAATTAAAATATAAGGAGGTGATATTATGCAGCAAGAGAAAGATATTAGTATGTTAATATTAAGCTTGCTTAGATCAGGGGATTTGTATGGATATGAAATGATGGAAAAACTAGAGCTTCTAAGTAATCAATATTTTAAATTAAAAGCGGGTACTCTTTATCCTATACTTCACAGTATGGAGGATGAAGGGTTTATTGAATCTTATGAAAAGAAGGCTGATAATGGAAGAATGAGAAAGTATTATCGTATTACAAAGCAGGGAGATAAAGCTTTAAGAGAAAAAAAGTCAGAATGGAAAAGTTATGTTGATATGATAACTAGAATATTGGGGGAGCAAGTCTATGAAAATTGATGAATATATTGATTTAGTGTGTAAGGAAATTAAAAATAAGAGAGTTCGTTCTTCTGTAAGTAGAGAATTATATGATCACCTTAATGAGCTTAAGGAAGATTATATAAATCAAGGAATGGATCCGATAGAAGCTGAGATAAAAAGTGTGAGAGATATGGGAGATCCTAAAGACACAGGAAGAAGGTTAAACTCTATTCATAGACGTAAGCCAGAGTGGCGTTTGCTCATTATTTCACTGACTATAATAATATTAGGTGCCATATTTAGTCATATGACTTTTCCAAATAGGTCAGTCTATAGTACTATAACAAATGCAGTTGTAAGCATTTTAGTATATATTATATTTTACTTTTTAGATTATACCTTTTTACTCAAATATAAATCAGAAGCATTAATAGCTGTGATTTTAATAATAATGATGCCTTTTATATTCCAGCTATATCAGCGTAGTATTTGGTTTGTATTGGTGATTATTTTACCAATAATAGCTTTATTTAAAAATTCTGACGAAAACAACACGAAAAATAGTCATAAGGAGTCAAAATATATAGAACGAGAAAATAATACTCACAGTAAAGGTATTTTTGACGAAATGTACAATGGATGGGCAAGGACGATTCTACTCAATTTTCCACAGGATTCGAGACTATGGGGAATCGTTGCAGTTATTGTACTAATATCTGTTTTAAATTGGAATATTGGTTTTAGCAGTGTTCAAAACGTCTATCTTTATGCATTTGCCTTCATAGTTTTTCTTATAACAATTCAGTTTAAAAGTAGCAGTAGAATTACACCTATCATTTTATATTATGTGTTCATATTATCTTATACATTTTTCTTTGACGAAAAGGGTATGCTGACACCTATATGTTTTATTATTGCATCCACACTTACATATATGCTTTATAGAAAATGGATAGATTTAAATAAAAAGATAGGTTTGCCGCTTATATGGATACCATTTTTAGTTCTATCATATTTTTTAATAAGAGATTATTTATTAGATCCAACTGGTTTAGGAAGTTGGACTAAAAGTGCATATGGATTAAATATTTCAGGAGAACAGATTAAGTTAATTATACAAGGAGCCCAATTCATTGGAAAAGGATTTTATCAATTTAATTTTGACTATTTGGCAAAAGAGCATTTTATCATTACTTATATTATAGGACATTATGGGCTGCTATCTGGGATTTTAGTGATTGAATTATTTTTATTATTAATCATTTTCCTAGTAGTGAATACATTCAAGTCAAAGCATGAGTTTGGAAAGGTTATTTCATTTGCTTGCACAGCAACTATATGCGTTGAGATAGTCGCATATATACTGTCTAATCTAGGATTTTTCAGTTTTCCTCCGGGATTTTTACCTTTTTTTACAGGAAATAATATATCCACTGTATTAAATTCCATATGCTTTGGATTGATTTTATCAATAAGGAGCAATAGAAATATTGTAGATGAGGAAAAAATATTTTTAAAGACTATGTAAGAGAGCAAAATTACCATATATATTGGATGTAGTCAAAGTGAAAACTTCACTTTGACTGTTTTTTTATTTGATGCAAATTCTCTGTTATTTTTAATTCATTTTTAGAATTTTGCCAGATAAAATTTTATACAGACTTATAGGCTGTAATAGCATAAAAATCGAGGAAATTTTACAAAGTTGAAATAAATTAATATTTTTTAAATATTTAGAAAATTGACGTAAAATTCGAAATATATGTTATTTTGCTACAATTTTGAAAACAAGATGTTGATAATGAAATTAATATGTGTTATATTGATAAAAACTTAGGAGGTGTATTTATGGGAATAATACTTAGAACAGAGAATATTGAAAAAGTTTACGGTAAAGGGGAACTACAGGTTCATGCACTGAAACCTCTAAATTTAGAGATTGAGGAAGGATATTTTTATGCCATAATCGGCAAAAGTGGTTCTGGGAAATCAACTCTTTTACATATTCTAGGAGGTCTAGATAAGCCTACTGGAGGTAAACTGTACCTAGAGGGTAAAAGTGTATTTGATTTAAAGGATTCAGAGTTAGCAGTATTGCGTCGCAGACGTATAGGCTTTGTATTCCAAGCTTTTAACCTTTTACAAGAGCATACTGTTATTGAGAATATTTTAATGCCTATTCACCTAGATGGAAAAGAACCTGATATGGATCATTTTAATGAGGTAATAAAATCTTTAGGTATTGAAGGCAAGCTGTCATATTATCCTGATGAACTTTCTGGTGGAGAGAGACAGCGTGTAGCCATAGCTCGTGCATTAATATCTAAGCCAGCAATAGTTTTAGCAGATGAACCTACTGGAAACTTAGATGAAAAAACGGGAAATGAAGTTCTTAAATTAATTAAAGAATCTGCTAGAAAATTTAATCAGACTATTGTATTAGTTACCCATGACTTAGAAATAGCTGCTGCAGCAGATAGGATTATTACTATTGCAAATGGAAGAATTTCTTCAATAGTAGATTCAAGCGATTTTCAGCATGCATAGACAAATTTATTTAACCGACGTATATGAAGGGGGGAACTTATGAAAATTAGAGATATTGCAAAAAGAGGACTAAAAGGAAGAAAACGAGATACTCTCTTGCTTAAGCTAGTTATTACTTTATCTTTTATATTTATAGTGACATCAACTATATTTGAGGCTAGTATAGACAAGACAAAACTAGAACAGCGCCTTGATCTATATGGGGAATGGCATGCAGCATATCTTAATGGAGATGAAGAAGTCTTAGAAAGGCTGAAAAATGAGCCTGGAGTAGATAAGGTAGGAGCTAGTTTAATCATAGGAGAGTCTGATAATTGTGGAATTATAGGAACTTTTAATCAAGATTTAATAGATATGGGAAGATTTTCACTATACAAAGGCCGCTACCCAGAAGCTCCTAATGAAATAATGTTAGAACTAAACCAAATGAGCAATATGAACCTTGACTTAGAAGTTGGACAGAAGATACAGGTAGCTATTTCTATTGAAACATTAAATGGCAACATGAAAGATTATATAAAAAGACTTAATCCAGAGTTTACTGAAAGATTGAATAAAAAAATGGAAGGCCTTGATATTTTTAATGATCGGGCACTTTATGATTGGCTAAGTTTTTATTATTATTCAATGCATGATAGATGGCCGCCTGAAGATGAAATAGAAGCTGAGAAAGTGCTTGCAGAACTATACGCTAATGTGTACCCTAGTTACTATATAAAATACAATAGCCATCACGAAACACCTTTTGAAGAGATAGGAGATGTGAAAGTAGTAGCAAATAATGATTACTTATACTATTACTTTTTGGAAGATGGTGAAATGACCCCTGAAATAATAAGGGAAAAGGGACTTTTAAGAAATCAACATATTATATTGAAGAAGGAGTTTATTATAACTGGTATATTACAGACCTATACTGACAAGTGGGACCTAGGAGGACATAGGGCTGCTAATGCCTTTATAACTGAAGAAGGGGCAAAAGCTTTTACAGAAGCTTTTTATAATACTACATTAGGAGACTTTTCAGACTACAAATTTGACTACAATATATTCTTATATTCTAATTCCTATGGAGAAAATCTATATTCCAAATTAGCAGACAGATATCTAAACATAGAAGATTCTAGTAATAAAGATTATAATACACATATAAATGAATATTACGGTGTATTATTGTTTGGAAAAACAGATGAAGAAATAGATTTGGCTTTCGAAAGAGTAGAGAAAGTGAGAACTGACAAGAATCGAAATGATTTTGCAGATGATTATATAGAAGGGAAAACAAATTCAGAGAATAAGATGGAGGTAAATACAGATAATTTCCGCAGAAATAGATTTTCCTATCCAGAAAGTGCTGCTTCCACCGAATATGTTTTGACCTTAGCAATAATTGCAATAGTATTTATAGCTACAGCATTAGCAATATTCCAGATTTTCTTAACACAGATGAAGAGAAGAGCAAGAAAGATAGTCCTTTTGAAATCAATTGGTGCTACTAACTGGCAGCTTATAAAGATACTTTTATACGAAGGACTATATCTACTGCGAACTGGTCTACTTATAGGTATACTAGGAGGATTTGGACTGGCTGCAATTGTTGTTTATGGAATGAATTTTTTTGGTGGAAGAAATCTCCAGTTTCATGTAATTCCATCATTTCTCATACTTGGTCTATTAGCAGGATGTTTAGCCTTGTTTATAGGTATGGCAGTACCTATGCTATATGCTATTAGAATACCATTAGTTGGTACTATGTCAAAAGCACCTAAGCACAAGAAGATCAAGCATAAAGGACAAGATGGAGTAAAGATAAAACGCCAGACCTTTAGATATATTAATTGGAGATATATGACGCTTAACAAAGGAAAGACGCTTATATCCTTTGGCATTTCATTTATTACAATTGCTATAATGCTCACTACAACTTTACTATGTTATATTTCCTTTGATGATTATAAGAACATAGTCTTATTTAATAAGAGACCAGATTACGCTCTTGAGACTTATTATGGAGATACAAGTAGAGGTATTAGAGAAGTAGAAGAGAACTTAAGAGCCATAGATGGAATTAAGTCTACTGAGGTATATAAGGTAGGTAAGAGAACCTTCCTTTGGTATGATGAAATAGAAGAAAATAAACTATTGCAGGCATATGAACAGCTTTTGCCACAGGATTTGTTGCCAATTCACTTCAGCAGCTATAATAGAATACTTGAAGATCAGCCAGAAATGATTAGTAATGCATTTTACACTAAAATCTATGGAATAGACCCAGATAGTGAATTGTATTCTAGATTCAGTTCAAGTATTACTAAAGGAGCAGTTGATAAAGAGAAGTTTGCAAAAGGTGAGGAGATTATATTATTAGTTCCAATGTATATTTCAAAAAATACTAATATTGATGGAAGACCTTTTAGTCAAACTGAAGTAACAGCTGCAACAAATGAAAACAACAGAATGAAGTGGCTATTTGAGCGAAGTGGTACATATAAAATTACATATAATAGTAGATATAGGGAGTATTACGATATACCTGAAGATATTAAGCCAGGTGACACAATTTATTTATCCTCTGATGACGAAAAAATAGATGGAGATAACTATGTAGTTAGTTTTACTACAAGAGAAGTTAAAGTAGGAGGAATTATATACTATTTCCTAGGACAAGGGATGTGGCCATTTTCTGATAATGTAGCTCCTTATATAGTTATTAGTTCATTAAATGGTATGGAGTCTGTTTATCCAGGCTCTAGATTTGGTCTATATCCTCATACTTTAGAAGAAAGGAAGAGTATGGTAGAATCACTTTATCCAACTAAATTTGGGCGTACTCTTTGGTACTTAAATACTAATTCTAAAGAGCAAGATGTGGTATTAGATTCAAAAATATTAGCTTTCGCTAATAACAATGGATATACTGTATATAACTATAAGGAGAGTAACTCTAAGCTTTATCAGGAAGCTTTTAATAATGCAATTATTATTGGATTATTAGGCTTTACAGCATCAGCTATTGCCTTTATAATTCTATATAACACAATGTCATCTAAAATGGAACAGGATAGAAATAGAATAGGAATCTTACAGTCCATTGGGGTGACAAATTCACAGTTTTCAAGTCATTACCTTAAGTTAGGAATATTAAATGGACTGCTATCAATAATAATTGTTAATATACTGTTATTTATAGTAATGTTCATAACATCTATAGCTGCATTAAGCGGGATAACTATGACATTTGGCGATTGTATTAAGGATATATTTGAATATAGACTATGGTTATATCCTTGGATAGTTCATATAGTCATATGTGCAGTATTCTTTATATTAACAGTGCTAATATATTGCATACCTAGCAAGAAAATAACTAAGCAGTATCCAGTTGAAAATATAAGAAGTCTTGGCAGGTAAAGCAAATCAAAGCCTATTATTGGAGTAGCCAATAAGGGGCTTTTTAGATATAACTGGATGTATTAGTGCACAAATCAAAAAAGTTTTACAAAGATGAAATAAATTAATATTTTTTAAATATTTAGAAAATTGACGTAAAATTCGAAATATATGTTATTTTGCTACAATTTTGAAAACAAGATGTTGATAATGAAATTAATATGTGTTATATTGATAAAAACTTAGGAGGTGTATTTATGGGAATAATACTTAGAACAGAGAATATTGAAAAAGTTTACGGTAAAGGGGAACTACAGGTTCATGCACTGAAACCTCTAAATTTAGAGATTGAGGAAGGATATTTTTATGCCATAATCGGCAAAAGTGGTTCTGGGAAATCAACTCTTTTACATATTCTAGGAGGTCTAGATAAGCCTACTGGAGGTAAACTGTACCTAGAGGGTAAAAGTGTATTTGATTTAAAGGATTCAGAGTTAGCAGTATTGCGTCGCAGACGTATAGGCTTTGTATTCCAAGCTTTTAACCTTTTACAAGAGCATACTGTTATTGAGAATATTTTAATGCCTATTCACCTAGATGGAAAAGAACCTGATATGGATCATTTTAATGAGGTAATAAAATCTTTAGGTATTGAAGGCAAGCTGTCATATTATCCTGATGAACTTTCTGGTGGAGAGAGACAGCGTGTAGCCATAGCTCGTGCATTAATATCTAAGCCAGCAATAGTTTTAGCAGATGAACCTACTGGAAACTTAGATGAAAAAACGGGAAATGAAGTTCTTAAATTAATTAAAGAATCTGCTAGAAAATTTAATCAGACTATTGTATTAGTTACCCATGACTTAGAAATAGCTGCTGCAGCAGATAGGATTATTACTATTGCAAATGGAAGAATTTCTTCAATAGTAGATTCAAGCGATTTTCAGCATGCATAGACAAATTTATTTAACCGACGTATATGAAGGGGGGAACTTATGAAAATTAGAGATATTGCAAAAAGAGGACTAAAAGGAAGAAAACGAGATACTCTCTTGCTTAAGCTAGTTATTACTTTATCTTTTATATTTATAGTGACATCAACTATATTTGAGGCTAGTATAGACAAGACAAAACTAGAACAGCGCCTTGATCTATATGGGGAATGGCATGCAGCATATCTTAATGGAGATGAAGAAGTCTTAGAAAGGCTGAAAAATGAGCCTGGAGTAGATAAGGTAGGAGCTAGTTTAATCATAGGAGAGTCTGATAATTGTGGAATTATAGGAACTTTTAATCAAGATTTAATAGATATGGGAAGATTTTCACTATACAAAGGCCGCTACCCAGAAGCTCCTAATGAAATAATGTTAGAACTAAACCAAATGAGCAATATGAACCTTGACTTAGAAGTTGGACAGAAGATACAGGTTACCATTTCTATTCAAACAGCCGATGGGAGCATGAAGGATTATATAAAAGGACTTAATCCAGAATTTACTGCAAGGATGAACAAAAATAAAGCAGAATTTGATTATTTTAATTCGGATTGGCTGCGTTTTATATATCCTGTTTATAATAATAATCAAGAAGTACCAGAAGACGAAAAAGAAGCTGATAAAGCACTTAAAGAGCTATTTGAAAGAATATATCCTGAGTATTTTATAAAACATCATCGACATCATGAAACTCCTTTTGAACAAATAGGAGATGTAAAAGTAGTAGTAAGCAATGATTACTTGTATTATTATTTTGACGGAGATGAAGTGAATCCTGAAATAATAAGGGAAAAAGGACTTTTATTGAATCAAAAGATTATATTTAAGAAGGAATTTATCGTAACTGGTATTTTGCAAACATATACTGATAAATGGGACTTAGGAGGACATAAAGCTGCTAATGCTTTTATAACTGAAGAAGGAGCAAAGGCATTTACAGAAGCTTTTTATAATACTACATTAGGTGATTTTTCAGATTATAAATTTGGTTATAATGTATTCTTATATTCTGATTCCTACGGAGAGAATTTATATTCTCAGCTAGTTGAAAAATATCCAAATGTAGAAAATAGTTCTAATAGTAAAGAATATAATGTACAAGTAGATGATTATTATGGTAAATATTTGTTTGGAAAGACAGATGAAGAGATAGACTTAGCCTTTGAAAGAGTAGAGAATTTAGTACTCACCAGTGGGCTAGATGAATTGAGAGATGATTATTTAGAAGGTAAAGTAAATTCAGAAAATAAGATGGAGGTAAATACTGATAATTTCCGTCGGAATAGATTTTCTTATCCAGAAGTTACTGCTTCAACTGAGTATGTTCTCACATTAGCAATTATTGCAATAATATTTATAGCAACAGCATTAGCTATATTCCAAATATTCTTAACTCAGATGAAGAGAAGAGCCAGAAAAATAGTCCTTATGAAATCAATTGGTGCTACTAACTGGCAAGTTATAAAGATGCTTTTATATGAAGGACTATATTTACTGAGAACAGGTCTACTTATAGGTATACCAGGAGGATTTGGACTGGCAGCAGCCATTGTTTATGGAATGAATATTTTTGGCGGAAGAAACCTTAAATTTTATGTAATTCCATCATTTCTCATGCTAGGTATATTAGCAGGATGTTTAGCCTTGTTTATAGGTATGGCAGTACCTATGATATTTGCTATTAGAATTCCATTAGTAGGGACTATGTCAAAGCCGCCTAAGCACAAGAAGATTAAGCATAAAGAACAAGGTGAAATGAAAATAAAGCGTCAAACCTTCAGATACATTAACTGGAGATATATGAAGCTTAACAAAGGAAAAACACTTATATCCTTTGGCATTTCCTTCATCACAATTGCTATAATGCTTACTACGACTCTTTTATGCTATATTTCATTTGATGATTATAGGAATATAGTCTTATTTAATAAGAGACCAGACTATGCTCTTGAGACTTATTATGGAGATACAAGCAGAGGCATTAAAGAAGTAGAAGAAAACTTAAAGGCTATAGATGGAATTAAATCTACTGAGGTATATAAGGTAGGTAAGCAGACATTCCTTTGGTATGATGGCATAAAAGAAAATAATTTGTTGAAAGAGTATGAGAATCTATTGCCAACAAAGCTATTAGGAGTTCACTTTAGTAGCTATAATGACAAGCTTAAGGAACAGCCAGAGTGGATTAGTAATGCATTTTACACTAGAATCTATGGAATAGATCCAAATAGTGAGTTATTCTCAAGATTTAGCTCGAGCATTACTAAGGGGGCAGTTGATAAAGAGAAGTTTTCAAAAGGCGAGGAGATTATATTATTAGTGCCAATGTACCTTTCTCAAAATGCTAATGATGAGGGAAAATCTTTTAGTCATGATGAAGTAATAGCTGCAACAAATGAAAACAGCAGAATGAAGTGGCTATTTGAACGAAGTGGTGCATATGAAATCACATATAACAGCAGGTATAGCAAGTATTACAATATGCCTGATGAGATTAAACCAGGTGATACAATCTATTTATCTTCTGACGATGAAAAAATAGTGGGAGATAGCTATGTGACTAGCTTTACTACAAGAGAATTTAAAGTAGGAGGAATCATACACTATTTTCCAGGGGAGGGGTTGTGGCCATTTTCTGATAATGTAGCTCCTTATATAGTTATTAGCTCATTAAATGGTATGGAGTCTGTTTATCCAGCCTCTAAATTTGGTCTATATCCGCATAGTCTAGAGGAAAGAAAGGGTGCAGTAGAATCACTTTATCCAACTAAATTTGGACGTACTCTTTGGTACTTAAATACTGACTCCAAGGAACAGGATGTAGTACTGGATTCAAAACTATTAGCTTATGCTAACAGCAATGGATATACTGTATATAACTATAAGGAGAGTAATTCTAAACTCTATCAAGAAGCATTTAATAATGCAATTATTATTGGGCTATTAGGATTTACAGCAGCATGTATTGCATTTTTAATCTTATACAACACAATGACATCTAAGATGGAGCAGGATAGAAACAGAATAGGAATATTACAGTCTATTGGAGTAACAAATGCTCAGTTCTCAAGGCACTACATTCAGGTAGGAGTAATTAGTGGGTTAATATCAATAATAATTGTAAACATACTCTTATTTGTAGTATTGTTTACTACTTCTCTATTTACAATAGATGGGATAACTATGACATTTGGAGATTATATAAAGGATATATTCTCATATAGATTATGGTTATATCCTTGGGCAGTTCATATAGCTGTATGTGTAGTATTCTTCATATTAACAGTGCTAATATACTACTTACCTAGCAAGAGGGTAACTGAACAGTATCCAGTTGAAAACATAAGAAGTCTTGGTAGATAAGATATATAAGCCATAATTAAGAAACAACTTAATTATGGCTTTTCTTATAGTTGAAGAATTTAATTATATAATTTAAAAACATCTTATAAATAAGCTTATGTAAATTTCTAAAACTTTGATTTTTGTAAGCTGCTTATTATATAGTGTCTCAATAGAAGCAACTTGTATTTGCTTATGTTATGATAGAAGTTTTTTATAACGAATAAGAAAATCTTACATAATAATTAATGCTTTAACTCTGTTTATTCGATATCTCAAGGGGAATAATTTAATTGAGGTGATAAAATGAAAATTGAAATATCAAATAAAGCTAGAGAACAGCTTGAAAAAGAGTTTGGAGGGAAGACTGTAAGGATTTTTCCTTATAGAAAGAGTTGAGCAGGGGTAATATATGATTTAGCTCAGGATGAGCCTAGAGAAGATGATAATGTTTATGAAATTGGTTCTGTTAAATTAGTGGTGAATAAAAAAATTGAAAGCTACGTTGAAACAATAAACATTAATTATGAAAGTTATGATTGGGGAGAAGATTACGTCATAGTTACTCGTTACTAAAATTATAGATGACAAGAGAGAATTCATTCTTTTGTCATCTTTTTGTAATCAAATATTAATTTAACTTATTAGGTAATATGCTATAGAATATATATAAAGAATCGAATAAGCAGATTATAGAAAAAGGGGGATGAACAAAATTAAGATAATTAAATGGAGTCAATTTATTCTATTATTAATATTAGTTATGTTTATACAAATATCTGGGCCTGATGCTTTAGCAACAAATGAACCAAGGCTGATTTTAGATGGACAAGACATAACTAAAATAGCACAGCCTGTAATTCAAAATAATAGAACTCTTGTACCAGTACGATTTATAGCAGAACAACTAGGAGCTAAAGTTAACTGGGACAATGAAAACAGAGCAGTACATATAGAAAAAGATAATAAAAAGGTAATTTTAAAGATCGATAGCAGGCTAGTCTCATATGAAAATGGCGAAAAGATATACAGCTTATGTGACGTACCGCCTACAATTATTAATGAATACACTTATGTACCTCTTAGATTAATCAGCAATGCTTTAGGCATTGAGATTAATTGGGATGGAGATAGAAATGTTATATCAATGGATTCTGCTAAACCATCTAAAGTTGAACCTTTTTTTGATGTAGAAATTATATCTTTAAATTCAGGACAAGTTATTACTGGAAAGACAGAGCTTCAGATAGGATTACTTAGTGAAGAAATGCAAAAAGCAGCAGAGATTAAGTATCTTTTATTAGATCCAAATACAGCTAAAGGTTTTGTAGTGGCTAGAGGGAAACAGCTATCTGATAAATATTATTGGTTACCTAGCATGGATGACAGTGGAGAGAAAGTACTTGTAGCCGCTCTTTATGATAATAATGGTAAATTTATAGCAGGGGATGCAGTTTTAGTAAACATTCAAATTATACCTGAAGTGTCATTAACTGGACTAGTACAGAATCAAGTAATAACTGATACAGTTTCATTAGGTGTTGATATTAACTTTCTTGCTTCCTATGTAAAATATGAAATAACTAATCTGGATAACAACAAAACCACAAAAACTTCTGAAGCTGACCCCTACGGACCATATGCTTGGACACCTAATATGTATGACAATGGGAACTATGCTTTTAAGGTAACAGCTTATGATAGTAATAACCAAGCTTATGAGAGTCAAACTGTTTATGCTAGGGTTGATATGCCAAGGAAACTAGCACTAACAGGAGTTTCTAAAGGCGCAACTATTGACAAGCCAATAACACTGTCCTATTCAATTAACTTTTACGTGAGCCAGACTGAATATGTTTTGAGAGATCCTGTTACAGGTAAAGAAGTAATTCTAGCACAAATTCCTTATGGAAGCTATAAATGGTTTCCGGGATTAGAATATACAGGCACTAAAGAGCTTTTAGTAAGGGTTAAGGACACTAAAGGAGTAGTTTTTGAAAGTGAACCGGTTAGTGTAAAATTAGCAGGAACTCCTAAACTGCTCTTTGAAGGGATAGGACCTAAACAAGTTATTACAGGTCCGGTGAAATTGAAGACTGTAAGTAATGTCAAAATAGATAAGGTAAATTATATACTAACTAATGCGACAACAGGAGCTAAGAAAGTCATAGCGTCTAATCAAAACCCACAGGCTGAGTATACATTTACACCTACCAAAGAATATGAAGGGAACTGGATAGTACAAGCTGAGGGAGTATATAATTCTGGAAAGAAAATATTAACTGAAGAAATCCCTGTTAAGATATATTTAGGTCAGATTTATTCAAAAGCTGCTGTTATAGAGAAAGATAAGTTTTTAGATTTAGCTTCTAAGTTAGCAAGAGAATCATTCGAAAAGACTGGTATGTCAGCAGCAATTCAAGTAGCTCAAGCTATTAATGAAACAGGCTGGGGACAAAGTGTACCAGTAGATAAATACAGTGGAAAGATGTCATATAATCTATTTGGAATAAAGGGAACTGGAACTCAAGGCAGTGTAATTATTAAAACATGGGAAGTATATAATGGAGTAACGTACCACGTAGATGCAGAATTCAGAGCTTACAATAATGTAAATGAAAGCTGGGCTGATTATAATAATTTACTTCTAACTAGAGAAAGATATGAAATTTTTAGAGAAGTAATGCATAACAGCACTCTTGGTGCTTGGGCAATAAGAAGAGCAGGATATGCTACTGACCCACAATATCCTATAAAACTGATGAGAATTATTAAACAATATAATCTACAAGAACTAGATAATGTAAGTATATAATTTTTAACTAAAAGAGCATCTTAAAGCTATTTGCTTATATAGCTTGAGATGCTCTTTTTAATGCAAATGTAGATAATTTTAGGGATTTAACAAGAAGCTTATGTTTTAAACTGGCGAGAATATTTTATTTACATATATAACAATTGAACAATAATATAATATTTTGTGTACAAAAATGAATGTTACTGGCAATAATTTTAATAAGTAGCCATAAAAACACTCCTTTCTGGCTTATATATTGATTGTTACCAGAAAGGAGTGTATTTTTATCACTTGGGAAAATAGTTTTTAAATGTCTATTCGATTAAATTCGTTATTAGTAATCCTAAAAGATTCTTTAAGGCCTTCAGTAACATACACGTTTTTATCTTTATCTACAAATATTGCTTCAATTCCGTCAAGCTTTTTAATTAATTCAGCTCCATTTTCTAAGCCTAATGCAAAAATTGAAGTAGATAAGCCATCAGCATCAATAGATTTGCTTGTAACTATACTTACACTCATGAGAGAGTTCTCTACTGGATAGCCAGTAAAAGGGTCTAATATGTGATGATATCTTTTACCTCCACTTTCTAAATATCTTTCATATACTCCAGAGGTAACTATAGTTTTGTTACTTACACTTAATATACCTATATATTCATTTCTTGGCTTAAATGGGTCTTGAATGCCAATGTTCCAGTTATCTGATTTACCGTTATTTCCTAGAGCTAATATATTTCCTCCTAAATCTATAATTGCATTATGAATATTTTTGGACTTTAAATAGTCTGCAATTACATCTGCAGCATATCCTTTTGCTATTCCGCCTAAATCTATTATCATGTCTTCCTTTGCTAGCATAACACTTTTATTGGATTCATTAAGTAAAATATTATTATAGTCAATTTTATCTAAGACTGCATCTATTTCAGCTTGAGTTGGTACTTTCGCATTTTCAGTTCCTATTCCCCATAGCTTTACTAGAGGTCCAATACTTATGTCAAAGCTTCCATTTGAAAGCTGAGAATAGTATTTTCCTTTTTCAATTACGTAATAGGTTTCAGGCGATACTTGAACATAAGATTTACCAGCATTATTATTGACTCTATTTACTTCACTATCTTCGATATTGATACTCATTTTATTTTCAATGTTTTTTATTAAGTCAAATGCACCATTAAAAACCTCTACAGGTTGAGGTTCTAGTAATTTTATATTGACTACTGTTCCCAACAAGAATTCAGTTTTTTTATTTATTAAACCTTTCTTTTCATTGAGCCTTTCTTTGTATTTATCAAATATTGAAAAAGCTGCGATTGCTATTAAGATAACTACTAAAATTACTGTCAATATTTTTTTTGTTTTCCCCATAACTTTTCTCCCCTATAAAGAACTATGAACAAATCAATTATACCACTAATTGAATTACCTTTAAAGAAAAACAAAAATATTAACTTAACTATTATTGACAATAAAGCTAGAAAAAAATCGTGAACAAAATAACCAAAAACTATAGGTAATGACCAAAAACTTTGTAAATATAGATTTTCATGAGGGTTGTGATAAAATTTTAACTAGGATAGTTTATAGATTATCAAATTTAATAGTGAACGAAATTTATTCATTTTAAAATATTTAAAAATTATTTCAAGCATAATTACGGGAGCTTAACATATTTCAATGTTAATAAAGGGAGGTTAATCAATGTCTAATACTAAACAGATAATAGTACTAGGTGGCGGTTATGGTGGTATACTAACTGCTAAAAAACTAGGAAAGTTGTTTAAGAAAGATGACAGTGTAAAGGTAACATTGATTGATAAAAAACCATATCATACAATGTTGACAGAGCTGCATGAAGTTGCTGCTGGAAGAGTTCCAGAAGATTCTATTAGAATTGAATTTAAAAAGGTTTTTGCAAAACGAAAAGTAGAGTTTGTACTTGATGAAATTACTGATATTGATTTTAAGGCAAACACTTTAAAATCAGCAAACAATACTTATAAATACGATTATCTAGTAATAGGAACTGGATGTAAGCCAACCTATTTTGGTATACCTGGAGCAGAGGAATATACTAAAAAGCTTTGGTCATATGAAGATGCTGTGAATCTAAGGGAGCATATTCTTCATATGTTTAGGGAAGCAGTAAAAGAACCTAATGCAGAAAAAAGAAGAAAAATGCTTACCTTTGTTGTAGTAGGTGGAGGATTTACAGGAGTTGAAATGGTAGGTGAACTTGCAGAGTGGAAAGATAGGCTATGCAAGGATTTTTATGTAGACAAAAACGAAGTAAAACTTTATGTAGTGGACGCATTGCCTAAAATTCTTCCAATATTCCCAGATAAATTGATTAAAAGAGCAGAAAATAGACTTAGGAAACTAGGTGTTGAAATAATAACAGGAGCAGGAATTACAGAAGTTAAGCCGGGCTCTGTGACTATGGGAGATAAAGGGACTATAGAAGCAGAGACAGTGATTTGGGCAGCAGGAGTTGAAGGCTCTGAGCTATTAGATAAATTGGATATTGAGCAAAAAGGAAGAAAAAGAATAGTAACAAATGATAAACTTCAGTCAGTAGATTATGATAACGTTTACGTAGTTGGAGATAATATATTCTATATACCTGAAGGAGAGGAAAAACCTGTTCCACAAATGGTTGAAAATGCAGAACATTCAGCACCATTAGTTGCTCATAATATTTATGTAGACATAAAAGGTGGAGAAAAGAAGTCGTATAAGCCAAAATTCCATGGTGCTATGGTTTGTATTGGTGGAAGATATGGTACAGCTCATGTTGGATTTCCAGGGAAATTCTTTGGATTACCAAGTTTCTTAGCAATGTTTGCTAAGCATTTTATCAACTTACTATATTTCTTCCAAGTAGCAGGATTTAATAAATGTTGGTCATATATAATGCATGAGTTCTTTAATGTAAAAGATAATAGAAGCTTTATTGGTGGACATCTTGCTAAACGTTCACCAAATTTCTGGTTATTCCCATTGAGACTATTTGTAGGATATAAATGGTTAAGTCAAGGTCTAGAAAAGCTTCCAAAAATATTAGAAAATCCTTCAAATATATTCTTAATACCTGCACCACCTGCAGCAGCAACAGCAGGAGCTTCAGCGACAGCAGCAGCTTCCGCAGTGGCAGATGCAACAGCAGCAGCTACTGGAGCAGCAGAAGCTGTATCTCAATGGGGAGAAGCACTACCGGTACCTCAATTTATATCAAATATAGTAAATTGGTCAATGGATGTATTTTTCTACACATCAGATGGTGGATATACAAAACTAGCTGAAATATTCCAAGCAGGTATGGTAATTGGTGAAATAATAGTAGGCTTATTATTAATTGCAGGACTATTTACTGCTATAGCTTCTATAGTATCTGTAGCTATGGGGCTTATGATATGGGCTTCTGGAATGGCACCAACTGAAATGCTTTGGTATTTAGCGGCAGGTATTGCTCTTATTGGTGGTTCAGGAAGTACTCTAGGATTAGATTACTATGTATTACCTGTTTTGAAAAGTTGGTGGAAGAATACAGGGTTTGCTAAGAAGACATATCTGTATATTGACTAGTAAAATTAAATTTAATGTCCTTTTAAAGTTTTCTTTAGAAGGACATTTCATTATTATATAGAATCATATAAAATAAAAATTATAAACTGGTGGGTAAAGGTGAGAAGATGAATAAATTTTGGAGAGATTATCCTGCACTACTTGAGGAGTTAAACGAAGTAAAAGATACCATAAAGCAAAATATAAAATCTAGAGAGAGCATACTAGAAGAATCTATACTGCCTATGCTTGAAAATGGCGGTAAAATGTTAAGGCCTGCATTTCTTATTTTAGCAAGTAAGTTTGGAGAATATGATTCTGAGAAGATTCATAATCTAGCAGCTGTAGTTGAGATGCTTCATATGGCAACTTTAATTCATGATGATATAATAGATGATGCGAAAACGAGAAGAGGCTGTGATACGGTACAGTATAAATATGGCAAAGACTATGCAGTATATGTTGGAGATTTTCTCTTCTGTCAGTGCATAAATATGTTAGCTAAATATGACTACGATATGGAGGATTTGAAAAATATTTCAAAAGCTATAACTAAGATATGTATGGGGGAAATTACACAATATAACCTTAGATATGGGAAAAATTTAAGTCTTAGGAATTATATCAGAATAATATCAGGAAAGACTGCGGCACTTTTTGCAATAAGCTTTTATACTGGTGCCAATGAAGCAAAATGTGAAGAGTGGATTTCGAAATCTCTAGGTAAAATAGGATATTATGCAGGGATGGCCTTTCAGATAATAGATGATATACTTGACTTTAGCGGAGATAGTACCAAGTTAGGAAAATCAGCTTTAAGAGATTTGCAAAAAGGATATTATACTTTACCTTTAATATATGCATTAGAAAAAGATAAGGACCACAAGCTAAAAGAATTATTGAGTAATGAAAATTTATCAGAAACTGAAATTAATGAAATACTATTTTTAGTAAATGAATATGATGGCATAAATAAAGCAAAGCTAGTTGCTGATAGATATACTGAAAAGGCAATTGAAAAAATTGAAAAGCTTCCAGATTGCGAGACAAAAGAAATAATAAGAAATTCAATTTTAAAGCTTTTGAATAGAGATTATTAGATATTTTAAGATCTATAGTTATGGGAAAATACTCCATATTATAGGTCTTTTTTATTGCTAAATATTTTTATATAGTAATCATATACAAAGATTTGACTTTTAAAATAAAAGCTATTTGAGAGCTTTTCCATTTTAAATGTGACAAAAAAGCTCTTAAATGTTATAATATAATAAATAAATTTACAATAAGACCAAAATGTATTTTATCCTACTTGGAAGTGAAGTAAGGAGAAGATTTTATGAGAAAACTCTTATTGCTTTTGATAGTTATATTTATGTGTTCTGTATTGATATCTTGTCAGCAAAAGGAACCCATATATACACCAGGAGAATATATAGGTGTTGGAGAAGGACACCATGGACCTATAAAAGTAAAAATAACTACTGATGAATATAGCATATTGAGCATAGAAATAATCGAAGAATATGAGATGCCTGAGCTTGCTACAATTGTATATGAGAAAATACCAAATAAAGTAATTAAAACGAATAATCCAGATGTTGATGTGGTTGCAGGAGCTTCTTATACTAGTGTAGGACTAATTAATGCTATAAAAGATGGTCTCAGCAAAGCGAAAGTTTCAAACTAAAGTGTAATTGGTATTAATAAAATATAATCCTATTTATAAAGGGGTATTTATGTGAAACTGCAGTATAAAATTACTATATTTATGACATTAATGTTAGTTATTGTCATAGGCGGCATAGGAATACTTACATTTAATCAAGTTGAAAAAACTATAGAGCACCAAATGGGAAATAATGCAATGGATTTAGCAGTCACTATAGCCTCCATGGACGTTATACAAGAAACATTAGCTACAACAAAAGATTATAGAGTTATTCAAGATAAAATAGAAAGCTTTAGACATGATACAAGGTTTAATTATATAATTGTTATGGATATGGATGGGATTAAATACTCATATCCTATAGAATATGACTTAGGTAAGAAATATATTAGTGGTGGGGAAGAAAGAGTACTTAAATATGGTGAATCTTATGTATCAGCAGACAAAAATGTACTTATATCAGCTATTAGAGCCTTCGTACCAGTGTATTATGAAGGAAAACAAGTAGGAGCAGTTTTAGTAGGCTTGCTTAATAATACTGTGTATGAAGAAATAAAGCCATATATGTTGAACTTTCGCTTGACAATAATAGCTGGTATAATAATAGGTATTATATGCTCAGCATTTTTATCTTATAATATAAAGAAGTCAATTTTTGGATTGGAACCAAAAGAAATCGCTCTTCTACTTGGGCAGAGAGATAATATTCTTCATAGTTTGAGAAATGGAATTATGGCAGTAGATGAAAAGGGAAATATTATTCTTCTTAACAAGAATGCCAAAGATGTTCTTGGATTAAAGGATAGTGATGTAGGTAAGAATATTTATGACTTTGATTTAGCATATACTAAAGAAATAGCCGAAGTCCTAGAAAGTGGAGAATCAGTCTACAACCAAGAAGTCAAGGTTGGTCCTAAGAAAGTTCTTCTTTCAAGCCATACAATTATGAAAAACCATAAAAATGAAAATATAGGAGTTGTATCAACTTTTCAAGATTTATCTGAGGTTAAAAGAATGGCTGAAGAGCTTACAGGTATAAAGAAGCTGACAAATGAACTAAGAGCACAGAGTCATGAATTTTCAAATAAGCTTCAAACTATATCAGGACTTATTCAATTGGAGGAATATGACAAAGCTATAAAATATATATCTGATTTGACAGAACGCAGACATGAGATACTAGGTGTATTGAATTATAAAATAAAGGATGTACACATAGCAGGTATACTTCTTTCAAAGTATAACAAGGCAGCAGAAGCAAAGATAGAGATGATTATAGATAACGATTCAAATGTTGTAGCATTACCTAAGGAAATCGACGTAGATGAAGTATGCTCCATATTAGGAAATTTAATTGATAATGCTATAGAGGAGCTAGTGAAGGTTAAAAATGGGAAACTATATATTAAGATTAATTCTGATATAAATCAATTAAAAATTATAGTAAAAGATAATGGTCCAGGTATTAGTGAAGATATTAAAGATAAAATTTTCAAAAGGGGATATACTACTAAGACAGGGTATAGAGGTTTTGGGTTAAACATAGTTAAGAAAATAGTTGATTCAGCAGATGGAGTAATTGAATTAAAATCAGATAATGGAGCCTGCTGGGAGATAACTATTCCTAGATGAAGGGGGAATTTAGATGATAAAAGTTCTCATAGTCGAAGATGACCCTATGGTTAGGGAAATTAACGAAAAATTTTTAAAAAAGATAGAAGGGTATAAGTTATGCGGTAGTGTGGGGACTATAGAGAAAGCTAAGGAAGTGATTTTGCAAAACAAACCTGATTTGATATTATTAGATATATTTTTCCCACAAGGCAAGGGTTTAGAGCTTCTCAAATGGACAAGAAAAAAAGACTTAAAGATAGATGTGATTTTAATAACTGCAGATAGAAATATTGAATCTGTTGAAGAAGCTTTTAGATATGGGGCAATTGATTATATAGTAAAACCTTTTGTATTTGAAAGATTTAAAGAAGCAATGCTTCAGTATAAAAACAGAAGGAAGAGTTTAGAAGCAAGTGAATCTATAAATCAAGAAATAATTGATAAATACGTATTAAACGAGAAGAGATATAATAATAATTTCTTTGAAGAAATAGGAGATGTAAAGGGGTTTAGTCAGTATACTTATGAAAAGGTTATAGAGTTTATTGAAAATATGAAGGGAGAATCATTTACAGCTCAGCAAGTTGCAAAAGGAATTGGGGTGTCAAGAATTACTGCGAGAAGATATCTTGACTTGTTAGAAAAAGAGCAGAAGATAGTTCTTGAATTAGAATATGGAAAAGTGGGAAGACCGCAGAATAAATATAGGTTAAAAGAAGAATAGGATATTTTATGATCAAGGAAGTATCGCAAAACTACTCAGCGATACTTCTTTTTTTGTAACTAATAGGAAAACCCTAGTTTGATAATGTTGCTCTAAGAACTTTCAGTAATGAGTTACAAGAAGAGTTTCATTAATATTTAATGATTTGATAGAAGTACTGTATAATCAACTTTCATTCATTTTTGTCAATTACTTAACTATAGTTTCATTTCCAGAAAATAGGGTAATATTAAAGTAGAAAACAAAACTGTTTAGTTTTCATAATATAAAAATTAGACTATGAGTCTAAAATGTAAGGAGGATTGGTTAAATGCTTACTGACAGATTTAATCCATTAAAAGAAGAAATGCTTTGTATACTAGATCAGGATGGGAGAATAATAGATAAAAATTTAGAACCATTTATTGAGAATGATAACCTATTGAGAATATATAAGACCATGCTTCTTGCCAAGGTAGCTGATATAAAAGCACTTCAATACCAGAGACAAGGCAGGATGCTGACGTATGCACCTAATAGAGGACAAGAGGCTGCACAAGTAGGTTCAATAGCAGCTACTGAAAAGAATGATTGGCTAGTACCAGCTTTTAGAGAATTAGGTGCTTGGTTATACAAGGGAGCGCCATTAGAACAAATATTTTTGTATTGGTATGGAAATGAAATGGGAAGTAAGTTCCCAGATGATGTAAAGATGCTTCCTGTATCGGTTCCAATAGCATCACAGCTTAACCATGCAACAGGTATTGCAATGGCATCAAAAATAAAAGGAGAGAAAGACGTAGCAATTGCATATGTTGGAGATGGAGGTACTTCTCAGGGAGAATTTCATGAAGCAGTAAACTTTGCAGCAGTATTTAATGCACCTGTAATTTTCTTGATTCAGAATAATCAATGGGCAATATCAGTACCAAGAAGCATTCAGACAAAATCAAAGACATTAGCTCAAAAGGCCATTGCTTATGGAATACCTGGAATACAAGTAGATGGAAATGATGTATTAGCTGTATATGCAGCAACTAAAGAAGCTGTAGATAGAGCAAGAAATGGAGATGGACCTACAATTATTGAGGCAGTAACTTATAGATTAGGACCTCATACTACATCAGATGATCCTACTATATATCGTGATGAAAATGAAGTTAAAGAATGGGAAAAGAAAGATCCAATTGAAAGATTTAAAAAGTATTTAATAAATAAAGGTTTATGGAGTGAAGAGGAAGATAAAAAGCAATATGAGGAGTATGAAAATTACGTTGGTGAAACATTTAAGAAGGTTGAAGAATCAGGACTTGTTCCACTAGAGGATATATTTAAATACACTTATGCAGAGATGACTCCAAATTTGGTGGAACAATATGAAGAATACAAGAAGTATTTTGGAGAGGAGGCATAGCAATGGCTTTATTGAATATTATAGGAGCAGTAACACATGCTTTAGATAGTGAAATGGAAAGAGATAAGACAGTTGTAGTATATGGCGAAGACGTAGGATATGAGGGTGGAGTTTTCAGAGCCACAGTAGGACTGCAAAAAAAATATGGAGTAGATAGATGTTTTGATACACCTCTTTCTGAAGCAGCAATAGTAGGTACAGCAATAGGTATGGCTATAAATGGTATGAAACCAGTAGTTGAAATCCAGTTTGATGGTTTTGTGTTGCCAGCATTAAATCAGATAATTGCACATGCTGCAAGAATGAGGAATAGAAGTAGAGGTAAATATAACCTTCCTATGGTAATAAGAATGCCTTATGGTGGTGGGATAAGAGCCTTAGAACATCACTCAGAAAGTCCGGAGGCTATATTTGCTCACATACCTGGTCTTAAGGTAGTTATACCTTCTACACCATATGATACAAAGGGTTTGCTTTTGGCAGCAATAAGAGACCCAGATCCAGTCATATTCTTAGAACCTAAGAGAATATACAGGGCATTCAAGCAAGAAGTTCCAGAAGAGGATTATACTGTGCCAATAGGCAAGGCTAAGATAGTGAAAAGTGGAGAGGATATAACTGTAGTGGCTTGGGGTGCATTAATTAGAGAAGTACAAAAAGCTATAGAAGAGGTAGAAAAAGAGGGAATAAGCGTTGAATTAATAGATTTAAGAACTATATCTCCAATAGACAGAGAAACAATAATAGAATCAGTGAAGAAAACAGGAAGATTTTTAGTAGTACACGAAGCAGTAAAATCATTTGGACCAGGAGCAGAGCTTATTTCAATAGTAAATGAGAAAGCTTTTCTATATCTTGAAGCACCACCAACAAGGCTTGCTGGATTTGATGTAACTGTTCCACTGCCAAGAGGAGAGCATCACTTCATTATAGAGCCTAGACAAATAGCTAAGAAGATAAAAGAAGTAGTAGAGTTTTAATGGAGGTGAAAAGATGTTTGAATTCAAATTTGCAGATATAGGAGAAGGAATACATGAAGGTGTACTTTTAAAATGGTTTGTTAAAGAAGGAGACACTGTTAAGGAAGGGGATTCTCTTTTCCTTGTGGAAACAGATAAAGTAAATGCAGAAATACCTTCTCCAGTGAGCGGCAAGATAAATAAGCTTTTAGCAGACGTAGGAGAAACAATCCATGTAGGAAATACAGTAGTCATAATAGATGATGGAGGAGAAAATAATAAAGTAGACTCAAAGAATGAGCCTTTAAGTGAGGATGAAAAGGGCGCAGGAGTAGTTGGACAAATAGAAGTATCTTCTGAAGTTATTGAAAGCAGTGACGAAGGGAAACAGGAAGAAAAGAAAGGAAAAACTAAGGTACTGGCTACTCCTGTAGCTAGGAAACTGGCTAAGGATTTAGGGATAGATATAAACTTAGTAAAGGGTACAGGACCAGCTGGCAGGGTAATGAAAGAAGATATTTATGCATATAAGGAAAGGAAAGAGAAAAAACTAGAAGTATCGCAAGATGCTAAGGAAACTGATGTGTTTATCCAACCAGTAGGAGCTACATTCCTAAGACCAGAGGTTAAACGTGAAGAAATTAAGGTTTACGGAGAAGTAGAAAGAGTGCCTATTTCTAGAATAAGAAAGACTATATCAGAAAACATGGTATTATCTAAATCTGTAATTCCTCATACTTCAGTTATGGATGATTTTGATGTGACTGAATTAGTGAAGCTGAGGACAGAACAGAAGGAAATGGCTAGAGAAAGAGGTATTAACCTGACTTATATGCCATTTATCATAAAAGCTCTTACTATAGCACTTAAGGAATTTCCTGTATTTAATTCTAGCTTTGATGATATTAAAGATGAAATAATTTACAAAAAATACTATAATATTGGTATAGCAACAGATACACCAGATGGGTTGATGGTTCCTGTTTTAAAGGAAGCAAACAATAAGGGAATTTTAGAGATTGCAAAGGAACTCGAAGGCTTGGTTGAAAGGGCGAGAAATAAAACAATAGGAATAGAAGAACTGTACGGGGGAACATTTACAATAACAAATTATGGTGCATTGGGTTCATCCTATGGGGTTCCTGTAATCAGATATCCTGAGGTAGCAATATTAGGTATAGGCAAAATAGACAAGAAGCCTGTAGTGATGAATGATGAAATAGTCATTAGACATATGATGCCAGTATCACTAAGTATTGACCACAGGATTATAGATGGAGGAGATGCCGGAAGGTTTCTGTTAAGGCTTAAGGAACTTTTAAGCAACCCTATGTTGCTGTTACTAAGCTAAGGGAGGAAAAAGGATGAAACAGTATGACATTCTAGTTCTTGGGGCAGGTCCAGGAGGATATGTAGCTGCTATAAAAGCAGCCCAAATGGGTGCAAAGACAGCCATAGTTGAAGCTGGAGAATTAGGAGGAGTTTGTCTAAATGTAGGATGTATACCAACAAAAACACTTTTAAAAAGTGCAAAGGTATACGAATACATTATGAATGCAGATAAGTATGGTATAGACATTAAAGACAAGAGTCTTGTATCAGTAAACTTAGACGCTATGGTTAAAAGAAAGAATCAAGCAGTAAAAAGGCTCACAAGCGGGGTTAAGCTACTTTTAGAGAAAAATGGCATAGATATCTACAAAGGTTTTGGTGAGGTAATTGATAAGAATACTGTCAAAGTAAATGATGAAGTTTTGAATACTAAGAATCTGATAATTGCAACAGGCTCATCTCCTATGATTCCAGATATTGAAGGAATTAAAGAATCTTTTGAACAAGGTTATGCAATTACCAGCACAGAAGCCCTTGATCCCAAGGAACTACCTAAACACCTAATAATTATTGGTGCAGGAACTATTAGTATCGAATTTGCAACACTTTATAATGCACTTGGCAGCAAGGTTACTATACTTCAAAGGTCTCCAAGGATATTATCGGGAATAGACAAGGACTTAAGTGAGGCAATGGCTAAGATACTAACTAAAAAAGGGGTTAAGATAAATTACGGGGTTAAACATAAAAAATTTGAAGGAAATAAGGTTACAGTAGAAGTTAATGGAGAAGAAATGACTTTTGAAGGAGATAAAATATTAGTTAGTTTAGGTAGAACTCCAAACTTAAAAGGTCTTGAGAATCTAAAATTAGAGATTGATAGAAAAGGTATAATTACTGATGAAAGAATGAGAACTAACATAGAAGGAGTATATGCAATAGGAGACGTAAATGGGAAGCATCTATTAGCCCATGTTGCTTCAGCAGAAGGAATAGTAGCAGTTGAAAATATAATGGGTGTGGATAGCAAAATGAGCTATGACAAAATCCCTTCTTGTATATACAGCTTCCCTGAAATAGCAACTGTAGGCCTTACAGAGGACGAGGCCAGAGAAAAGGGATATGATATCATAGTAGGTACATTCCCATTGAGTGCAAACGGTAAGGCTTTAGCAGAAGGGGATAGAGATGGTTTTGTTAAGATAGTTGCGAATAAAGAATACGGAGAAATATTGGGTGTTCATATGATGGCTTCTACAGCTACAGATATGATAGCAGAAGGAGTCATGACTATGGAGCTTGAAGGTACACTTGAAGATTTGGCTAGAGGTATTCATCCTCATCCAACTCTTTCTGAAGCTGTTATGGAAGCAGCACACTTAGCGCTAGGTAATCCAATACACACATTAAAGCAATAAAAAATATGTAAATCAAGTTATAGTTAAAAAAGCTGGCATAGGGAAAATAATGTGCCAGTTTTTTTAAGTGTCAATTAATATTCGATACCAATTTGCTATTAAGAAATTGAGCTTTTTATGTTATTTTAGATTTTAGTATTTTTTGTTTTATAAATTCAAATTATTATGAGAGGAAAGAGATGAAAATATTAAAACGGTAGGATACTCCTAAACTTGGTTAAGACATGTAATTAAAAAAATAAGCATCATATAAATTTACTGTCAGCTTAAGTTTTTTCTAGTATTTTTATGTAATAAATAGTATAATGATTTCAATAGATAATGAATGTAAACGATCTAATTAGTTAATATGGGGGAAAGACTATGTTTGATCAAGTATTTGTAAATAGGCTTAAGAAAACTGCAATATTTTTTGCAATATTCACAGTAGTATATGTATTGTTTTTCTTCACATTGCCTTATACATTACCTTTTGTTTTGGGTTTCATAATAGCTATATTAATAAGGCCTATAAATATGTTTATTCAAAAAAAACTTAGGATTCCCAACGGAATTTCTTCTTTGATTACTACAATATTAGTATTTGCGTTATTAATAATTATTATAACATCTTTGATATATATGATTACAAATGAGATAATTGTACTTATTGGGAAAATACCTAGTATTGATACTGTTCTAGCTTATATTAAGCAATTAGTAAACGAAGTCGGAACAATTTTTGTGCAGCTTGATCCAACTGTAGTAGATAAAATTTATCAATATCTAAGTTCTATGGCTTCAGGTGCAATAAATCTGACAATTAAGGTGATGAATTCACTATTATCATTCGTACTCAAGTTGCCTTCTGTTTTGATGATAGGATTTATTACTCTTTTAGCTACTTTTCTATTTTCTAAAGACATGAGTCTGCTCAATAAAAACTTCTATTCTGTTTTTTCTCCTGATGGAAAAGAAAGAATAGAAGATATTATAAAACAGGCTATTAGTATGATTACGGGATATGTTAAAGCGTTTTGTACAGTAGTTTTAATAACCTTCTTAGAAACTTTAATAGGATTTGCATTTTTAGGTGTTAATTATGCCTTTCTTCTCAGTTTATTAGCTTCGTTTATGGACGTATTACCTATTGTTGGAGTTAGTGCGGTTTATATTCCATTGGCAATATATTATTTTATTAAAGGAAAAACCTTTACTTCTATAGGATTATTAGTTTTATTAGGAGTAGTTACAATAGTTCGTCAAACAGTAGAACCAAAGCTTGTGTCAACTACATTAGATATTCATCCCATAATGATATTGGCTGCAATATTTATAGGTCTTAAGATTTATGGATTTATTGGAATGTTTTATTTAATTGCGCTGATAATATTCTATAAGGTTATGGTTAAAGTAAATGCTTTATAATAAATAAACGGTTGAATTGATTGTGAGCAATTCAACCGTTTTATATTATCTTGATACAGCGGGGATTGATGGGTTTCATTTAAATTCTATTCGTAGAACATACAATCAATAAAATCATCTATTGTTATTCCATAGAAATAGTCTTCAAAGTTAACAGAGTTTAGAACACTTCTTACTGAGTCTTCATTAAAATTAGTGTTAATAAGAAGCTTTTCTAATTCAGTGACTTCTTTTTTGCCAAAGAAATCGCCAAATATTTTACAACCCTTTATAACACCACCTTGAACATTAAGTCTAATATCTATGCTTCCACCTGCATATCTCTTAGACTTTTGAAGGTCAAAATTAGGAGATTCTCCATAATTCCATTCCCAAGTGCTGTATTTTTCGTCCTTTAATTTATTTATAGCGGCGATATCTTCATTAGTAAGTACATATTCTCTATTTTCTTTACTAGAATTTAGTATAAATTGTGCTAAACCTTCTTTAAATTCACGTGCATTCATTTTGTTTTGCAGATGTTCATATACATTTGTAACTCTGCTTCTGACAGATTTTATTCCTTTAGATTCAATTTTTTCGAGTTTAACATTTAATGCATCTTTAAGTACATTTAAATCTGTATTAAATAATATAGCTCCATGGTGAAGCATTCTATTTTTAAAGTAGTATTGAGCAGTACCGGAGACCTTTTTACCATCTATAGTAATGTCATTTCTCCCTGAAAACTCTGCTTTAATTCCAAGTTCAGCTAAATAATCTATAACTGGCTGAGTGAACTTCCTAAAGTTATTTGCACTATCTCCTTCAGCAGAAGTGATAAATGTATAGTTTACATTTTCAAGGTCATGGTAAACTGCTCCACCACCAGACATTCTTCTGACTATGTGGATGTTGTTTTCCTTAACAAATTTGCTATTGATTTCCTCGATAGTGTTTTGGTTTCTTCCAATGACCACAGTGGGCTCATTAATCCATAAAATTAAGATGTCTTCTCCAAAGTCTAGGTTTTTAAGTGCATATTCTTCTAATGCAAGATTATAGTATGGATTAGTAGATTCATTTTTTATATATAACATTACTCCACCGTCCTTTTGTTTACTTTTTATACGTAAATAATATACCCTAAAAATATAAGAATGAAAAGATTTAGTTAATAAAAAAAGGTGTACTATATTTACTTATTTTTCTAATCTATAAAAATTCTTAGTTCTAGCGATTTTTATGAACTGTTTAAATAATATTAAATTGTTTTGTCAACTAGCTTATTGACCAATGTATGTAGTGATGATAATCTAATTTTAGATATAGAAGAAAGGAGAAAATAGATGAGTATCAGACTACTACTGTATTTGGCAATTCTAATTATTGGAGGTCTATTTGGATATAAAGGCTTCGGAGGGAAAGAGCTTGATTCAAAGATGGGAACTATTCAAACTGTGTGTCTTTTATTTCTACTTTTTATAATGGGACTTAGAATGGGATTAGATGATAAAGTAATTTCTTCATTTTTGGAATTAGGCTTTCAAGCTGTAGTGATTTCAATTTCTTCAGTTGCTTTTAGTGTCATACTGGTAAAGCTGGTAAAGGGTTTTGTTCTAAAAAATACACAACAAGGAGAGTAGGAAAATGAGCTTTAAGATTATATTATCAGTATTAGCAGGAATTGGAGTAGGATATTTTATACTACCTAGTGAAATATTGCAGTATACTGATTACATTTTAGACATAGGATTGTGCTTACTTTTGTTTTTTGTAGGCATTGATATAGGAAAAAATAAAGATGTTCTTGGTAAAATAAAGAAAATTGGAGTCAGAGTCCTTTTAGTTCCGGTTATGATCATAATAGGAAGTATATTTGGAAGCATTATTGCAGGTTTTATATTAGGTATGCCAGCAAATGAGTCTGGAGCAGTAGGAGCTGGTTTAGGATGGTATTCTCTATCTTCAATGATGTTAGCTACATATTCGTCAAGGCTTAGTGCATTAGCTTTTATATCTAATGTAACAAGAGAGATAATAGCGCTTCTTACTATTCCATTTATCTCAAAATATATAGGAGATCTTGAAAGCGTTGCTCCAGCAGGAGCTACTGCTATGGATACGTCATTACCTTTAATAGCGAAGTCAACAAATCCTCAAACTGCAATAATTGCATTTATTAGTGGAGTAATAGCATCTACTTCTGTACCCATTTTAGTATCCTTTATCATTAAAATCTAAGTATGCTTTGATTTTTGATTCTTCGAAAGATTTTATTCTATTTCTTAGCAGGTATAATATACGCGGCATAATATACAAATGGAATAAATACTCCTCCACTTGCTATATTTCCTAAAGTCACTGGAATAAGATTTGATGACCATATGCTACTCCAAGTAATAGGTAATCCAGAGAATAGTGCTAGGGGGAGATAAAACATATTAGCTACACTATGTTCAAATCCACACAGAACGAATAGCATAATTGGGAACCATATAGCTAATACTCTTGAGCCTATATCTATTGCTGCAGATGATGACCATACTGCTAGTACTACTAAAATGTTACAGAGAAAACCTCTAACAAATGCAGTTTGAAAGTTTAATGAGACTTTTGCTAAACCTATATTTTGTGCAGTAGATAGCACATTTTCCTTAACTAACCCCGAATTATATAATAAAGCTGCTAATATTATAGAGCCTATAAAATTGCCTAAATAAACAAAAATCCAGTTTTTTAGCATTTTGATAAATGTTATTTTTCCATTTAGAAGCGCCATTGTCATTAGATTGTTTCCAGTAAAAAGCTCACTTCCTGAAAAAACTACTAGCATTAATCCTACTGGGAAAACAAAGGCACCTAGGAATTTTGCTAGTCCAACGTCTATATTACTTATTGTTTGAGTTATTACAATATTGCCAAAAGCACCAAAGCCAATTAACATTCCTGCCATTATACCAAGAATCAGCATTCTTGGTATAGAGAGACTTGCCTTTGTTTCTGCAGAAAAAATAATTGCCTGTGCGACTTCTGAAGGTGCAAGGTATCTTTTTTGCATTTTAATTCCTACTTTCTTGTTTATAGTTGATTTAAACAATTTAATTATGATATCATGTGAAAGATAAATGTGGAACTTATAATTAGATTTTTAGTTATGGATTTTTTATGACTAATAGGACAGTCCTACTTTGATAATATTGTTCTGAGAACTTTCTGTAATGAGTTTAAGCAGGTTGTCGAAATCTATGATTTCGTGCAAGCCGCTTATGTAGCAGCTCAAAAAAGCTTTTTTAATGCATAGGTAACTAAAAGTATTTTTCACTAAATTATACAAATAATACACCCAATGAAAGTTGTTTTTTATTAATCAGTACAAATAGTATTTGCTTTTTACATAAATATTTGGTAAAATACTGTATAATAACCTTATAATAGTGTGGCGTTGAAGAGAAGTAGTAGGCTATGAAGCTGTTTGTAGAGAGTCGTTGGCTGGTGAAAAACGATAACAGCAATAACCGAACTCGTCTCTGAGCTATTAGAGTGAAGTATATTAGCTCTAATCGGGTAAACCCGTTAAAGTTATCGAGTGGGCAATAAATATTTATTGTCAATTAGAGTGGTACCGCGAACCTTTCGTCTCTATATGAGTTGAAAGGTTTTTTTATTTTTTTACTTATACACCAAATCATAGATTTGGGTAATTGCAGCATAGGTCAAATGCAGCTCTTACTAAATTTATGTGAGCACAGCGAACAAATAAATTCGCGTAAAGAGATTGCTAACATTCTATTTAAACTTATAAAAATATTGTAGTTAAGGAGTGAGAGATATGAGAGAATATAATCCCAAGTCAATTGAAAAGAAATGGCAAGATATCTGGGAAGAGAAGGGAGTATTTCATGCTTCAGATGATAAGTCTAAACCCAAATACTATGCATTAATTGAATTCCCTTATCCATCAGGTCAAGGACTTCACGTAGGTCATCCTAGACCATATACAGCACTAGACATAGTAGCTAGAAAAAGGAGAATGCAGGGATATAATGTGTTGTATCCAATAGGGTGGGATGCATTTGGTTTGCCTACTGAAAACTACGCAATAAAAAATAAAATCCATCCTGCCATAGTTACAGAAAAAAATGTTGCTAGATTTAAAGAACAGCTAAAATCATTAGGATTGTCTTTTGATTGGTCAAGAGAAATAAACACAACAGATCCTGAATATTTCAAATGGACGCAGTGGATATTCTTGAAGCTATTTGAAAAAGGATTAGCATATAAGAAGGAAGCTTCAATTAACTGGTGTAATAGCTGTAAAATAGGCCTTGCAAATGAAGAAGTAGTTAATGGAGTATGTGAGCGCTGTGGTGGAGAAGTAGTTAGAAAGACTAAGAACCAATGGATGTTAAAAATTACCGAATATGCAGAAAGACTAATAAAAGACCTAGACTTAGTAGATTATATAGACAGAGTAAAGATTCAGCAGAAAAACTGGATTGGACGTTCAGAAGGTATGGAAGTAGATTTTGAAATAACAGGAGGTAAAAAAATAAGAGTATTTACAACAAGACCAGATACTCTATTTGGAGTAACCTACATGGTTTTAGCTCCAGAGCATCCTCTTATAGATGAATTAAAAGACAGAATTAGAAATTTTGATAAGATTGAAGAATATAGAGAATATGCAAGCAAAAAGTCAGATTTTGAGAGAACTGAGCTAGTAAAAGAGAAAACTGGTGTAGAAATTGATGGAATAAAAGCAATAAACCCAGTAACTAAAAAAGAAATCCCTGTATGGATATCAGACTACGTGCTTATGTCTTATGGAACTGGAGCTATAATGGCTGTCCCAGGACATGACAGCAGAGACTGGGAATTTGCTAAGAAATTTGGTCTTCCAATAGTAGAAGTAGTAGCAGGAGGTAATGTAGAAGAGGCTGCTTATACTGATACAGAAGACGGTATAATAGTAAACTCTGATTTCATTAATGGACTTCCTGTAAAGGAAGCTAAAGAAAAAATAAGCGATTGGCTTGAAGAAAAAGGTCTAGGCCAGAGAAAAGTAAACTATAAGCTAAGAGATTGGGTATTTTCAAGACAAAGATACTGGGGAGAACCTATACCTCTAGTTTATTGTGAAAAATGCGGTTGGGTTCCAGTGCCAGAGGATCAGCTTCCAGTACTTCTACCAGAAGTAGAGAGCTATGAGCCAACAGATACTGGAGAGTCTCCACTAGCAAATATAAGAGAATGGGTAGAGACTACTTGTCCTAAATGTGGAGGATATGCAGAAAGGGAAACTGATACTATGCCTCAGTGGGCTGGTTCATCTTGGTACTTTTTAAGATATACTGATCCGCACAATGATAAAGAGCTAGCTAGTAAAGAAAACCTTGAATATTGGCTCCCAGTTGATTGGTATAATGGTGGAATGGAACATACTACTCTTCACTTGCTGTATTCAAGATTCTGGCATAAGTTCTTATATGACTGTGGCATAGTGCCTACTCCAGAGCCATATCAAAAGAGAACATCACATGGAATGATACTTGGAGAAAATAATGAGAAAATGTCAAAATCAAGAGGAAACGTAGTAAATCCAGATGAAATAGTAGATGAGTTCGGTGCAGATACTCTAAGACTATATGAGATGTTCATAGGTGATTTTGAAAAGAGCGTTCCTTGGTCTCAAAATGGTGTAAGAGGCTGTAGAAGGTTCTTAGACAGAGTTTGGAGACTTCAGGACATTCTAGTTGATGGAGATGAATATTCAAAAGAGCTAGAAACAAGTATGCATAAGACAATTAAGAAGGTAAGTGAAGACTACGAAACATTAAAATTCAACACTGCTATAGCAGCACTTATGAGCTTGCTAAATGAGTTTAATGATGCAGGAAAAGTTAACAAAGCAGAATTCAAAACATTCCTCATACTGCTAAATCCAGTAGCTCCTCATATTACTGAAGAGCTATGGGAAGTAAATAACTTTGGTGGAATGTTAAATGAACAATCTTGGCCTACTTGGGATGAAGCTAAAACAGTAGATGATGTAATAGAAATAGCAGTTCAAATTAACGGTAAAGTAAAAGGCACTATATCAGTTCCAGCAGATGCAACTCAAGAGGTAGTAAAGGCAAAGGTAGCAGAAGATGAAAAACTTTACAGTTTAATAGCAGGTAAAAATATAGTTAAGGAAATATATGTACCAGGTAAGATATTTAATATAGTTGTAAAATAGAAAGTTTTAAGTATTATAAAAAGTCCAGCTAACTTAGCTGGACTTTTTATAATGCTGTGCGCCCAGTATGGGTGTAATCTAGTGGGTGAAAGCTCCTAGTCTGCCCTAGTAGTGGGAAAGACATAGCCAATGACAAGGGTGTCCATCGTGAGATGGAATCTGAAGAAAGTTGGATGGTAAATCTCTGGTCTGACGAACAGAAATCACATCAGGCTACTACAGTTAAGGATGAGACTGCAACACAAGTCAAAGTCCAATAACTACTCGGAATTAACTGTAGTAAATGTGGCAGATAGATGGAGAGAAAGGTTGCATTCTTACCTGGGGAGGTTTCATAGGTAGGAGGAAACAGATTATGAAACCTATAGTAACAACGAACTATGAGAAGTCAGCAGGGATCATAGTACCAAGGTGGTTTAAAACACAGAGGGAAGGACTGAATTTTAAGAGATGTGAGTAAATGAATGTAACAAATGACAAATTTAAGGACAGACAATTTCATATTGAGGACTATCTGCAAATGGTATCTGCGGAACAGAAAGAGTATGCAGAAGTGTCCGCCTGCCAGATGATTGCTGAAAACAACCACATCATTACAGACTTTCAGACGGACAATCTACTGGAGAAGATTTTAGATAGAGATAACCTTAACAAGGCATATAAGAAAGTAAAATCTAATAAAGAAGCAGGAGGAGTCGGTGGAATGAACGTGGAAGAACTTCTATCGTTCCTCAAAGACAACTGAGAGCAACTAATTCAGTCGATAAAAGATGGTAAATATAAAACAAAACCAATCGAAATACCCAAAGAGGAAAAAAGAAAGTAAGATAACTAGGAATCACAACAGCAATTGATAGAGTGATACAACAAGCAATTACCACCCATATTTGAAGAACAGTTTTCTAATAACAGTTTTGACTTCCGATCAAACAGAGGTGCTCACGACGCATTAAGACAATGCCAGAGAAATGTAAATGCTGGGTACGTATACGTTGTAGATATGGACTTAGAAGAGTTCTTTGACACAGTATTTCAGAGCAAATTCTTTAATGTTTTGTCAAGGACCATAAAGGATGGCAGAGTTATCTCGTTTATACACAAGTATCTAAATGCGGAAGTAATAGAAAATCAAATGTTTAAAAGAACAAAAGTGGGAGTACTTCAAGGAGGACCATTAAGTTCACTACTTAGTAACATAATACTGAATGAATGAACTAGATAAAGAACTAACACGCAGAGGACATAGATTCGTTCGTTATGCAGATGATTGTATGATATTATGTAAAAGCAAGAAAAGTGCAGAAACAACTTTAAAAAATATAATACCATTCATAGAAAGAAAAATAAATAAAGATAAAACAGAAGTGGCACATATTATCAAAGTAAAATGCTTAGGTTATAGTTTCTATAGGTATAAAGGGAAGTGTAGAAGTAGTAAAGTCAGTAAAGAAAATGAAAGATAAGATATGATAACTTACATCAAGAAGTAATGGATGGAGTAACGAGTATAGGGGAATGAAACTGACGCAATTTGTCAGAGGATGGGTAAACTACTTTGCATTAGCAGGTATGAAGCAGTTGCTACAAAAGACAGATGAATGGTTGTGACATAAGATTAGGACAATCTATTGTAAATAATGGAAGAAAGTTAAAATGAAATATTCAGAACTTAAGAAATTGGGTGTAGAAGAAGAAAAAGCTTGGATTTGTGCAAATATGAGAAATGGGAACTAGTACTGTGGAGGATATTTCGTATTACAAACAGCATTTAACAACAATAAACTCTGTGAAATAGGATTTCTAACATTCATGGAGCAATATTTAAAACTTAAGGACCGCTGTGTACGGAGCCATACGTACTGTAGTGTGGGAGTTAGGAAATAATTTTTCCCTCTACCCGATTAATTAGGATACTGTAATTATATGTTCTTACTTATAAATATAGTATGTAGATTAATAAAAAATATTGAAAAGAGAATGTTAATTTTTAAATGGCGCCATTATTTGATGTGAACCTTTAATTTGGTATTTATGTATTCTTACTTTACTCTTTCACTCTTCAAAAAATTATAAATAATATATTGATTGAAATAATATGGTAAATATGGTATTATATATATAAAGTAAATTGAATTACTATAAATTATATTAAAAGGAGGGAGCGTTGGGTGAAAAAATATATTATATTTTTACTTGTAGTAATTCAAATTTTTACTCTAACAATACCAGTCAATGCTGATAATGTTAAAAACTGCTATACTCATGAAAGAATATATATAGATACAACCGTTATACCAATGTACATTCCACATCCGTGCCATTCTGGTATATCTCATGCTCTTTGTGAATGGGAGGCATATGATCTTATTCAATGTGGATGTCGTACAATAATATGGTATTGTTGTTGTGGACTCAAAATGCGTAGTGCTTTTATTCCTTGCAATGATCACGGTATCTAAAAAAACATAGATACTATTTGATTATAGGGAGGATGTCAAATAAAAAAATATGCTATTTTTTTATTCGCTGTAATAATGACTTTAGTCATAACAATATCAGTTAATGCTGGTGATTTTAGTCATAGTATTGATACGTTACATATTCATAATGATAATTTTATGTTAGATAGTTCAATTTCACCAATGTATATTCCACATCCGTGCCACTCCGGCATATCTCATGCATATTGTTATTATTATTCTTGTATATATAAAAGCTGTGGATGTTGGTTTGACCGTTATCAATGCTGTTGTGGTGAACTAATGCCATATAGATATATTGATGTATATTATTGCGATATTCATTCTCGACTTAAATAATAAATAGATATAAAAGGGAGAAATTCTTTTTATGAAATTAAAAAAAAATAGCTTATCTAAATATACATTTCTTATCATAATATTTGTATCAATATTAGTTTTTACTTTTCGGTATATGGAGCAAAATAATAGATTTTATGATACTGTGTCAATACAGCAGGACACAATGATTGAACAAGATAATAAAAAAGAAACTATATTGAATGAAAAATCTTATGATTCAAATCCTACTAACTTAAACAAAGGTAAAATAAATAGTTTAGTGAAAGATATAAACGAAGTACAAGCAAAGATAAACAGAATTGAAAGAAATAAAAGTTACAGAATGTTGATTAACAATGAAATAAGCTCATCTATAGGAAATGGTCAATCCTTAAAAGAGTATCTTGAAAGTACAAAAAAAGGATTCCAGTTAAATGAATTACAGCTGATAGATGAAATAAATAATATATTAGATATAGTTGAAAATTATCGAGAAAATAAAATTGAAAGGGGGTTTTTAGATTGAAAAAAATTACTCCCATATTAGTTTCAATTCTTTTGCTTTTAAATATTATAGTAATTCCAGTATATTCTGAAGCTGATGATATGAATGTAAAAGAAACAACTACGAATGAGTTAAGATCAATAGATAATTTCTTTGAACCAACATATGTAGATGAACATCCTTGTCATATAGAAAACTCACATGCGATGTGTTATGCTGTTACAGTATACAGTGAACGTTGTGGATGTGGCTTATATTATTTAGAATGTTGTTGTGATAGAATTATGGCAATAATAAAAGATTATTGTGAAAAGCATCAATAAATAAATATATATTATTGAGAACATTAAATTATTATAAAAAATAGAAAATTTTTTTCGAGAATATAATTAATTTTGTGTTTTTAGAGAAAAACTTATCTCTAAACTGGCAAGAAAAATATTAAATAATTTACTTCTATCTTTGCTTATATTATTCTATTTTATACATTAAAATGGAGATGAAGATTATGAGCAATAAATTTTAGCATGGATTGTTTTTCGTATTTCTTTTAGCATAATTTACTCTATTTCTAATTCTGTTTCTAATATTTTATAAAATGCATCTTTAAATATGATGAAGAGTGCTAGTTACCTTTAGGTTTTATTTTTTGAAGAATGTTGATAAAAATGCTCATTTCTGGCTTAAATAAGCCAGAAATGAGCATTTTTTATAGAAGTACAGATTATTTAAATCATTTAATTTATATCAATTTTTCTACTATTATTTGATTTAATTTTTTTCTTAGGAAGGGAGATTGTTAAAATTCCATTGTTGAAGCTAGCTTTTATGTCTTCAGCTCTAACATTATCTAAATAGAAACTTCTTGATTGAGAACCATATCTGCGTTCTCTTCTGATGTAGTTTTCTTTAGTTTCTTCAATTCTTTCATCTCTTTGAACAGAAATAGTAAGCATATCGTCTTTAACTTCTACTGTTATTTCATCTTTGTTTACTCCTGGTATTTCTGCTTCTAGAATATATTCTTTATCATTTTCCTTAATGTCAACTTTCATTTGGCCTACGTTTTGAATTTGAGGGAAGAAATCTGTATTAAAGAAGCTATCAATAAAGCTGCTAAAGCTATCAAAATCGAAGAAGTCACTTGGTCTCATTATCCCTCTATTTTTTCTATATGGACTTAAACCAAACATATTTATGACCTCCTTATAATTTTGACTTTGACTTTCTTTGACTTTATACTTTTATTATATAACATCTTTTTCAACGTTCAAATTTTATTTTAGCTCATATAAGGTTAAAATTAATCATATAATTTAAATATTTTCAAATATATTTATAATTCTTTAAATTTCTAAAAATATTTATCTATAATGCCAATTATTACATTTATATTACAAATATAAAAAATAGTTGTATTTTCCATTTAATTTTAATATACTATTTTATGTTAGAAAATATTTTAAAAAAGGAGGTCGTGTCATGAAAATTAGTAGCATTTTACTTGAAGAAAATAAAATAGAGTTAGTTAATTTATATTTATATGCACGACCACTATGTCTAAAACATTAATCTGGTATTTTCTGACATTAGGATCGACTAAAGTAGCCATAGGGTTGTGTATATAATATCCTATGGTTTTTTATTTATAAGATGCTATATTGCTTTTTTGAGCAATGGTATTTTGGTATGCTTATAAGCCATAGGAGATAATAATCCTATGGCTTTTTATTTATATTTAAAATTATACGCAAAATCAATGATTTGGGTGATTGAAACCTAGGTTTAAATTAAGCTAGTACCAAATTTGCACTACTTAGTAAAAATAGTAGTCAAATTTGTGTTTTTTAAATTCATTATTATTAAAGTCAAAAAGGAGGAATTTTTATGACAAAAGTATTAAAAATAAGAATGGAAAAGAGTTTTATTCTAGAATCTGGTTGACAAATGGAATTACCAAAAATATAAAAGGACGGTGAAGAATAATGGACAGTTTTAAATTACTGATGAAGGCAATGAAGGGAAATAGATTGTTATATGTTGGAGCAATTTTATGCGTAGCATTAGCTACAGCATTTACATTGGCAGGACCTTTAGTTATTAGTTTTACTATAGATTCTGTAATTGGAGACAAACCAATGGATCTTCCCATTTGGTTATTGAATATTATAGATTCATTAGGTGGAAAGAACTTCTTAGTACAGAATATTTGGATATGTAGTATTGTTCTAATAATTTTGACTTTTGGAAGAGGATTATTTATCTATTTAAGAGGTAAATGGACTGCTATAGCTTCTGAATCTATAGCTAAAAACCTCAGAGAAGAGTTATATGATCATCTTCAGCACTTATCTTATGAGTATCATGTAAAAGCAGAAACAGGTGATTTAATCCAGAGATGTACTTCAGATATAGAAACTATAAGGAGATTCTTTGCAGTACAGTTTATTGAAGTTGGAAGTGCAATTTTCATGGTGGCTTTTGTAATGAGTATAATGCTTTCTCTTGATGTAAAGCTTACTCTTGTTGCAATGGCAACAGTGCCAGTTATCTTTGTAGCTGCAATGGTGTTCTTTGTGAAAATGAGAGATGCATTTCAAAAATCTGATGAAGCAGAAGGAAGACTTTCTAATGTACTTCAAGAAAATCTTACAGGAGTAAGAGTAGTAAGGGCCTTTGCTCGTCAAAATTATGAAATTGAAAAATTTGATGAGAAGAATACAGAGTTTAGGGATTTAACATATAAACTTATAAAATTACTTGCATGGTATTGGGGATTATCAGATTTTGTATGTCTTGCACAGATAGGTGCGGTAGTTATATTTGGTGCTTATTGGGCAGGAAATGGAGCAATTTCTTTAGGTACTCTAGTTGTATTTACAACTTATGAGGGAATGTTGCTTTGGCCAATAAGACAAATGGGAAGGGTATTAGCAGACTTTGGGAAAATGTTAGTGTCTTTAAGGAGAGTAACAGAGATAATAAATGAACCTTTGGAAATTACAGATAAAAATCAGTTAAAACCTGAAATAAAGGGAGATATAGAATTTAAAGATGTATATTTTGAATATGAAAAAGACAGACCTATTTTAAAGAATATATCCTTTAAAGTAAAGAAAGGGCAGACTGTAGCTATATTGGGTCCTACGGGTTCAGGAAAATCTACCTTAGTTCACCTATTAGGTAGGCTTTATGACTATCAAAAAGGTTCAATTAAAATTGACGGAGTAGAGTTAAAGGAAATAGATAAAAAGTGGATTAGAAAAAATGTGGGCATTATATTACAGGAACCTTTCCTTTATTCAAAAAATATAAAAGAGAATATCAAAATTGCAAGAAAGGATGCAACAGACTCACAAGTGTATGAAGCTGCTAAAATAGCATCTATTCATGATGTGATTTTAGGCTTTGATAAAGGCTACGATACACTAGTAGGAGAACGAGGGATTACATTGTCTGGTGGACAAAAACAGAGAGTAGCTATAGCTAGAACTATAATAAATGATTATCCTATTCTTGTATTTGATGATTCCTTAAGTGCAGTAGATACAGAAACTGATGCAAATATAAGAAAAGCACTAAAAGCAAGAAGAGAAAATACTACAACTTTCATAATATCTCATAGAATCTCTACATTATCTGAAGCAGATTTAATACTAGTTCTAGATAATGGTGAATTAGTTCAATCAGGAACACACGAGGAATTAGTATCACAGCAAGGATTGTACAGGAGAATATGGGAGATTCAGAACTCATTAGAGGAAGAGTTGATGGTTGAAAGTAAATCTATATAAGCTTAGTGCTTATAGACAAAAAGGTGGTGTAAATGATGAGTTCATTTCAAGAGCAAGAATATACTGGTAAATTTGATTTAAAGTTATGGAAAAAGATATTTCACTACGCAAAACCTATGAGAAAGTATCTAATTATACTATGTTTTCTGATGATAGTACTTGCAGTTACGGATTCAATATTTCCATTGATGAATAGATATGTTATAGACAATTACGTAGTGGAGGATAATCTTAAAGGAATTACTTTATTTAATAGATTTCATATAGATGGCATAGTAGCGTTCGGAATATCTTATGGCTTGTTAGTTATTGTTCAGGCATTGACAATAGGATTTTTTATAGCCATAGCAGGTAAGGTTGAAACAGGAGTTGTATACCACATTAGGAAAGAAGGATTCAAGCATTTACAGGAATTATCCTTTTCATACTATGATACTACTCCTGTAGGCTGGATAATGGCGCGTATGACTTCCGACATTCAAAGGCTTGGAGATACTATTGCCTGGGGCATTGTAGACATGGTGTGGGGACTTGCACTTATGATTGCAATAGCTGGAGTAATGTTTTTTCTAAATTGGAAGCTTGCATTAATTGTGCTTTCTGTTATGCCTATATTAGCTGTTGTCAGCATGTATTTTCAGCAGAAGATTTTAAAAGCATATAGACAGACTAGGAAAATAAATTCTCGTATAACAGGTGCTTTTAATGAAGGAATAATGGGAGCTAGAACAACTAAGACATTAGTTAGAGAGGAAGGAAACCTTGAGGAGTTTGTAGAGCTAACAACAAGTATGAAAAGTTCTGCTATTAGAGCAGCAGTGTTTTCTTCCTTATTCCAACCAGTGGTGCTAATACTATCTGCTGTAGGAACTGGCTTAGCTATTTGGTACGGAGGAGAAAGTGTATTTTCACAGACTTTAAGCTATGGTACCTTAGTGGCATTCATATCATATAGTGTTCAATTTTTTGAGCCTGTTCGTGAAGTAGCACGTGTATTTGCAGAAATGCAGTCAGCTCAGGCTTCTGCAGAAAGAGTTTTATCTATGCTAGATACTGAGCTAGATATAAAAGATAGTGAGGATGTAGTAAAGAAATTTGGAAGTTCTCTGAATTCAGATAAAAGCAAATGGCCTGAAATTAAAGGAGAAATTATATTTAAGGATGTTACATTTGCTTATAAAAATGGAGAAAAGGTATTGGAAAACTTTAATCTTCATGTTAAGGCAGGAGAAACTATAGCTTTAGTAGGAGAGACAGGTTCAGGAAAAAGTACCATAGTAAATCTTGCTTGCAGATTTTATGAGCCTACAAGTGGACAGATTTTAATAGATGGTATTGACTATAGAGAGATGCCTTTACTCTGGCTACATTCTAATTTAGGTTATGTTTTGCAAGGGCCACATCTATTTAGTGGAACAATTAAGGACAATATCAGATATGGAAAACTTGATGCCAGTGAATTAGAGATAATTAGAGCTGCAAAGCTTGTTAATGCTCATGAATTTATTAAAAAGCTAGAAAAAGGTTATGATACTGAAGTGGGAGAAGGAGGCAGCAAGCTGTCTACAGGGGAGAAACAGCTTATATCCTTTGCAAGAGCAGTACTTGCTGATCCTAAGATATTTGTATTAGATGAAGCCACTTCTTCTATTGATACAGAAGCAGAGCAGAAAATACAGGATGCTATCCACAAGGTGTTAAAAGGAAGAACTAGCTTTATTATAGCTCATAGGCTTTCTACTATACGTACAGCAGATAGAATTCTAGTAATAAAAGATGGGAAGATAATAGAGGAAGGAAATCACTACAAGCTATTGCAGAAAAAAGGATATTACTACAGGTTATATACAAATCAGTTTATTGAAGAACAGAATGCAAAAATATTAAGAGGATAGTAAACAATTGAGCGTTAGGATTAAACTTGAAATGTAAGATTTGTAGTGATTTTAAACATTATTAACAGCATAAAATAGCCTACCTTTAGGCAAAATACTTATAGAGTATTTTACTAAGGAGGCTATTTTTTATGAAGGTAATGTATACAACATTAAAGGAAAAAAGGGCAATATTAAATTCCTTTAATGATATTGTAGAAGTAAAAGATGATGATAATGTATTTTCATATTATTTAGCAACTGATAATTCATATAAACTGATTGGCAAAGGGTTCAAAGAAAGTGGAGAAGGGTATATTTACAATAGAAATTACAATGATTATGGTAGAACTAAAGACGGATGGGTAGATGTGAAAGATTTTACTGCAAATGAATTAAGAGATTTAGTAAGAGACACCATATCTTCATACTCCCGTTAAAATAGACATAGACTTAGTGGGCAGTTCATTTTATTGAGCTGCTTTTTTGATGAAAAAGTTCTACTTTCAATCTTTAAAAAGAACTTTACCTAATGTGTTTTAAGCAGATTGTCGAATCTTTATTTTCCTGTAAGTTGATTAAGCAGTAGCTCAAGAAAAGCTATTTTAATTAGTGCTTTATTATGACTTTTTTAGCAAAGTAAGAATAAGAAATATCTATAAATTCTTTAAGTTGTTGACAGAAAATTTAGGAAGTGATACCCTAAAATAAAAATATCAGATATCTGGCAAGTTAAATAGGTTGATATATGATATATAGTAAAGATTAAATGAAAGACAAGTATTATTAAAGGCTAAAAAATCATTTCTTTTCATTCCTACATCAAGTCCATTATGACAAAGAGGGAAATTTTCAAATATGTTGATGTTTAATGAATTATTTCAATTCTGAAATTTTTAGATTTAAGGCTAATAGGTTAAGATAATTGCAAATAAAATTAGGGAGGATACAAAATGAATATTTTAATTAAAAATGCTTCAATTCTTACTATGGCTGAGGAAGCTCAAATTATGGAAAATACTAATATTGCTATTGAAAATGGGAAAATAAAAAGTGTAGGATTTGTTCCTGAAGATTTTAAAGCTGATAAAACTATAGATGGGACAAATAAACTAGCAATGCCAGGCTTGGTTAACGCACATACTCATATAGCTATGTCTCTTTTTAGAAATTATGCTGATGATTTACCATTCTGGACGTGGCTTTTTGAAAGAATAATGCCTCGCGAAGATAAACTGACTCCAGAGGATGTGTATTGGGGTTCTATGCTTAGTATAGCTGAAATGATTAGATTTGGTGTAACTACCTTTGCAGATATGTATTTTTTCATGGATGAAGTTGCTAAAGCAGTAGAAGAGTCAGGCATAAGAGCAAGCTTGTCAATAGGATTATCAGATTCTGGAGACCAAGAGCTTAAGATAAAAAATACCAAAGAATTTTACGACAATTGGCATGGTAAAGCAGATGGAAGAATAACTGTAATGGCTGGACCTCATGCTCCTTATTCTTGTGGCCCAGAATTTTTGGCTAAGGTAATAGATGTGGCAGCAGAAAAAGGCATGGGAATACATATACATTTGTCTGAAAGTAAAAAAGAAATAGAAGATAGTTTTAATCTAAGAGGAAAATCACCTATAAAACATGTATATGATTTAGGGTTGTTTGAGCTGCCTACATTAGCAGCCCATTGCGTTCATCTATCCGATGAAGATATAGATATATTAGCAGAGAAAAAAGTAAGTGTAGCTAATAATCCAGGCAGTAATCTAAAATTAGGAAATGGATTTGCAAGGGTAGAGGATATGCTAAAAAAAGGTATAAATGTAGCATTAGGTACCGATGGTTCTGCAAGTAACAATAACCTTAATATGTTTGAAGAAATAAATCTGGCTGCACTGATAAACAAAGGTTATACAGGTGATACTACTTCTATCCCTGCTATTACTGCAGTAAAGATGGCTACAATAAATGGCGCTAAGGCATTAGGAATAGATAAAGAAGTAGGCACTATAGAAGTGGGGAAAAAGGCAGATATAATTTTATTAGACTTAAACAAACCTCATTTTTATCCAAGATATAATTTAGTTGCTTCCTTAGCTTATTCTGCCCAAGCTTCTGATGTTGAGACAGTAATAGTTGATGGAAAGATATTGATGGAAAACTACGAATTAAAGACAATTGATTTAGAAAAAGTTATGTTTAATGCAGAGATATGTGCTAAAAGTTTAATCGGATAAAAAACTATCTAGGCTTTTTAGAAAAGGCTGGTTGATAGGGAACTTATGTATTTAAATGGGAGTCTAAATTTTGATGAATTAAGCTAAGTGCCGATAAAAGAAGAAATAGTAAAAGACATAAAATATTTGCTAGTATATTTGAGTATGAGCTTGAGGGCTTAATGTGCTGCATTAAGCCAACTCATTTTTTATAAGGAATAGAGAAGTCCTATTTTATAATCCTTATAATAAGAACCTGCCTAATGAGTTTTTAGCAGACCGCAAAAATCTTTGATTTTGAGCAAGCGGCTTATGCAGTAGCTCAAGAAAAGATTTCTTGATATTTAATGATTTGATAGAAGTTTTTTTATAGTAAGGGAGTTGAAACAGATGAAAGAGATCAAGACTATTGAGTTTAAAGACGATGTTCTATATCTTATAGACCAGAGAAAGCTTCCAATTACCTATGAAATATTTGAATGCAGGACTTATAAAGAAGTAGATTTTGCTATTAAAGATATGGTTGTCAGAGGAGCTCCTGCCATTGGAGCTACTGCAGCTTATGGAGTAGTTCTAGCAGCAAAAGAATTTTTGGATAATAATAAAGAAGATTTTCTTAAAAATATGAATGAGGCCTTAGAAACATTAAACAAGTCTAGACCTACAGCAGTTAATCTGATGTGGGCAATAAGAAGAATGAGAAAACTTTTAGAAGAGAATAAGGAACTGTCAGTAAAAGAAATATACGAAAAAATAAAATCTGAGGCTGACAATATACTCAATGAAGACATAGAGACTAATAAGAAAATGGGCAAATATGGGAACGAAATCATACCTCAAAAAGCTACTATTCTTACACATTGTAATACAGGAGCATTGGCTACAGCTGGTTTTGGAACAGCACTAGGAGTAGTTAGGGAAGCTTTTTACAGTGGCAAGGATATATTCGTATTTGCTGATGAAACAAGACCTAGACTTCAGGGTGGAAGGCTTACTGCTTGGGAGTTAGTGCAAGAAGGTATACCTTCAAAGCTCATTGCAGATAATGTTGCTGCTACTCTTATTAGAGATGGAAAAATTGACGTAATACTTGTTGGAGCAGATAGAATAGCATTAAATGGAGATACAGCAAATAAAATAGGTACATTTATGCTATCAGTAGTTGCAAAGGTTTACAATGTTCCTTTTTATGTAGTTGCTCCAACTACTACTATAGATTTTGATATAGAGACAGGAGAAGAAATAGAAATAGAAGAGAGAAGTAGTGAAGAAGTAACTCATATTGAAAATATAAGAATAGCACCAGAAGGAATAGAAGTATTTAATCCAGCCTTTGATGTAACTCCAAATGAAAATATTACTGGCATCATAACAGAAAAAGGAATAATTAGACCACCATATAAGGAAAACATATTAAAGCTTAAATAGAACTATTAGATAATGATAATAACTCAAATGAGCAATGGTGTTTTCTATATGTGTCATTTAGATTATAGGAGGTTGCATAATGAAGAAAGCGATTATTGGCGGCACAGGAGTATACAATATCGGAAAGGATAGCTGTACTGAGATAGTAGAAACAAAGTATGGAAGAGTAGAAGTTGATATAGTAAATATCAATGGAGAAGAAATTGCCTTCTTAGCAAGACATGGAAAAGGACATTCAATACCGCCTCACTTAATTAACTACAGAGCAAATATGAGGGCTTTAGAAAGGTTAGGAGTTAAATATATTTATGCTACAGCGGCGGTTGGTTCATGTAATGAGAATTATGCTCCTGGAGACGTTGTAGTTATAAAGGACTTTATAGATTTTACTAAACAAAGACCTTTTACTTTCTTTGAAGGTGGAGATGAGCCAGTAAGGCACACTGACATGGGCGATCCTTACTGTAGAAATCTCAGAAATAAATTTTATGAAGCTGCAAAGCTTGAATCAATTGAAATAAAAGGTGATGCTGTCTATATATGTACTGAAGGACCTAGATTTGAAACTGGTTCAGAGATTAAAATGTATAAAATGTTAGGTGGAGATGTAGTAGGAATGACAAATGTGCCAGAAGTAGTATTAGCTAAGGAATTAGGCATGTGTTATGCAGCAGTGGGCATAATAACTAACTGGTGCACTGGCGTAAAAGGGGATATAACTTTACACGATATTCAAGGCACTCTGTCTGTAAATAAAGAAAAAATAAGTAAGGCATTCTTAAGAGTATTCAGTGGAGAACTTGATCAGAAACAGTGCAATTGTAATAATGCAATTATTGAACTTTAATTAAATAAGGTTAACTAGTTGGAGAACTATTATTAAAAAATGGGTTTTTTACTGACTAATATAAATTAATGAAGAATTATTTAAGATTGGTGAAGGAACAGGAGTTAGTTTAGCTACTATAGCTAATTACAATTGTATTTTAGATGAGTTAGCAATTACTTTAGATATGGAACTATTAGCATTTATAGATGTATTATTGTATTAAGTAAATATAAGAAATATTTCTTATATTTATTTTTTAGTGTTGAATTATGAGTTTGAAGTCGGTAGTAATGTATAAGTACGGAATATAATAAGGAATTTTATTGTAATATAGTGAGCTGCAGCGTTAAAAAAGAGAGGAGAGCGGTTAATGGACCAAAATAAGAAATACAGATTTGATACTATGGCAATACATGCTGGAGGTGGAAAAAATGCAAATAATGCATTAAACCCTCCTATTTATCAAACATCTACTTTTGTATTTGACAGCATTGAGCATGTTGAAAAAGTTATGTCCTTTGAAAGCAACGATTATGTCTATACAAGAGGAAATAACCCAACATTAAGGCTTTTTGAAAACAAAATGGCAGCACTAGAAGAAGGGAAAGGGGCAGTAGCCTTTGCTTCAGGTATGGCAGCTATAAGTTCAGTTCTTTTTTCACTTCTTAAGCCTGGTGATAATGTAATAGTAAACCAAACATTATATGGTTCAAGCTACAATGTAGTAACTCATGTATTACCTCAATACAATGTAAGCTATAAAATAGCTGACTTAAGTGATTTAGAAAAACTATCTGAGTTAATCGATGAAAATACTAAAGTAATTTATTTTGAAACTCCATCTAATCCTAATCTTATGATTATAGACATCAAAAAAATTGCAGATATAGCGAAAGCAAAGAATGTAAAGGTAGTAGTAGACAACACTTTTGCTACACCCTATTTTCAAAAGCCATTAACTTTAGGAGCAGATGTAGTAGTACACAGTGCAACAAAATATATCTGTGGACATGGAGATGTTGTTGGAGGAGTAGCAGTTGCTAAGGATTTAGATTATATACACTCTTTAAAATTTGACTACATGTGTGAATTTGGAGGAGTTATGAGTCCTTTTAATGCATGGCTTTTATTAAGAGGACTTAAGACTCTTGGAGTGAGAATGAGAGAACATGAGAAAAATGCCTTAGCAGTAGCTAAGTTTTTAAAAAATCATCTAAAGGTAAAAGAAGTCTTTTATCCTGGACTTGAGGATTTTAAAGGTCATGAAATAGCTAAGGAACAGATGAATGGATTTGGTGCTATGATAAGTTTTGAAGTAAAAGGCAGCCTAGAAGATGCGAAAAAAGTTGTAAACTCTGTAAAGCTAGCACAGCTTGCTGTAAGCCTTGGAGATTGTGAGACTTTAATAGAACTTCCTGCAGCTATGACTCATAGAGGGTATCCAAAGGAAGAACTAGCTAAATTTGGTTTAACAGAAAGCATGATAAGAATATCAGTTGGCTTAGAAGATCAAAGTGATATAATTGAAGATTTAAATTATGCACTGTCTGTAATATAGTGTAAATCATTGTTATACTTAATACTTGTGTCGTTGAGAAGTTTGGTTGTTAAGCGACTACAGGTGAGTACATAGTGGGTGCGCAGATAAGTAAATTTTGGCCTTGTTACCTGACTATCTTAATGGAATTCCAGAAGAAGAATAGATAATTATATGTGATAAATAATTATATCGTTTAATTAATAGACTGAAGGGAATGATAAAATATGCTAATGAAGGAAGAAAGAGAACAGATCGTGGAATATGGTAAAAAGCTTTTAACATCTGGACTTACAAAAGGAACAGGCGGGAATTTAAGTATATTTAATAGAAAAGAAGGACTATTTGCCATAAGCCCATCTGGTATAGATTATTTTCAAATCAAACCAGAGGATGTAGTTGTTTTAAATATTAAGGGTGAGAAAATTGAGGGCGATAAAAAGCCTTCAAGTGAAGTGGAAATGCATAGGATATTTTATGAAAGAAGGAATGACATCGATGCAATTATCCATACTCATACTATGTATGCAACTACTCTGGCATGCTTAAACTGGTCACTTCCACCAGTTCACTACATGGTGGCTTTAGCAGGATTAGATGTTAAATGTGCTAAATATGCTACTTTTGGTACAAAAGAACTGGCAGAAAATGCTTTTGAAGCTATGAAGGATAGAAAAGCAGTATTATTAGCAAATCATGGACTGCTGGCAGGTGCAGATAATTTACTAAATGCGTTTAACATTACTGAGGAGATAGAGTACTGTGCAGAATTATACTACAGGACAAAATGCATAGGAGAACCTGTAATACTTCCAAAAGAAGAAATGCTGCTAATGTTTGATAAGTTTAAAACCTATGGACAGAGAAAATAATGCTGTATAAACTAGGCGATAGGATTCATCCTATCGTTTTTTAACATAGCTTATTTACTAAACTAGGTAATCCCTTTTAGTGGCTATTCTATTTTATTGACACCCTAATTTCAAAGTGATACATTTAAAAAGTGCTATATAACCTATTTCGTATAAAGGAGTGCAGAAATATGGACAAGAAAATGAATATTGGAATAATTGGTGCAGGAGTAGTAGGTGAGAGACTGATAAACGCTGTAAAAAGACATCCTCATGGAAATATTAAAGGAATATATGATGTAAATATGCAAAGACTTGAGGAGATGTCAGTTAAATATAATATACCTACTGCAAAATCTTATCATGAACTATTAGAGGATAAGGACATAGATATCATATATTTGGCTGTGCCGCCAAAATATCACTATCCAATAGCCATAGATATTATTAAATCAAATAAACATTTTCTATGTGAAAAGCCTTTAGCTAATTCTTCTGAAGAAGCCAGAGAAATGTATGAAGGAGTAGAGAGAAGCAAAGTAGTAAATGGAATGAATTTTCCTACTGTATACACATCAGCATTTAAAAAGTTAAAATCTCTTCTTGAAGAAGGCTTTATTGGAGATTTATTAAGAGTAGAAGTAAAAGGATATTTTACACATTGGCCAAGATTGTGGCAGCAAAATGATTGGATAGCTTCTAGAGAGCAAGGTGGATTTGTAAGAGAAGTATTTACGCATTTTGTTCAAATGATTCAAAATCTATTTGGAGAAATAACTAATATAACTTCTTTTATTGAATATCCAGAGGATGAATCTATGTGCGAGACTGGAATCATAGCTAAAGCAAATATAAAGGGCAGTATTCCCGTATTATTTAATGGATTTAGCAATGTGGGAATGAAAGAAGATTTGTCATTTACCATCTATGGAACGAAAGGTACTATTTCTCTAGTTGATTGGAGAGAATTGTGGATTTCAAATAAAGATATCAAACCCGAGAAGCTAGAGTTAGTAAATAATGACCATTTAGTAGAGCTGCTTGATGAGTTTTTTAAAGCTATAAATGGAGAAAAAGCTAACTTAGTGACTTTCAAAGAAGGATATGAAGTTCAAAAAGTAATAGAGAAGCTCCTACTTAGGGAATAAATTCTGTACAAAAGCAGGAAACTACATAATTTTTTGCTGTGTATTATAAATTTCAAAGATTGTTAGTAGTATTATAGAAAGCATTGAGGAGCTGTTTTGATTATAATTGGCTTCCTTGACACTATTATTTTAAAGTGATAAATTGGAAATGAAATAATTTGAAATTATCATTATATCAAAATGATAAGGAGAATTTTTGTGAAAAAGTTAGAGTTTATTAATCGTTGGAATGAGGAAATCTTTGGAGAAATTGCTGAGAGTTCTATTGACAGTATAAAGGACATAATGGATGCTGGAAGAGATGCATTTAGTTCATGGAAAGAGACTACAGTAAAGACAAGAGTAGAATATTTAGCGAAGATAAGAAAATATATCGTTGATAATTTAAATATTCTAGTTGATGGAATATCTAAGGAAACTGGTAAAGTATATACAGACACTCTATCTTCTGAAATATATCCTACTATTGATATAATTAAGTATTATGAAAAAAACCTTGGGAAAATTTTGAAGCCTAAAAAGGTTAAGACGCCAGTAATTCTTATGGGTAAGGAATCATATGTTGAGTACAAACCCATGGGTGTAATATGTATAATATCTCCTTGGAATTATCCTTTTCAATTATCAGTAACCCCAATTATTTCAGCTCTAGCAGCAGGAAACTGTGTTGTTTTTAAAGGTTCTTCAGTTACACCATATACTTCAGTGCTGATTGAAGATATGTTTAATAGCATCCAGCTGCCAAAAGGAGTGTTTCAAGTAGTATATGGAGGTAGGGAAATAGGAGAGGAACTCATTAATCAAAAGCCAGATAAAATATTTTTTACAGGAAGTGTAGCTACTGGAAAGAGAATTGCAGAAAAGGCTGCTGAGAATTTAATTCCTATAGAACTTGAACTAGGTGGAAAAGACCCTATGGTAGTATTTGAAGATGCTAATATAGATAGGGCTGTTAAAGGAGCGCTGTGGGGAGCATTTACTAATTGTGGACAGGTATGTATGTCAGTCGAAAGACTTTATGTTCAAGAGTCAATTTATGATGAGTTCTTGTCAAATTTAGTATTTGAATTTGATAAGCTTAAATATGGCTCTGATTATTATGATGATATAGGGTTGATGACTTCAAAAGCCCAAATAAAAATTGTAAAAGAGCAAATTAAAGACGCATTAGAAAAAGGTGCTACAGCTATAACAGGAAAAAAATTAAAAGAAGAAACTGGATTTAGGATTAATCCAGTAATTTTGACTAATGTAAATAATGATATGCTTGTGATGAAGGAAGAAACCTTTGGACCGGTACTGCCAATTATGAAATTTAAGACTGAAGAAGAAGTAATAAAGCTGGCAAATGATACGCCATATGGGCTAAACTCAAGTATATGGACTAGAGATTTAAATAGAGCCAAAAGAGTTTCGCAACAGCTAGTAACAGGCGGTTGCTGTATAAACGAGGTAATCATCAGTGTTGCAAATCCACATCTGCCTTTTGGAGGAGTTAAGAATAGTGGTATTGGAAGATACCATTCTGCTCAAGGAATATATACGTTTTGTCATCAAACATCAGTGGTATTAGATAATGGTAGAAAACAGAGAGAAATAAATTGGTATCCATATAGTCAAAAAGGATTCAATAACATTAAAAAACTTATTAAAATGTTATATAAATGATTTTGATTATAATTTAGGAATAGCAACCTATTTATACAAGAGAGCTTTTCTAGTAATATATATACTAGGGAAATATTAGGGAGAGATTGTTATGTTTTTTAAAAGCTCAGATATAGATATAGAGAGAAAAATAATAGCTAAAAATAGGATTCCTATTTTAGTCAAAGATGAAAATTGGTTAAAGCTTTTTGGCAGTGTAGATGATAAACTTATAAATGATGCTAGAAGAGAATTAGAAGCTGCTTTAGAAAGACAAAGGGATGCAGAAATTCAGCTTAGAGAAAAAAGCAGAGAAAAAAGGAAGATAATGAACAAAATACTAACTCTTTCAAATGAATTGAACAATAATCAATTGACTGAAGGTGTTGAACTGTTAGAACAATATCAACAGGAAATATATACTTTAAATGATGAAATAGATAATCTGACATTTGAATTAGAAAATTTGCCAAAGGAAATAAGGGAAGCAAATCTCAATTTAATTAAAGCGACTGTTAAATTAGCATACAAACAGTTGGCAGATTGGGAGAAAAGCCTTGAACCACTTGGTAATGAAATAGAGTCTTTGAGAAATGAGCTAAAAGAACTTATAAATAAAAAGAATGACTATGAAGAAAAAATAAATATGACTTATAAGTTTCTACATGGGATGTTAGGCAGTAAAGAAATGGAGAAACTTGATAAAGATATGCTAGATTAGAATGCTATATGGCATTCTTTTTTATTTATCTAGAATATAAAATTCTACTTTGCAATCCTTATAATTGAGAAATTGAATTTAAGAGTTTTTTTACATTTCATTTTTAAGATAGAGTTTTTCTTATAACGAATAGGAAAGTTCTACATAAATATTTTTTTATACAAAGAACTTTCCGTAGTGAGTTTCAAGAAAGGCTACCTTGTTTTTAGTTAATATTTTATTATGAAGCTTTTCTTATAATGAAAAACAAAAATTACTCAATATTTTAAGTATAGATGCTTTCTGTGAGAAGTTATAAAAAGATAATTTTTTAATAATTGTGATATAATTTGAAATATAATATATTTTGCTATAGCTGTTAATTTTAGAAAGGAATGATTTAAATTGCCTACCAAAATTATTATGTTAGCACTTCTTGTTGTAGGAGTATTGGAGATTTTTTTTAATATCATAACTGCATTATTAGAAAAATTTATACGTATATTTAACAATAACTTTAAGTTTAGTGAAAAAACATCTGGAAGATTAAAGCTTTTTTTTGTATTCATTTTTTTGATTTCAGTAGTTTTCTTTTTAGTTGAATTTGTAAAAGTCCTAGCTACATTATTTGGAATATCTCTTGATGATAGTATTTTAGACATTTTCAGATAATCCAATGATTTTTCTGTGAGGTGTGTAATAATGATAATTGGTACTGGAATAGATATAATAGAAATAGATCGAGTAAAAAATGCCATAGATAAAAATCCAAGATTTTTAGAAAGAATATTTACAGATGATGAAATTTCTTATATAAAATCTAGAAGCGACAATAAAAGCACTATTGCTGGATTCTTTGCAGCAAAGGAGGCAGTGAGCAAAGCATTAGGTAGTGGAATTAGGGGATTTAGTTGGACTGATATAGAGATATGCACAGAAACAACAGGGAAGCCTTCTGTAAGACTGTTAGGAAAAGCTAAGGAATTATCAGATACAAGAGGAATTGGAAATATTCACGTTTCAATAAGCCATAATAGAACTAATGCTGTTGCTTTTGCTGTAGCTGTAGCAGAGGATGAGGAATTTATAAAAAAAGACTGTTTTGACTTACCTTATACAGATGAAGACTGTTCTATTATAGATATGCAAATGGTAAATAATATTATTCCCCGACGAGAAAAAGACACTCATAAAGGTACCTATGGGAGAGTAGGAGTTATGGGAGGATGCAAGGAAATGACAGGGGCAGTTATATTAGCATCAAAAGCCTGCCTAAGAAGTGGAAGTGGATTGGTCTATGCAATAGTGCCTGAGTCAATAATGAGCATTGTACAGACATTAGTAATAGAATCTATTTGCATACCTATAAAAGATGCAAGTACAGGATGTTTTAAAAAAAGCTCTCTTGAATTTATTAAGGATGCAATTAGTAGAGTTGATTGCCTTGTTTTAGGTCCAGGAATGGGAGTTGATGAGGAAAGAATAGAAATTATTAAAGAGATTTTAGAGTTTACAGATAAACCAGTAGTGTTAGATGCTGATGGTATAAACTGTATTTCAAAGGATAGGAATAAAAAAGCTTTATTATCAAGAAAATGCGCAACAGTAATTACTCCTCATCCAGCAGAATTGGCAAGATTACTAGATGTGACTGTTAAAGAAATTCAGTCAAATAGAGTCGAGTATTGTAGACTTGCTTCAAAAAAATACAATGTGATAACAGTACTAAAAGGCCACAATACCGTTATATCAAGTCCAGAAGGTCATACTTTCATTAATATTACTGGGAATCCGGGTATGGCTACTGCTGGCAGTGGAGATGTGCTTAGCGGAATGATAGGAAGCTTAATTGGGCAGAAAGTAAAGACTTTAGATGCAGTAATAGCTGCTGTATTTCTACATGGCTTAGCAGGAGACATAGGTGCTAAGGAAAAAGGAGAATATGGTCTTATAGCAGGAGATATTGTGGAAAATATTCCCTATGCAATTAAATATGTAAAATCAAATTTTTAAATGATTTAGGAGGTTTTAGCCCTTTATGAAACACTTTGCACTCTTATTTATTGTAGCAATACTCGTTTTTACTTGTGGTTGTTCAAAGCCAACAGAAAAAGAAGAAGATGTATTTTATGAAGTACAAAAGTTTTTTAATAATATGGAAACATATAGGTGCATAGCTGATGTTACAGTAAAGGGAAATAAAGATACGGAAACTTATAAATCAAAGCATGTATTTAAAAAACCTGATAAATATGTTGTAGAAATACTAGAACCTTCTGAAAATGAGGGGAATATTGTTGTCTATGATGGGAAGCAGGCTTGGTTATACAACAAGCAAATTGACGAATCATTTATCATAAAAGATCTAGAGCAGGGAATAGATAAAACTCTTTTTGTCGGATATTTTTTAAAAAATATATTATCTAATGAAAACTTAGATATGAGCTTTGATGAAATAAAGGGCAAGAAATACCTAGTTCTAGAAACAGAAATACCTGGCAATAATAAATATAGATATAAAGAGAAATTATGGATAGATAGGAGCAATTATTATCCTTATAAATTAAATATATTGAGCAAAGACGGGGAAGTTACTGTTGAGGTTATATATACAGAATTTAAAGCCAATGTTAAATTAACAGATGAAGATTTTAATGTAAAAACAGGTTTATATTATATTCGTGAATTATAATAGCTGTCTATAAGTTAAATACTAATCTGGTGTAATTTATTTGTATTAAGCAATTTGTAAGTAATTAGTGAACTTTGCTTAGATTTTACATATATATGAATTTTGTTTATTGACTTGAGCTCCCAATAGGAATATTATGAAATTATGAATAAATATCTGAATACATTTTTTCAAAGTTTAAAAGGGGGAGAAGTATTGGTATCCATAAGTGATTATAGGCCAGTATGGGCAGAAATAAACTTAGATAACTTAGTTCATAATTTTAGAGAAGTGAGAAGACTTGTAGGAGAAAAAGTTATTATTACTTCAGTAATTAAGGCAGATGCCTATGGTCATGGTGCTACTGTAGTTGCCAAGACCCTATCGGAAAATGGAAGTGATAGATTTGCAGTTGCTACATTATCTGAGGCTATGGAACTAAGGAGGTCTGGGATAACCAAAGATATATTGATATTAGGCTATACTCCAGGAGACCAAGCACACATTGTTGTTGAAAACAACATTACTCAGACGATATATAATATGGAAAGTGCTATATCCATATCAAATGCAGCAGTACAATTAGGGAAAACAGCAAAAATACACTTAAAAATTGATACAGGTATGGGAAGAATAGGCTATTTGCCCAATGCAGATTCTGTAAAAGATATATTAAGCATATTTAAATTACCTAATATATATATTGAAGGAATATTTTCACACTTTGCAAGGGCTGATGAGTCGAATAAAGAATATACAAGAATTCAATTTGAAAAATTTAATTGGATACTAGGAGAAATTAAGAAAAGGGGATTAGAGATACCTATAAAACACATAGCTAACAGTGCAGCTATAATTGATTTGCCGGAGTACTATCTGGATATGGTAAGGGCCGGTATAATGTTATATGGATTATATCCATCTGAATATGTAAATAAAGAAAGGGTTAATTTGAAACCTGTGATGACGCTTAAAGCTAAGGTTTCAAATGTAAAAACTGTAAATGCTGGCGAGGGTATAAGCTATGGCCATAAATTTGTAACTAATAAAGTTACTAAAATAGCTACATTGCCTATTGGATATGCAGATGGATTTACTAGACTTTTGAGCCAGAAAGCTGAAGCGAGCATAAAAGGCAGAAAAGTACCGATAGTAGGTAGTATATGTATGGATCAATGTATGGCAGATGTTTCAGAGCTAGAAGATGTGAAAATAGGTGATGAGGCTATAATGTTTGGGCCTGGTGATAATGGGGAGCTTAAAGCAGATGATTTAGCAAATAAATTGGGGACAGTAAACTATGAAATCCTATGCATGGTTAGTAAAAGAGTACCTAGAGTCTATATAAAGAATAGTGGGATTGTCCATATAAAAGATTATCTTGCTTAACTAGTATATATTCGAGTATATACTGTGAAATAATAGAATATACTATATTAAGAATGAATCAAGCAAAATATACCATAACTTGTTACTAAACATATTCTTAAAATATTGGGAAATATGTGTTATAATTATTTCATCAGATAATCCGGGGGTGCGAAAATGGCCGAAACCAAGAGAATTATGATAAGTTTACCTAATAGTTTATTAGAAGAAGTTGACAATATAGTGGCTATGGAAAGCAAAAATAGGAGTGAATTTATTAGGGAGGCCATGAAGCTCTATCTAAGGGAACGTAAAAAAATTCAGATTAAGGAAGTAATGAAAAACGGATATAGAGAAATGAGCCAGATAAATTTGTATTTTGCAGAGATGGGGTTAGAGGAAGATTATAACGAGCTTGTGAAATATGAAAACAAATTGACAGGACGTGAAGAATGGTGATAGTGAAAAGGGGAGATATACTTTATGCTGACCTAAGTCCTGTCATTGGTTCTGAGCAAGGAGGAGTTAGGCCAGTATTAGTAATCCAAAATGATATTGGGAATAAGTATAGTCCTACTGTAATAGTTTCTGCTATAACATCACAAATTAATAAAGCTAAATTGCCAACACATGTGGAAATAAGTGCTCCAGACTATGGACTGCCTAAAGACTCAGTAGTACTTCTGGAGCAAATAAGAACTATTGATAAAAAACGTCTTAGGGAGAAAATTGGACATTTTGATGATGAGATGATGGCTAAGGTAGATGAATGCTTAAAAATTAGTCTAGGTTTATCAGACTATTAGTAATGTTATAAGTACATATCACATTAAGTACATATTACATATTACATTTGATATTGAGGAGTGTCGCAAGACTATTAAATAAGTAGTCAGCGATACTTTTTTTATGTAAATAAAAATCTCTTAATAATTTTTTTGATACCTTCTATATTCATTTAGCTGGTTAATTTAATGTGCGGTTTAGTTACATATTATTTTGCTGTAGATTAAAATTTTTATTTTGTTTATTCTTTATGAAATAGTTCATTAATTTTGTCGTTATTTCCCCGGAAATAACAAATTAATTTTGAAAAATACAGGAAAATTGAGTTTTAAGTCGAATTATAATAACATTGAATAAAACGATGAATTTTATAATGGAGGGATTTTAATGTGGCAGAGAATTAAGAAAAACTGTGTTTTTATTACTTTAGCAATTTTAGTAGCAGTTTTTATAGTAGTAGATGCTTCAAGTATTAGCTTTGGAGAACCTGGAAGCTCAGATGACCCTTTAGTTACCTATAGCTTTGTAGAAAAGAGAATAGAACAATTAAAGTATTATATAGATGAAAAATTAGGTACTAATAACAACAACTCAGAAATTCAAAAGCTTATACAGGAAAATGAGACTATAAAAAATCAATTAGCACAATTAGCTGCAAATTCTTCAGGTGGAGGACTTGAAATAGTAGAACTTAGTGCTGGACAAAGGCTCATATGTGGTGCAGGCACAGAAATCATATTGAGAAGTGGTTCAGCAAGAGCTATAGTTTCAGAACTAGGAGGATTATCGGATATAACTAGTGGAAAGGATTTAGCTAGTAATGAACCAATTTCATTAAATCATTTAATTATAATACCAAGAAATGACGGAAGAGGAGCTTATGTGGATGGTAAATTTGCTATATTTATGGTAAGGGGATATTATGAGGTAAAATAAGGCTGCATTTTTGTAGCCTTTTTGTTATAATAAAGTATATTATTAGTTAATTAAAGACCTTTTGAAGGGAGAGTTTTCTTTGAATATATTGCACCTTATTTTCAGCTTCGAAAGAGGTGGAGCAGAAACATACATATTAAATATAATAGAGAGAATGAAAAAAAAAGGAGTTAAGTTCTTTGTAATATGCGACCATAAGGGTTCTAATCATGATAGAATCGAAAAGGTATGTAGTGATGTGGAAATCATAAAAATAGATAGTATTTTAGACATCAAAGCAGCATATAGAATTGCAAAATTCTGTAGAGACAACAATATAGACATTATACAATCACATTTTTTAAGAGAAAGCTTTGTTGCAGTTCTTGCAAAGCTCTTTTATCCTAAAGTCAAAGTTATTTGGACTATGCACCTGATATATGAAGAAAAGAGAAGTATATTAAACTTTTTAAATAAATTTTTTAGTAGGGGAACTAGTGCTATTATATGTGTATCTGATGCAGTAAAACAATCTTTAGCAGAAAAAGGTATAAGTTGCAAAAAGCTGGTTACAGTACTAAATGGAGTAGATACAGAATATTTTAAGCCTACTTATAATGGCAACATAAGAGAGGAATTAGGCCTAGAAAAAGATGATGTATTATTGACAACTGTATCTAGATTTCAAGAGATTAAAGGCCATGATTTTTTAATCGATGTTTTAAATGAATTAAAGATGAATTATGATATTAAATTCAAGGCCCTATTAGTAGGAGATGGGGAGGAAATGGACAATATTAAGAACAAGGTGCATAACTTAAACTTAGAAAACCAAGTCATTTTTGCAGGGTATAGGGAGGATATTCCTAGAATCTTAACAGAAAGTGATGTCTATATATCTCCATCTAAAAATGAGGCAATTTCTTTTTCAATAATGGAGGCATTAGCTTGTGGAGTGCCTGTAGTGGCTACTGAAGTAGGAGGAGTGCCAGAGGTTATTAATAAAGGAAAATGCGGTATAATGGTGAATTATGGTGATGAAAAAGAATTTGCTAAAGCCATATTTCAACTATATAATAATAAAAGTGAATATGAGGAAATGAAAAAGAATTCCAGACAACTAATTGAAAAATATTTTTCATTAAGTAATATGATCGAAAAGACATACAGTTTATATAAAAATTTATAACCGCGAATATGTAATATCAAATTTAATTTAAGGAGGTTGGAGCCTATCAATATTGATAGGTTTATATATGAAAATACTACATTTAATAAGTGGAGGAGACACAGGCGGAGCTAAAACTCATGTTTTAGGACTTTTGTCTGAGCTTCAAAAGAAAATAGATGTTAAAATTATCTGTTTTATGAAGGAAGATTTCTATTACGAAGCAAAGGAAAGAGGAATAAACATTGAGGTTTATGAGCAAAAGAAGAGATATGATTTATCTGTCATAAAAAGATTACTGTCAGAAATAAAACAAGAAAAGTATGATATAATTCACTGCCATGGTGCACGAGCTAATTTTATGGCTTCTTTGCTGAAACTTTTTTATAAGGTACCTACAGTCACTACTATACATAGTGATTATAAATTAGATTTCAAGGATAATCCATATAAAAACTTAGTCTATACAAAAATAAATACAGTGGCACTTAATTTTATGGATTATTATATTGGAGTTTCTGATAGTTTTAAAAAGATGCTCATTGAAAGAGGATTTGACTCAGATAAAATTTTTACTGTTTACAATGGCATAGAAATGGACCGTATGAAGGAGTTAACTAGTTCATCAGATTTTCTAAAAAGGTATAATATCACTGTAGAAAAGGAAACAGTATTAGTAGGTATTTTAGCTAGACTACACCCAGTAAAGGGAGTAGATGTGCTTATTAAAGGCGCGCAGAAAGTTGTTGCTAATAGGCCAAATGTAAAATTTCTTATAGGAGGAGATGGGACTGAAGCGCCTGTACTAAAAGAATTAACTAAAGAATTGGGGTTAGAGGAAAATGTATATTTTTTGGGATTTGTAAATGAACCTAGCAGTTTTTTTAACTGTATAGACATAAACACTTTAACTTCCTATAGTGAGAGTTTTCCATATGTTATAATGGAAGGTGGAGCATTTAAAAAACCTATCGTTGCTTCAAATGTAGGAGGTATTGGGGATTTAGTAATTGAAGGTGAAACAGGACTTCTTTTTGAGGCAGGAGATTATGAAAAATTAGCTGCTCAACTTATTAAACTTATCGATGATGTTGAATTGAGAAAAAGATTAGGTGAAAACTTATATGATGCTGTAAGTAAAAATTATTCTGCAGAAAGTATGGCAAACAAACATATTGCAATCTATAATCAAATTTTAAATAGGCGGTGAAGTAATTTGAAAAGTAAATTTAATTGGATAGATGCTCTTATTATAATTCTTATCATTGCTTTAGGTATAGGAGTATTCTCTTATTTTAAAAAGTCTAATACTGTTATTGCAGTAGAAAAAGTTCCTATAAAAGTCACAGTGAGAGTGGACAAGATTCTTATGGAAACAGTAAATGGGATAAATATAGGAGATGTATTTAAGGACAAAGATACTAATCAAGTCTTTGGAAAAGTAATTGATAAGAAGGTTACCGAAGCTTATGATATGGTTGAAACAGGTGATGGAAGAGTTGTTAAAGCAGTAGTTCCAAATAGATATTCTGTTTTTATGACGCTAGAAGGAGAAGCAATTGTTACAGATGATTATATTAGAGTTGGAGATAGAGATGTTAGGATAGAAGGAACTATAGAATTGAAAAGTACTAAGAGTGCAGTAACAACTAAAGTTGTAGATATTCAATTATCTAAATAGTTGTGGAGGTAGGCTGATGAAAATTATAGATGATAAAGGTAGACTTTTTGGGAAATTTAATATTTTGGATTTAGGTATTATTTTAATGATTTTAGTTTTAGGTTTAGCTGGTTTTTATAAGCTTAAAGCTAACAATGTTGCAACTTTTATTAAACCAAAGCCAGTAGATATAAGAGTAATAGTTAGAGCAAGAGAACAAACTAGTTTAGATGAGATAAAAGTAGGAGACATTTTAAAGGAATACGACACTGGAATAGTTTTAGGAGAAATAAAGTCCATTGATATAAAGCCTGCTGTAATTGAAGTCGAGACTGTAGATGGGGAAATTAAGCTTGCTGAAATACCTGAAAGATATGACTTCTATATAGATATTGATGCAAGTGCAACTATTAATGAAAATTCAATAGTTTCAGGTAATAAAGAACTCAGAATAGGAAATAAGTTAGTTTTACGTACAAAAACTTATGCTTTAGAGTCATACATTCTAGAAATAAATGAAAGGGAATGAAAACATGAGAAGTGGAATCATAATCCCAGCAGTTTTAAATCTATGGAACATCATAAAGAGAAAATGGAATGACAGCTTTTCTGCATCTATAGTAAATAAAATAGGTGATTTCTTAATAAAAAGCTTTGAAAATAGCTTCATTATATCAAAAATTCTGGAATATAATAATGGATTGTATTCAGAAAGCTTATTAAATAGACTGATTCAGAATCTAATAGAGTTTATTAGAAAACTGTTATCTTTTATAAATAAAATTTTAACTAAACCTATTAAGGGAAGTATGGTGTACAGTATTTCAAACTACTTATTCAGCATAGTAAAGGCAAATCCTTTTCAGCTTTTGTGTATTAGCATAGGAACAGCTTCTCTAACCTATGGTTCATTGAGTTTTGCAGCAGGTAAAATAGGTATGCTAAAATTAGCTATATTTCTAATTGCTTCATTCATTTTAGGCTTTTTAGGTTTTGTGAATATAGATGTTAAGGCATTACTATCGGAAAGCAAGTTCATAACAATATTAAGAAATTTTTTTGATTATTATAGTTGATATTTCAAATTTAGATAGGAGTTGAAGCCTATGGAGTTAACTGAAAAGAGAAATAATACTAGAATATTAGGCTTATTGATTGGAATAATCATAGGCTTAGCCTTTTTTATGCTGCCAACAAAAAGTGCAGTAATTGTTATTGGAGGATTAGTAGCTGTATGTGCCATTATGCTTTATCCTGAAATTGGGTTATATTTATTGGCCTTAATAACACCGTTAATATCAGTAAAGTATGGATTGCTTATTTTGGCACTAACAGTAGTTTCATTTATTATAAAGCTTATAATTAATAAGGATTTTAAAATAAAGAAGATACCATTTACTTATTCCATTATTTTCTTTTTAATACCTGTAGCAATTTCTGCTGTTACTTCTTTTACTAGAGGAGAGAGTCTGCAAAAGCTGGTAGTATATATTATTTCACTTGTTGCATTATTTTTGATTGTGAATCTAATTGACTCTAAGAGAAAGTTATATTTTCTTATCCTAGCTGTAATAATTGCTTCTTTATTAGTATCTTTTTATGGACTATATCAATATAAGCTAGGAGCAGCAGTAAAGGAAAGCTGGGTAGATAAAGAATTAAATCCAGGACTAAGGACAAGAGTTTATTCCACTTTAGAGAATCCAAATATATTGGCAGAATATTTAATTATGACAATACCTTTGACTTTTGCTGCGTTCTGGACAAGTAAAAAGTATACAAATAGGCTGTTTTTCTTGTTTGCAGTAGGTATACAGTGCCTGTGCTTATTACTTACATTTTCTAGAGGAGGATGGCTTGGCATAGTCCTTGCGATGGTTGTATTTGCCGTTTTTATAGACAGGAGATTATTATTGTTGTATTTACTAGCTGGTATTGGACTTCTTATTGTTTCTCCAGAAGTAGTTATGACTAGAATTGCAACCATAGGAAATACTCAGGACTCGTCTACTGCATACAGATTTCCGCTGTGGATGGCTGCATTAGATATGATAAGAGACTATTGGCTTACTGGAGTAGGTTTAGGCTATACTGCATTTAAAGCCGTATATCCTCAATATATGAGACTTGGAATAATGGCAGTTCATACTCATAATATATATCTTCAAATGTTTGTAGAAACAGGTGTTTTTGGGTTTATAGGATTTTTGGGTTTCATATATAGTAATGCAAGATGTAATCTGATTACATTTGTAAAAGGAATAGACAAGAGAGCTAGAACAATTGCAATAGCAATACTTTCTTCTATATCAGGTTTAATGCTGCATGGACTTGTTGAGTATATTTTCTTTGAGAATAGAATTATACTGATGTTTTGGATTTTGATAGCAATTGGTATGGTAAATTTTAATTTAGAGCATAATAGGCTAAATGTTTTAGATTAACAAAATCATATTAAAGGAGTCAAAACTATGGGAAAATCTGTTATAGTATCTGGCTATTATGGTTTCGACAATAGCGGTGATGATGCAATACTTAAGGCAATAGTAAAAGATTTAAAAAAGATGGACAGTGAAATAAAAATTTCTGCATTATCTAATAATCCCAAAAGTACTGAAGAGGTTTATGGAATAAGAGCCTATAAGAGATTGAACATATTTGAGGTTATTAAAGGTATAAGTTCTTCTGACATGCTCATAAGTGGTGGAGGAAGCTTATTACAGGATGTCACTAGTACTAGATCCATACTTTATTATTTGTCTGTAATTAGTATTGCTAAGATGTTAAAAAAGTCCGTTATTGTGTATGCCAATGGAATAGGTCCCATAAATAAAAAACTAAATAGGACTCTTACTAGAAAGGTATTGAACAAGGTAGACCTTATAACATTAAGGGATTTCAATTCTAAAAAAACATTAGAAGAAATTGGCGTTAATAATGAAATGATAGTAACTTCAGATCCTGTCTTTACCCTTGAACCTTCAAATAGAGAAAGAGTTGATGAAATATTTTTAGAAGAAGGAATACCTAAAGACCAGCCTTTAATAGGAATATCAGTAAGAAGTTGGAAAAATTCAAGAAATCTTATTGAAGTTGTATCAAAAGCAATAGGGTATATAGAAAATAGCTATAATATAAAGATTGTTCTTATTCCTATGCACTATCCGGAAGACTTAGAGATAAGCTTAGAAATAGCTGAAAGAGCTAATAGCTCCAATTGTTATGTAGTGAAAAATAAGTATGGTGTTGAAGACATAATGGGAATAATAAATAGACTTGAACTCATTATAGCAATGAGGCTGCACTCATTGATTTATGCTGCTACACAAGCTGTACCTATGATAGGACTTGTATATGATCCAAAGGTAGATGGCTTATTAGAAATGCTTAATATAGAAGAAAAATGCAGTGTCGAAAATTTGGAACTAGTAGAGTTGTGCTCATTAATTGAAAAAGTATGGAATAACAAAGAAGACATTAGAATTAAATTAACTGATATAAGAGAAAAGTTAAGAGAAAAGGCTTTGGAGAATGTTAAAATGGCCCTTGATATTCTTAAGAGCAGGTGAGAATATGAAAGAAAAAATTAGCATATTTGGAGTAAATATAGATAAACTTACAATAAAAGATGCAGAAGATAGAGTAAAATCTTTCCTTAACAGCAACAATATAAATACAATATATACTCCCAATACGGAGATAGTTATGGAAGCAAGGAAAGATGAAGAGTTAAAAGATATATTAAATAAAGGAAACCTTGTTATTCCAGATGGAATAGGGTTAGTCTATGCTTCAAGAATTAAGAAAAAACCTCTTCCAGAAAGAGTTACTGGTTTTGATCTATCAATTAAAATATTAGAGATTGCTAATGAAAAAGGGTATAGTCTTTTTCTTCTTGGAGGGAAACCAGGCATAGCTGGTATGGCTGCTGAAAATATAAGGAAAAAATATCCTAATATTAACATTGTAGGGACTAATCACGGATATTTTAAAGGAACTCATACAGGGTATATAGAACATGAGGAAGAGATTGAAGTAATAGAAAAAATAAACAGCTTACAACCTGATATAGTTTTTGTGGGCTTTGGGGCACCAAAGCAGGAAAAATGGATAGATCAAAATAGAGAAAAATTAAAATGCAAAGTCATAATAGGTAATGGAGGAACTATAGATATTCTGGCAGGAACTGTAAAAAGAGCACCGGAAATATATCAAAAATTGGGACTTGAGTGGCTGTATAGGCTTTTAAAAGACCCAAAAAGAATAAAAAGGCAATTGGTACTGCCAAAATTTGCATTAATAGTACTTTTTTCAAAGGATGATGTTGTAAAATAAAGATTTATAATTATATACTATATTGATAGTAGTAATAAACAGTTTTATTTTGTTTTATAAATGTCTTACTTACTAGGGAATTATGTCACTATATTTATTTTAAACGCTGCAAGGAGGTAAGTAATTGGAAAAGGTAAAAAAGTATTGGTATAGATATTTCATCGAATATGCAGGGGTTACTTTAGGCACACTTATAATGGCAATGGCAATTAATCTTTTCCTAGGACCTAATACTATAGCTCCTGGGGGAGTAACAGGTATTGGAATTGTTTTGCAAAAACTGACTAATGGATTAATAACAGTTTGGGCTACGAATCTTATTGTTAATATTCCTTTATTTATTGCAGGGGTAATGTTACTTGGTAAGTCCTTTGGAGCGAAGACATTATATGGTACATTAACATTATCATTTTTCTTAATGATTATTCCTGAAATGGGTGCTACTGATGATTTGCTATTATCATCTGTTTTCGGAGGAGTTATATTAGGTATAGGCTTAGGTATAGTTTTTAAATCTGGAGGAACAACAGGAGGAACAGACTTAGCTGGTGCAATAATGAATAAGTTTTTTCCAGGATTAAGTACTGCTACTCATATGATGATAGTAGACTTATTAGTTGTGGCTAGTTCGGGAATATTAAATAAAAGGATAGATATATCTCTTTATTCAGCTATAGCTCTGTACATAATAGCGAGAGTTATAGATATGATACTTGAGGGTTTTGGTTACGGGAAAGCTTTTTTCATCATATCTAACGAACCAGAAAAAATAGGCAGAACTATATTAGAAGAACTTGACAGAGGGGTAACTATATTAAAAGGAAAAGGATTATATTCAGGCTTAGATAAAGATGTGCTTTTATGTGTCGTAGATAGAGCACAAATGGCAAAAGTAAAAGAAATCATAAGCTCTATTGATAAAAGAGCTTTTATTATGATTACAGATATGCATGAGGTATTAGGAGAAGGTTTTAAAGAAATGAAAATAGAATAGGAGGTTTACTGGTGAAAGATTATAAAGAAATAGCAAATAGTATAAGAAAAAATATTATTAAAATGACCTATGAAGCTAAGTCAGGTCATCCCGGAGGGTCATTGTCAGCCTGTGAAATATTGACAGCACTTTATTTTAAAGAGATGAGAATTGACCCTAATAACCCAAAATGGGAGGACCGAGATAGATTTGTACTGTCAAAGGGACATGCAACACCTGCATTATATGCAGTACTTGCAGAAAGAGGATTTTTTCCAAAAGAAGAGTTAATGAGATTTAGAAAAATAGACTCAATGCTGCAAGGTCATCCAGATATGAAGGGGACTCCAGGAGTAGACATGTCTACAGGTTCCCTTGGTCAAGGACTAGCAGCAGCTAACGGTATGGCATTATCAGCTAAGCTGGATAACAAGGATTACAGAGTATATGCTTTAGTTGGAGATGGAGAGATTCAAGAGGGAATTATATGGGAGGCTGCTATGCTTTCCTCACATTACAAGTTAGATAATCTCACAGTGTTTATAGACCATAATGGACTGCAAATAGATGGCTTCAATAAGGATGTTATGAATGTTGAGCCAATAGATAAAAAATTTGAAGCCTTTGGATGGAATGTATTATCAATAGATGGACATGACTTTGATCAGATTTTTGATGCATTAGAAAAAAGCAAGCAGGTAAAAGGTAAGCCAACTCTAATCATAGCGAATACAGTAAAGGGTAAAGGAATATCATTTATGGAAAATCAAGCTAGCTGGCATGGTACTGCTCCAAATGCAGAACAGGCACAAAAAGCACTTGCAGAGCTTGGAGGTGAAATGTAATGACTGCAATGATAGCTACTAGAGATGCATACGGTGAGGCTTTAAAAGAGTTAGGAAAAATAAATAAAGACGTAGTTGTATTAGATGCTGACCTTTCTGGTTCTACTAAAACAGCAGTTTTTGCTAAAGAATTTCCAGAGAGATTTATAAATGTAGGTATAGCAGAACAAAATTTAATTGGTACAGCTGCAGGGCTGGCTACTACAGGGAAGATACCTTTTGCTAGTTCCTTTGCAATGTTTGCAGCTGGTAGAGCTTTTGAAATAATCAGAAATTCAGTTGCTTATCCAAAACTAAATGTTAAAATAGCAGCTACTCATGCAGGACTGACTGTAGGGGAGGATGGAGCATCTCATCAGGCTCTTGAAGACATCAGCATCATGAGAACTATACCTAACATGGTAGTTATAAATCCTGCTGATGCTGTAGAAACAAAGGCTGCAATTATGAAGGTAGCAGAGTATGTAGGGCCTGTGTATATAAGATTAGGAAGAAGCAAGGTACCAGTAATATTTGATGAGAGCAACTATAAATTTGAAATAGGAAAAGGTATAAAGGTAAAAGATGGATCTGATGTGACTATAATAGCCACTGGAATAATGGTAGCTCTTGCACTTGAAGCTGCTGAAACTCTTAAAAAAGAAGGCATTGAAGCAAGAGTAATTAATATTCATACAATTAAGCCTATAGATAAGGATATAATAATCGAAGCAGCTAGAGAGACTAGGGCAATAGTTACAGCTGAGGAACATAATATTATTGGTGGTTTAGGCAGTGCTGTTGCGGAAGTATTAGCAGAAAGCTATCCTACAGTAATGGAGAGAGTAGGAGTCAGAGACTCCTTTGGAGAATCAGGAAATAGTGATGATCTTCTTAAAAAATATGGTTTAACATCGGAGAAAATAGTAGAGGCTGCTAGAAGAGCTATAGAGAGAAGATGACATTATAAAGAGAAATATTTGCTTTATAAAAGGTACTGAATGTCAAGAGGACATTTTAGTACTTTTTTTTATAACGAATAGGAAAGTCCAACTTTTATAACGTTGTTTTAAAGACTTTCCGTAATGAGTTTTAAGCAGATTGCCGAAATCTTTGATTTCGAGCAAGTCGCTTCTGCAGTAGCTCAAGAAAAGCTTCCTTAATTTTTTTAATGCTTTGATAAAAGCTTTTCTTATAACGAATAGGAAAGTCCAACTTTTATAACGTTGTTTCAAGGACTTTCCGTAATGAGTTTCAAGAAAAGCTTCCTTAATTTTTTTAATGCTTTGATAAAAGCTTTTCTTATTTTGCTCCCCCCTAACAATCATAATTAATCTGCTGATAGAATATTATATAGTAGTATATTAGGAATATATTGAAATCAAATAAGGGGGTATTAGGTGTATAAAAAAATTATAATAATTGCAATAGTCATAATAGTAATTTTAGGAATAATATTTATTCCCAGAATACTTAAGAACGAAGGTGAGAAAGAAGTGAAATTTAAAACCCTTGATATAAGTGAGGCACCAAAAAAAATACAGGAGTTGCTTCCTAAATACCTATATGAAGAGAGAGCCTTAGCTTGTAAAGTCGACAATGAAGTGTATATAATAATAACCAGAGGAGAAAAAAGAACTGAAGGGTATTCAGTTTCACTTGATAAAATAATAAAAGTAAAGAACGAAAATAATTTTGATATCATTGCACGAGCAATATATAAAGACCCAAAGCCAGATGAAATGGTAGGTCAGCGAATAACATATCCAGTAGTAATCGCAAAGGCTGATTTAGATAGATTACCTGATAAAATTAAACTCGAAGTAGAGTATGAAGAATAATCACCAGTTGATATAACTGGTGATTTTGGTTTTTTGGCCAAATATTACATAAAGGAAATCAATAATAAAGGCAGAAGTAAATAATATTGTAACTTTTTCGTAACCAATTCTGTATTGCTTACTAAAGTTAGTAAGGCTTATATATTACTTCAAGTTTTAAGAGGAATCCTAAAGAGATTCTTTATTTGTATTTTATCAAGTTTTGTACTAAATTAAAGGGAGGAAATGAAATGAAAAAGCTTAAGAAAAAACTACTTTTAGGAGCTTTGACTTTTACAATTGCGGCAACTTCAACAAGTGCCTTTGCGGTTACGCACACAGCTAAAGCAGGAGACACATATTGGAAAATAAGTACTTGGTATGGTGTAACATTAGAAGATTTGCTAAAAGCAAATGGTGCAACATATACAAGTATACTCTATGTTGGACAAAAGGTTTATATTCCAGAAAATATTACTTACAAGACTCATGTAGTCCAAAAGGGTGAAGATCTATGGCAGCTTAGTATTAAATATGGAGTTACAGTTGATGAAATAGCAAAAGCAAATAATATATTTACAAGCAAAGTGTTGTATGTGGGCGATGTGCTTAAAATACCTGTACATAATGTGCCTGTAAAATCGACACCTGGACCACAATATGGAGAGCTTCTTGATTGGTGGACAGAAGCACAGTATGTATTGCCTATTAATGCAGAATTTAAAGTAATAGACTTTTATACAGGAAAATCCTTTAAAGTAAAAAGAACTATTGGTGCTAATCATATAGATGCAGAGACTTTAACCTTAGAGGATACTAACATAATGAAAAGTATATGGGGAGGAACATTAAGCTGGGTTAGAAGACCAGTGCTTATAGAGTACAATGGAAGAAAAATAGCTGCCAGCATGACAAGTGCTCCTCATGCAGGAAATGAAAATGCACCCGGTGGAGTCTATTCTACTTGGAGAAGCGGAGGATATGGAGCTGGAACAAACTATGATTACGTAAAAGGCAATGGCTTAGATGGACATTTTGACATACATTTCTTGAATAGTACAAAACACAGCGATGGGAAAGTAGATGCAGAGCATCAGAAAAATGTTAAAATAGCTGCTGGAGTGAAATAATATAAAGTGAAAGCAAGGGGACTAGGTTATTGCTTCATATAATATGAGGTGATATCCTGTCTCCTTATTTTGAGGAGTTTTTTTATTCCTTCCTAGCAATTATTAAATTCCATTGGAATACAATGTAGATACAAAAGATATTAAATTGGGAAGAAAAATTCTGTAAGGACTTATCTATTGCTAGGAGGTGAAGCAATGAAGGATAAATATAAAGTGCCACTAGATAAGCTGAAAAGAAGAGCAGATTTATCTAAGTTTGACTTTGACACTACTGAGCAGATAAGCATGTGTAAAGATATAATTGGACAGGAACGCGGAATAAAGGCATTGAACTTTGGACTATCAATTAAGAAAAAGGGATACAATATATTTGTTACAGGAATAACAGGTACAGGTAGAAACAGCCATTCATATTCTATTGCAAAAAAGTTTGCAGAAAAAAGAGAAACTCCTAGTGACTGGTGTTATGTATACAATTTTAAGAAGCCAGAAAATCCAATAGCTATAAGATTAAAACCAGGAGAAGGCATTATATTCAAGAAAAAGATGAAGGAATTTGTTGAAAAATTAAAGATTGAGATACCAAAATCCTTTAATTCTAAAGAGTATGAAGATAAAAAGAGTGAGGTTTTACACTATTATCACAAAAAGGTGGAAGAAATAATAGATGAATTAAATACTATGGCAAGGGAGTACAATTTTATTTTTAAGCAAACTGAAAAAGGATTAATGAGTATTCCACTTGTAGATGGCAGACCAATGAAGGAAAGTGAAATAGAGAATTTATCTGAAGAGGAAATAGCAATCATCAGAAAAAATTCTAGACAGCTTATATCTAAAGCCTTTGATGTAGTTAAAAAAATAAGACAAATAGAGGAAGAATTAAGAAGCAAAATGAAGAAAATAAATGAAGAAACAGCCTTTGAAGTGGTAGATTTTTATTCTGCTCATTTAGAAACATTCTTTAGAGATAATGAGGAAGTAGTTAACTATCTAAATGACGCGAAGGAGAGTATTGTTGAAAACATTGAAAAATTTATTAATGAAGAGGAAAACAATGAACTTCATACTATCTTGGACAGAGTAAATAAGAATGACGATTTTTTCATAAAGTATGAGGTGAATTTATTTATAGATAAAAGCAATAGTAAAGGTGCTCCAGTAATTAGAGAAGCAAATCCAACCTACTATAATCTACTGGGGAAAATAGAATATGTAAATGAGCTTGGTATTCTCAAAACAGATCATACTAGAATAAGACCAGGAGCTATTCATGAGGCTAACGGAGGATATTTAATATTACAGGCTAAGGATATATTGACTAATCCAGGAGCATGGGAAGGACTAAAAAGGGCACTTATTACTGAAGAGGCTAAGATCGAGAATATTGGAAGAGAAAGTGTGCTTCCTGAGACCATATCTCCAGAGCCAATTCCTTTGGATTTAAAGGTTATTATAATAGGAGACAGTTACACTTATCAGCTGTTATATATTTATGATGACGATTTTAAAAAGCTATTTAGAATAAGGGCTGATTTTGATATAGAAATGGAAAGAAGCGAAGGGAATATAAAGAAGATTATTTCGTTCATTGCACAGCAGTGTAATGAAGAAGGATTAAAACCATTTCATAAAGGAGCTATAGAAAGAATATTGGAATATAGCTCAAGGTTAGCAGAGCATCAAAATAAGCTAACTACTAGATTCAATGAAATTGTTGAAATAATGTATGAAGCAGATGCTTGGGCTGATCATGATAACAGTAGCATAGTGTTAAGGGAGCACGTCAACAAAGCTATAAATGAAAAAATCTATCGCAACAATAAATTTGAAGAAAAGATTCAGGAATTGATTGCAGAAGGAACTATACTAATTAATATATCAGGCTATAAAGTAGGAGAGATAAATGGTTTGTCAGTCATGGGCTCAGGTCAATACTTTTTTGGAAGACCTAGTAAAATAACAGTAACCACATATGCAGGGAAAGATGGTATCATAAACATAGAGAGAGAAGTGAATATAAGTGGAAGCAGTCATGATAAGGGAGTCATGATCCTCAGTGGATATCTGGGAGAGAAATTTGCTACAAAACATCCATTATCGTTATCAGCTAGCATAACATTTGAACAGTCATATGGAATTATAGACGGAGATAGTGCTTCTAGTACTGAGCTATATGCTCTTCTATCAAGCTTATCTGGTCTTCCAATTGATCAAGGAATTGCGGTTACAGGTTCAGTAAACCAAAAAGGAATGATACAGCCAATAGGTGGAGTTAATGAAAAGATAGAAGGATATTTTAAGGTGTGCAAACTAATGGGACTAACAGGAGAACAAGGAGTTATTATACCTTATCAAAATGTGAACAATTTAATGCTAAATGATGAGGTAATAGAAGCTGTTAAAGATGGCAAATTTTCCATATATGCAATCAAAACCATAGATGAAGGTATCGAAATATTAACAGGAGTAAAATTAGGTACAAGAGATGAAAATGGTAAATTTGAAGAGGGTACAGTTAGCTATTTAGTGCAGAAAAAACTGGATATGTACGCAAAGGCAAGATAGTAAAGTAGAGGTAGGACAAGGGATAAGGTTATTATCCTACAACTCATTAAACAGCATCCTTATCCCTTTCACTTATCATTTTCCTTGCTTATTTTGAAGCTTTTATTATTTCATTTTCGGTAATTATATAGTCCATAGGAATATCATATCTTCCTTTTTTTATATAAGGAACCATCTGAAGTTCAAATGCTAGGGCAATTTTAGGCACTGAACTGTTTATTTTAGCTAAAAATCTATCATAGTAACCCCCACCATAACCTATCCGATATCCTCGTCTGTCAAAGGCTACTCCAGGGATTAGTACTAAGTCAATTACTTCAGGCTTTACTTCTCTTATAAATTCTTTTTTAGGTTCAAGGATGCCGTAAGTTCCGGCTTCAAGTTCCTTGTCGTAGTCTAGGAGTTGTGATAAAATTAATTGTCTTGTTTCCACGACACTTATAGGTACAATAATATTTTTTCCTTCATTTAAGGCAGTTCTTATTATTTCTTCAGTCCTGACTTCATTTCTGAAATCAATGTAACACATTATGTAATTAGCGTTTTTATATTGCTTAGTAGAAAATAGCTGCTTTGCAATAGCTGAACTTTTTTCAAAAACCTCTTTTTTTGATAAGGCTTTTCTTTTATTGAGTATTTCGCTTCTTAGTGTTTTTTTGTCCATATTTTTCCTCCAATTCACATAGTTAACTATGCTCTATAAAATCATATATTCATTTTTTATAAGAAGACATAGTCTACTTTAGACTTATGTTTGAGAGCTTTATTAGAGATGCTCTGATAAGAAGTTTACAATCCTTTATTATATCAGCTTTTCTATAAATATATAAATTGATTACACCTAGTTTAATTATACAGGAAAAAATATCATTTTAGAAATTTTTCGCCCAAAAAACAATACAAAAAAGTTATGTTAGTTATTTCCTCTAGAAATTGTATTATGATAAACTATAAAATAGAGAATAGGTACATAAATAGACAATAAATAAACAAAATATATTTTTTTCTATATTTTTTTATCCCATTTTATATCTTATTATGATAATATATAAGGAATAAATACAAATTAATCTAAATAGTATAAATTGCCTACAAAAAATCCAAATAAATATGAAGGATTTGTTTAAATAGTGTCGAACATGAATTTTGATAGGGCTGAATAGACAGGAGTGATACAGTTGATAAAATACGTAAATGTTAGCAAAGTATATGATAACGGCTCTAAAGCTTTAGAAAATGTAAATATAAATATAGAAAAGGGAGAGTTTGTCTTTATAGTTGGATCCAGTGGAGCAGGTAAATCCACTTTGATGAAGCTACTGCTGAAGGAGATAGAGCCTACAGAGGGCAAGATTTTTCTTAATAAAGTTGATATTACGAAAGTTAAAAATAGAAAAATACCATATATTAGAAGGAATCTTGGTGTAGTATTTCAAGATTTTAGACTTTTACCAGATAAAACTGTTTATGAAAATGTAGCTTTTGCAATGGAGATAGTGGGAGCATCTGCTAGAGAAATACGAAGACAAGTACCTATGGTACTTGGAATGGTAGGGCTTAGCGATAAAGCCCATAATTATCCAAACCAGCTTTCTGGAGGAGAGCATCAAAGAGTAGCCATTGCACGAGCAATAGTAAACAATCCTTCTGTTCTAATTGCGGACGAGCCTACAGGAAATTTGGATCCTGATACTGCTTGGGAAATAATGAAACTAATTAAGGAGATAAATAGAAGAGGGACTACAGTAGTTATGGCTACACACGCTAAGGAAATAGTAAATTCAATGAAAAGAAGAGTTATAGCATTAGAAGCAGGGAGAGTAGTAAGAGACGAGCAGAAGGGTGTGTATTACCATGAGGATTAGAATTTTGAAAAATATAATTAAGCAAGGGTTCAAGGGAATTTGGAGAAACAGAACTATGAGCATTGCATCAATTGGTTCTGTAGGGGCTACACTGACGATATTAGGAATGGTATTAATACTTATTTTAAATATAAATACTGCAGCTAACACAACACAGAAACAATTTGATGAAATACAGGTTTATTTAAAAGATGAACTGACGGATGAAGAAATAGAGAAACTTGGGTATGCTATTAGTGATTGCAAAGGAGTAAGTTCAGTTATATTCCAGTCAAAAGAACAAGCTCTTGAAATAATGAAGGACCAATGGGGAGAACAAGCATATCTATTAGAGGGACTTGAGGAAAATCCCTTACCCAATTCATACATTGTTCAGTTACAGGATATAGAATATGCTGATTCAGTTGTAAACCAAATAAAAGGATTAAAAGGCATAGAAGAAATCAAATATTACAAAGATATAGTAGATAAGTTAATGTCCGTTGCTAATCTAGTAAGATTGGGTGGATTAGTTATTATTGGGATTCTAGTGTTTATATCTATATTTATAATATCTAACACTGTCAAGATAACAGTTGCAGCAAGAAAAAGAGAGATAGGAATAATGAAGTATGTAGGTGCGACTAATGGGTATATAAGAGGACCATTTATGGTAGAAGGTGTAGTTCTTGGACTAGTAGGCACTGGCATAGCTATCCTAATTACATTTTATGGATATAAATATATAGTCAATGCATTAAGTGAAAGACTGTACGTTCTTTTTACAGTTTATATGATACCACCTCAAGTGATGATTAACGACGTTGCTATCATTTTTATTGCTATAGGTGTGGGGATAGGCCTACTGGGAAGCATTATTTCACTTAAAAGATTTCTAAACGTTTAGCAAAGGGGGATGGCAGGTTTTGAAAAAGAGGATTGTATATATTTTGTTAGCAGTATTGATGTTTGTGAGTAGTATAACTGCTTATGCAAGTATAGATAGTCTTAATAAAAAGCTTAATAATACTCATAATAAATTGAAACAGGTTCAAGAAGAAAAGAAAGCAACTAAGAAGAAAATTGAGGACACCAACGCAGAAATAGCTAGATTGGACAAGCAGGTAGATCAAACTAACAGTGAAATTGAAGCTATAAATAAACAGTTAAAAGAATTAAATAACCAGATTGAAATTACAAAGAATAAACTTCAAGAAGCAGAGAATAATTTATCAGAAAGAAAAGATACGTTATATTCTAGGCTTAGAGTAATGTATAAAAACGGGACAGTAGGCTATTTAGAGGTCCTCTTAGGAGCTAAAGACATTAGAGACTTTATGACAAGGTTAGATATGATAAAGAGCATAACTGACCATGATGTAAATATGCTAAAATACATGAAAGAGCAGAGAGATATTATTGAGCAGAGCAAAGTAGCTCTTGAAGCACAGCAAAGCTCTGTAGAGATGGCTAAGAAAAATATGGAGATTAAGAAAAGAGACTTAGAAATAGCTACTAGGGCAAAAGAAAGTCTTATGCAAGACCTTATAAAGGATTATAAGGAACTAGAGAAGGCAGAGGACAAGTTTTTAGAAGAAGCAAAGGCTCTGGAAGCAGAAATTAAAAAATTGCAAAGTGACGCAGATTATGTAGGCGGAGATTTAATGTGGCCTGTTAAGGGGTATACAAGAATCAGCTCGCCTTTTGGATATAGAATACATCCAATATTGAAAGTTAAGAAAATGCACACAGGTATAGATATTCCAGCTCCTACTGGAACTCCTGTAAGAGCAGCTAATGCAGGTACTGTGCAATTTGCAGGAACATTAGGCAGTTATGGGAAGTGTGTAATTATTGACCACGGCGGTAAATTAGTAACACTTTATGCGCACAATTCTTCAATATTAGTTAGTGTAGGACAAAAGGTAAAACAAGGTGATACTATATCAAAGGTAGGAAGTACAGGTATGTCTACTGGACCACATCTACATTTTGAAGTCAGAAAAGATGGAACCTATGTAGATCCGATTCCATATCTAAAAGGTAAATAAGGGCAGTAAATGCCCTTTTTTTGTAAGCTTTTGACTCTCTGACAAAAGCAGAGAACCTTACTACTGTTAGACACATTTTATTTTTAACTCATAGGAATTAAAGTGTAAAAAGAGCAAGTATATTTTGATAATTTAAATCTATAATGGTATAATGTTTACATGAAATTAATAAAATAGATTACATAATGCTTATAGAGGTGACAATATGATTTCTAAAAAGAAGGCCGTCATTGTTGCAATTATATTAGTTATCATAACTAGTATATCTACATTTGTAGTTAGCAATATGATACAAATTCCCATTAAGGACAAAGTAATTATTACTAAAAATGAATATGATAACTTATTAAAGATTTCTAAAAGATACTCTAAAAATATGTTGTTAGAGGATATTATTAAAGATTACTATTTAGGAGATGTAGATGATGAAACATTGCTAGAGGGACAACTAAAAGGACTGTTTGCTTCCTTAGGAGATCCTTATTCAGTTTATATGTCAAAAGATGAGTTTAGTGATTTCATGGAAGCTACTATGGGAGTATTTGGAGGTATAGGGATATACGTTGCTGCTGGAGAAGATAATCTAATAACTGTAGTTTCACCAATAGAAGATACTCCGGGAGAAAGAGCTGGGATAAAGCCAGGTGATAAAATAATAAAAGTAGACGGAAAAGAGTTTACAGCAGATAAAATGGATGAGGCTGTTAAGTTAATGAAAGGTGAGCCTGGAACAGAAGTTGTAATTACTATTAGAAGAGAGGTAAACGGGAAGACAGAAATTTTCGATAAGACTATTGTTAGAGAAGAAATAAGAGTCAAGAGCGTAAAAGCTGCTATGATGGAAGATGGCATTGGATATATAAGAATTACATCCTTTGATGAACTGACTTATGAGGACTTTGCTTCTAACCTGAAAGATTTACAGAAGAAGGGAATGAAAGGATTAGTAATAGACTTAAGAAATAATCCAGGAGGACTATTGGACGTTTCTGCTAAAATTGCAGATGAGCTTATGGGAGAAGGCACCATAGTATATACTGAGACAAAGCAAAAAGAAAGAGAATATTTGAAATCAGATAAAAAGATGTTAGGGCTTCCATTAGTAATTCTAGTAAATGAGGGGAGTGCAAGCGCATCAGAAGTACTTTCAGGGGCAATTCAAGATACTAAAGTAGGTACAATAGTTGGAACTACTACATTTGGAAAAGGAATAGTTCAGAGAATAAAAGAGCTATCTGATGGCTCAGGATTTAAAATAACTGTTTCAGAATACTTTACTCCTAATGGAAGAAATATTCAAGGTATAGGAATAACTCCTGATGTAGTAGTTGAAATACCTGAAGGTGTAGAGGTAATAGGAGTTGAAAATTTAAAAGAAGATACACAGCTCCAAAAGGCAATTGAGATAATTAAGGATAAAATAAAGTAAAATAAAGGATAGCTTTTTAGCTATCCTTTTCATATTCTGTTAGTTTGTTAAAATCTACTCCATATATGAATTCTGAATTTGGGTTTTCAGAGGCTGGAACTACACTGAAGAAAGCAGTATTTAATTGTGAGCTGTAAAAAATATTTTTATCTAATACCTGACCTAATAATGTTGTTTTATTTTCTTTTAGATTATGCAAATGTAATGAGTAATCAGTGGAAGAAGTATTCTTAGTTACTGCCAGTATATTGTCTTTATCTATTATAATGAACTTTCTGACATCTAAATCTAAAACCAATTTTTCTTCATTTTCTTTTAAATTATACAAATATAATTGGAACTTATCTTCTTTTTCTAATTTTTTTATGTATAGCAGACTATTCTCATCTGCAAATTTACAATCAATTCCGTAATCAATTTTTTTCAACCGCTTATCTTTTTCTTTTATATAAACATGTGATATGTCTTTATCAAAATCACTATCAACAAATGCAAAAGTATCTTCATAAATGTCGAAGCTACTTACATTTAATCTGACAGTAGAAATAACTTCTTGATTATTATTTTCGATATTGAACAAAATCACTGATGACTTATTCTTATCATCATTATTTATACCATAAAGCGTATTATTATCTTTCCAGTTAATATTCCAAATATGTTTATAATCCATTGGAGTTATTTTCTGTACAACAGTCTTATCTAAATCTACAACATATAAGTCTGAAAGCTTACCATTGTGTTCAATAATTGCTAATTTTTTTAAATCAGGACTAAGCTTAGTAGAATATATATGATTATGAGTAGAATAAACTTTTTGCTTATTGGAATCAGTAATATCATATAGCCATATGCTTTCAGTTTCAGACTTTTCTATAATTTCTTTTTGAGAATATACTATATATTTATCATCAGCAAAATCTAATATTTTTCCACTGTCTATAATTTGTGACAATAAAATAGGCTTTGCTTCAATTAGCTCTCCAGTAACAGAACTTATCTTGGCTTTTACCATATATAAAGGGCTGCTAGGATTATCTTTAGCAAAAGTATTATTCAGTTTTATATTCCATATGAATTCATCATTTTCTTTAACAAGACTTACGTTTGGTGCAGTGTTGTTAGTATATTTTAATTGGGTATATATTTTATTGAGAACTTGTGTTTTATCAAATTTTAAATCTATAGGAGTATAATTGACAGGTATTATATTAAATTTTAGATCACTAATTTCTGCGTCATCTATATTTTTGATTTTAAGTTTAATTTGAGGGACTACTATATCTGTTTTACCCCATTCTTTTTTTATTGAAGTAAATATGTTTATTTCATTATTTACTCTAGATATGCTGTCAACTGAAGCCATTGAACATTCTACGACGCCTAAATTTACTAAAAAAGTTCCGTTTAGTCCTTTTTCAAGTACTTCAACATTTGGTATAATAGATTGGAATCCTTTTGATAAAATAGTTTGTTCTACATCATACTTTATATTTGTTTCGGCAATAGTGGATATGCCAGAGTCTACTAAGGGTATATCTTTTTTAGTCGTACAAGCTGTTAACGTCAGCAACATCATTGATAAATATATTATTTGCTTTTTCATTAAAAATTCCCTCCCAAGCTCTACAATTTATATATTCCACACCAAATTCGAATAACCTTCATAATTGAATAAAAATCTTTTTGAACATTATATTTTTTGCAAATATTGACTTATATAGTGTAAAAATATATAATAAATACGAACAAATGTTCAGATATTTCTGTTTTATGATATATATTATTTATCATCACTAATCGAGGTGATATTGTGAATAAATTTAAAATAAAATCTGATTTTAAACCTACAGGAGACCAACCACAAGCTATTGAAAAGTTAGTCTATGGAATAAATAACAACTTTATGCACCAGACACTTCTTGGAGTAACAGGGTCTGGAAAAACATTTACTATGGCAAATATCATAGAAAGGACTCAAAAACCAACTCTTGTAATAGCTCACAATAAGACACTAGCAGCACAGCTTACAAGTGAGTTTAAGGAGTTTTTTCCTGATAATGCCGTAGAATATTTTGTAAGTTATTATGATTATTACCAGCCTGAAGCCTATGTACCCCAAACTGACACATATATTGAAAAAGATGCGTCTATTAACGATGAAATAGATAAGTTAAGACACTCTGCTACGGCTGCTTTATTTGAAAGAAGAGATGTAATAATTGTAGCGAGTGTTTCATGCATATACGGATTAGGAGACCCTATTGACTATGAAAACTTAGTTTTATCCTTAAGACCTGGAATGATAAAGGATAGAGATGAAATACTGCGAAAGCTTATAGATATACAATATGAAAGAAACGATATTAACTTTGTAAGAGGGACATTTAGAGTTAGAGGAGATGTAATAGAAATATTCCCTGCTTCTTCTAATGAAAATGCTATTAGAGTTGAATTATTTGGAGATGAAATAGAGAGAATAACAGAAGTCAATGCATTAACGGGAGAAATAATTGGAACTAGAAGCCATGTTTCTATATTTCCAGCTTCTCATTATGCTACAAGTCCTGAAAAAATTGAGAGAGCTATAAAGAGTATAGAACAAGAGTTAGATGAAAGAGTAAAAGAACTGATAGCACAGGATAAGTTATTAGAAGCACAGAGGTTGAAGCAAAGGACTATGTATGATATTGAGATGCTGAGAGAAATGGGATTTTGTCAAGGTATAGAAAACTATTCAAGACATATTAGCGGAAGACCACCGGGAAGCAAGCCTTATACTCTACTAGATTATTTTCCAGATGATTTTCTCATGTTTATAGATGAGTCCCATGTCACTATTCCTCAGATTAGAGGAATGTATGAAGGAGATAGGTCAAGAAAGACTACATTAGTAGACTTTGGATTTAGACTGCCATCTGCACTGGATAATAGGCCTCTTAAATTCGAGGAATTTGAAAAGCATATAAATCAGGTTATTTATGTCAGTGCTACTCCCGGGCCTTATGAACTAGAACATTCTCAGCAAATAGTAGAGCAAATAATAAGGCCTACGGGGCTTCTTGATCCAGAAATAGAAGTTAGACCTACTAAGAATCAAATTGATGACTTAGTTAAGGAGATAAACATTCGTGCTCAGCGTAATGAGAGAGTCTTGATAACTACTCTTACTAAAAAAATGGCTGAAGATTTGACAAACTATTTTAAAGAAATAGGAATAAAAGTGACTTATCTACATTCAGATATTAAAACTATTGAGAGAATGGAGATAATTAGAGACCTTAGAATAGGGAAGTATGATGTTTTAGTAGGTATCAATTTATTAAGAGAAGGGCTTGACCTTCCAGAAGTTTCATTAGTTGCAATATTAGATGCTGATAAAGAAGGATTTTTAAGGTCTGAGACATCTATGATACAGACTATAGGAAGAGCTGCTAGAAATGCAGAAGGTAAAGTTATAATGTATGCAGATACTATCACTAATTCTATGAAAAAAGCAATAGATGAAACTAATAGAAGAAGAAGCTTACAGATTGAATATAATAAGAAACATAATATTGTACCTCAAACAATTAAAAAGGGAATTAGAGATATTATAGAAGCTACAAAAGTGGCTGAAGACCAAGATAAATATGGATATGATACTGAAAAAGAAATTAATAAGGACGAACTAATGACTATCATTAAAAACCTTGAAGTAGAAATGTTTGAAGCTGCAGAGAATTTGCAATTTGAAAGAGCAGCGGAGTTGAGAGATAAAATTCGTGAATTGAAAAACAAGTTATAAGAGGTGCAGATATGCTAAAGGACAAAATAATAATAAGAGGAGCCAAAGAACATAACTTAAAGAATATAAACCTAGAACTTCCAAGAAACAAGTTCATAGTGTTTACAGGATTAAGTGGTTCAGGGAAATCATCCCTTGCATTTGATACTATATATGCAGAGGGACAGAGAAGATACGTAGAAAGTCTTTCTGCATATGCAAGACAATTCTTAGGGCAAATGGAAAAGCCAGATGTAGAGTATATAGAAGGACTATCACCAGCCATATCTATAGATCAAAAGACAACAAGTAAAAATCCTAGGTCAACAGTTGGAACAGTAACAGAAATCTACGACTATTTGAGACTTTTGTATGCTAGAATAGGAACACCACATTGCTATAAATGCGGGAAAGAAATTACATCACAAACTGTTGACCAGATGGTAGACCAAATACTATCTTTTGGAGAGAGAACTAAGATTCAGTTACTTGCACCTATTGTTAGGGGACGTAAGGGAGAGCATCAAAAAGTACTAGAAAATATAAGAAAAGAAGGCTTTGTAAGAGTTAGAATTGATGGAGAAGTAATGGAATTAAGCGATGACATAAAGCTTGAAAAAACTAAGAAGCACTCCATAGAAGTGATAGTAGATAGAATAATAGTAAAAGAAGGGATAGAGCAGAGGTTGACAGACTCTTTGGAAACAGTTCTTAAGCTTTCTGATGGACTTGTTATAGTAGATGTAATAGATCATGGAGAATTGCTTTTTAGCCAAAAACTTTCCTGTCCAGATTGTGGAGTTGGAATCGAAGAGTTATCTCCAAGGATGTTTTCGTTTAATAGCCCTTTTGGAATGTGTCCTACTTGTAATGGATTAGGGAGTTATATGAAAATAGACCCTGAACTTATCATTCCTAACAAAAAACTCTCAATAAATCAAGGGGCAATAGCACCTTATGCAAATTCTTCTGAGGACACATATTATTTTAAAATGTTTAAAGCTATTGCAGACTATTATGGATTTAGTTTAGACGCTCCTATTGGTGAAGCTCCAAAGGAATTGATAGATGATATACTTTATGGAACTGGAGATAGAGAAATAGAGTTTGAATTTGACAGCAGATTTAGTGGGTGGAAAACATATAAAGCCCCTTTTGAAGGAGTAATTCCTAACTTTGAAAGAAGATATGGTGAAACTAACTCTGATTATATGAAAGACAAGATAGAAAGCTACATGAGTATAATACCTTGCCCTGACTGTAAAGGGAATAGACTGAAGCCAGAGGTACTTGCAGTAACAGTTGGAGGACTTAACATATCTCAGTTTACTGACATGTCAATAAGACAGGCAATAGAGTTTATTGACAATTTAAAGCTTACTGAAATGCAGGAAAAGATAGCTTATCAGATAATAAAAGAAATAAAGGAAAGATTAAATTTCCTTGTGGATGTAGGATTAGATTATCTTACTTTATCAAGAAGTGCAGGTACTCTTTCAGGAGGAGAGGCACAGAGAATTAGATTAGCTACGCAAGTTGGATCTAGTCTAGTAGGAGTATTATATGTTCTAGATGAACCCAGCATAGGACTTCATCAAAGGGACAATGACAAGCTATTAAAAGCTTTGAGAAATTTAACTGATTTAGGCAATACCTTAATAGTGGTAGAACATGACGAAGACACTATGTACTGTGCTGACTATATAGTAGATATAGGACCAGGTGCAGGAGTTCATGGAGGATATATAGTAGCACAAGGAACTATTGATGATATCAAAAATTGTGAAGAGTCAATTACTGGGCAATATTTAAGCGGCAGAAAGAAAATTGAGATACCGAAAAATAGAAGAAAGCCAAATGGAAAATGGATTGAAGTAAAAGGGGCATCGGAAAACAATTTAAAGAATATAGATGTTAAATTTCCATTAGGAGTGTTTACAACTGTAACTGGTGTATCAGGTTCAGGTAAAAGTACATTAATAAATGAAATACTGTATAAGAGACTAGCACAGGAACTGCATGGTGCTAAGGATAAACCAGGAAAACATAAAGATATTTTAGGAATAGAATATATAGACAAGATCATAGACATTGATCAGTCTCCTATAGGAAGGACTCCTAGGTCAAATCCTGCAACTTATACAGGAGTTTTTGACTTGATAAGAGACTTATTCGCTATGACTCCTGAGGCTAAGGCAAGAGGATATGATAAGGGAAGATTCAGCTTTAATGTTAAAGGAGGAAGATGTGAAGCCTGCAAGGGAGATGGAATATTAAAAATTGAGATGCATTTCTTACCAGATGTTTATGTGCCTTGTGAAGTATGTAAGGGAAAAAGATATAACAGAGAGACTTTACAAGTGAAATATAAAGGTAAAAACATATCAGATATATTAGATATGACTGTAGAGGAAGCTTTAGAGTTTTTTGATAGTATACCAAGTATAAAGAGAAAAATTGAGACTATGTATGAAGTAGGCTTAGGATATATAAAGCTAGGCCAGCCTTCCACACAGCTTTCAGGTGGCGAGGCACAGAGAGTAAAATTAGCTACAGAACTAAGTAAGAGAAGCACAGGTAAAACACTTTATATACTTGATGAACCTACAACTGGACTTCATATAGCAGACATACACAAACTCATAGATGTACTTAATAAGCTGGTGGATGCTGGAAATACTGTAGTAGTCATAGAGCACAACCTAGATGTAATAAAGACTTCTGACTATATAATAGACTTAGGACCAGAAGGTGGAGACAGAGGTGGTACCATAGTAGCCCAAGGTACTCCAGAGGAAATATGTCAAGTTCCTGAGTCTTATACGGGACAGTTCCTAAAAAAAATATTAGAAAAATAAAATAATTGAATAAACCTCCTAATTTTGTCAAGACTCATAATATAAAATTGTTAATGCATTTTAGAGTTATTCTGTTGAAGCAAAAATATTATGATTTTTGCTCACGTTTAAGATTAGGTCAATAAGAAAGCTATTTTATTGGGTCAAAACATATTAGGGGGTTTTGTTATGAAAAAAAATTTAGTTGTTTTGTTGGTTGTTATAGTTTTATTATTATTATCAGCTGCATCCTTTGCAGGAGGTTATTTTAAAAGAATAGATGTACTGATAACTGGCACTAGAATAGAAGTAGATGGGAGAATAGTAGAGACAGACACTGAACCATTTATCTATGATGATAGAACCTTTGTACCAATAAGGACAATAGCAGAGGCTTTAGGATGTGAAGTAAAATGGGACAATGAAGAAAATAAAGTCATTATAAGCAAATATAAAGATTTTCCAGAATGTGATTATTTAAATGGAGAAATATTTGTATATGGCATGATAACTAAAATAGACTATGAAAATAAAACTATAGAAATAGAACAGCATATAGACGATAACACAGTAGAAATTACGCCAGTATTGACTGTCAAGGATGATGTAGTGATAATTCTTCAAAGAAATAATGAAGCTATGAATATTGATTTTGAGGATTTAAAGTGTGGAGATGTTTTAGGTGCAGTTATTAATAAGGATGGAATGGTTAGAGGAATAATAATGACTGTATAATGAAAACATTAACGAGGCTAGCTTTAAAGCTGGTCTTTAAGATTTTTTGAGAAGATTTATATTCATTGTATAAATACTTTGTTATTGTATAATCAAGCTAAGATAAACCCGTAGGAAATAGCTAGCTTTCTATTATAGAATTAGAGAAATATTATATAAAATAATGTGTAATAAAAATATTTGAGGTAAGGGGGAACCTTATTTGAAGTAAAGTAGTAATAGTTTCTAAATCAACTTTTGGTTTAAGACGGACTGTTTTTGGATTAGATAGAGGACTAAATATTTTTAAGAAGTCTTTATCAGCAAATCTTAAAGAGAAACTGGAAAAAATTAAAAGAAAAAGGGTTAGATTATGAAGTAGCTGTAGATTGTACCTATGAAAGCTTAGAAGAATTAATCAAAAATGGAGCAGACTTATTGCTAATTTCACCATTTATAAAGGAGTATATAGATTTGAGCAATATTGACAAGAAATATTACTATATATTGAATGAGAAAGAATTTCTCAATGGATACGTAGATGATATTATTAACTATTATTTAGAAAATATGGCTAATGAAAAGGTATAATTCTATTAGCAGTGTTTATTTTAAAGGGATAGCTTTTGCTATCCCTTATTTCTCATTTGCTCCCATTCACTTTTTAAAATTCCCATAAATATAGTATCAGTATATTTTCCATCAATAAAGTGATTTTGTCTTATTCTGCCTTCTTCAACAAAACCACATTTTTTATAGCATTTAATAGCTCTATCGTTGTATTCTCTTACTTCTAAGTCCAATTTATGAAGATTTAATCTATTAAAAGCAAATTCTTGAATTAATTTGATTGCTTCTGTACCGTAGCCCTTACCTAGATTCTCAGTATTTCCTATTACAATGCCCAAAGTACCAATTCTATTTACCCAATCGATTTTGATTAAGTCAATTTGTCCAATATATTCTTCGCTGTCCTTGTGAGCAATGATAAAGCCTTTTATGCCAGAACTGCCGTCTATTATGCTGTTTATGAAGTTTTCAGTAGCGCTCAGTGTATGAGGATATAAAAATACATTACTTAAATATTTAGTGATTTCTGGGTTATTTACCCATTTTCTTATATAAGGTAAATCTTCTTTTCTGTATTCTCTTAAAATAATTCTATCGCCTATTAGTATTGGCATTGGCATCCTCCTTTACTTTTTTATTGTATTATAACACAGCAAAAAAAGTAAAAATAGTAGAGCTTCAGTTAATTATTGCTAATTATTTATAGCGCATATATAGTTTAATGGGATGGCTTTCACCATCCCGATAATATCAAAAATATAGATAAATAAGGTTAGTTTTAAAGCTTAAAATAATAGATTTTTGCTTAACATTTTTTTAATTAAAGCCCTTAAATTCTTTTCGAATTCAGCGTCATTATGAGATTCCCTTTTTTTAGCTTTAGTATAATATTTATGTTTTCTTCTTAGCTCACTATTCAAATGCCTTCTTCTTAAGAGTTCATCTATGTTATCTTTAGATATAATAAGTCCATTTTGGTTGATACATATACCTAGCTTTGCTAAAACCATGGCTGCAAGTCCATAATCCTGAGTGACAACTATATCATTTTCTTTAGTGATGTTTGCTATATAGTAATCTGCGCTATCCGGAGATAAGTCTACTGTGATTATTGTAGCATAGTCATCATATATTTCATGTGCATAGTTTTTTACAACAATTACTTCAATTCTATATTCTTTAGCTATTTTAATAGTCAAGTTTACTACAGGGCAGCCATCAGCATCTATAATTATTTTCATTTCAATCCCATCTTTGCAATGTTCTTAATTTAGTTATATCAGATAATAGCATATAAATGAAGTAGGTGAACGAAACAATTGCTTCGATCACCTAAATTCGGGGGAAGAAAAAAGTATTTTTAAATTGTATAAACAGTTTTATTTTTTACAAGAAAGACATTATCATATTTCTTTTTTGATTCTTCAAATATTACGTGACTTACATTTACTACAGTTATTCCTTCTAGATTCAGAATAGTATTTTCTATTTCTTTTGCTATTTTAGAATCTAGACTGGCGAAAGCTTCATCTAGGAAAATTATATCTGCTTTTTGTAAAAGTCCTCTTGCTATGGCGACTCTGCTTTTTTCTCCGCCAGAGATATTTTTTCCATTATCATAAATCATAGTATCTAATCCTTGAGGAAGAGATTCGACAAAGTTTTTTAAACCTGCTCTCTCAATAGCAGTATTTATCTCTTCTTCTGAGTAGTCTTTATACAAAGTAATGTTATTTCTTAAAGTATCTTCGAACAGGAACACATTTTGTTCAATATTAGAAATATGTTTAAAATAACTTGTTTTTGTGATATCTTTTAGACTTACATTGTCTATAAGGATATCTCCAGTTTTGAGATGGAAATATTTTCTTAAAAGCTTTAATAATGTAGACTTTCCACCGCCGCTTGGACCTATAACTAAATATTTTCCGCCTTTTTTTAGAGACAGATTTACATTCTGCAATACATTTCCTTCTTCATATGCAAAAGTAACATCATTGAATTCAATGGAATCCTTAAAGTTTTGCAAAGTAATGGTTTCTTCATAATTATCCTGATTTTTAAGGGTATGTTCCAGTTTTTCAAATATTTTTTTAGTTGAGAATATTTTAGGCGTCCATTCTCCCAATCTCATAATAGGCCAAATGATTTTCTCCATGTTGTTTAAGATTAGTATGACTCCACCTAAGGTGATGCTGCCCTTTATGGCCATATAAGCAGATATACCAAGTATAATAAATAGGGCTAGCAGCATATCTAAGTTTTGCAAAGCACTTATATAGGTATATATTTTGTCTATAATATAGCCTTTTTGCTGTATAGCCTGACTTTTATCTTGAAAGTCTTTCCTTACTTTTTCAGTCAAGTTATTAGATTTTATTATATGAAAAGCACTCAAGACTTCTTTTATATATGAAGTATAGACTTCATAGAGTTCACTTCTCTGTGCATGATGCTTTTGCATAGGTTTACTCAATAGTATAGATATCAAGTTGCTGACAATTCCTATGCCTAAACCAATTCCTAGAGCTAATGGGCTGACATATGCAATGACGGCAATACTGACTATAAAATATATGATTCCTATTATCACTTCAAATATGCCATCAATATAGTTAGTCTCTATAGTGTTGATGTCATTTGTCAGAGCAGATACATATTTAGCATTATTATCTCTTTGAAATTCGTTGATATTTTTCTTAAATACTCTGCTTATAAAGTCTACTTTTAATGAAACTATAGCCTTTCTTTTATAAAGGCCTCTTGCAAAGGAAAGCAGAATACTTGCGGGCAGCAAGGATAATGTTAGACTTATGAGTCTTATTGCTTCTACCTTGAAAGCTTCTTTGTTTCCTTCAATGGCTATATCTATGGTGTTCATCATAGATATAGAAACAGTACCTTCTAATATAGCACATACTGCGGCAATAATTATGACTAATATAAGGTATGGTATTGATTTATGAATTGATTTTTTCATACTGCAAGCACCTCCAGCTTGTTGAAATAATCCTTGCTGCTGTATTGGTGTACGAGTCCATCTTTTACTTCAAGTACATAATCATATTTTTCGCTAATTCCTTCATAATATCTATGAGAAATTGCAATGACAGTGCTATCTAATGATAATAGGGTATTTTCAATGGCTCTTCCTAATTCTTCATTTAAGCTTGATGTAGCTTCATCTACAAATAGAATATTAGCTCCCTTTGCTAAGGCTCTAGCTATGGATATTCTCTGTCTTTGCCCACCAGAAAGGTTTTTACCATTTTCCATAAGTTTTTCTTGTAGCCCTAGAGGTCTTTCATTTAAAAAGTCTTCTAATCCAGCATCTATAGCTGCTTTTAATACTGTTTCTTCTTTCATGTCTTTGTATAAAGCAATGTTGTTGTAAATAGTATCTTCAAATAAGAATACATCCTGGTAAACAAAGGATATATTATCGTTAAAGCTTTTTTCATTAATTTCTCTATAATTTACACCATCTAATGTGATAGTCCCTTCGTAATCATCGTTTACCATTGAAAGAATGTTAATTAATGTGGACTTACCAGCTCCGCTAACTCCTTTAATCAAGTATTTTTTGCCCTTTTCTATAACGAAGTTTGCTCCTTTGAAAATTTCTTTATTATCATAGCTAAATCTTAAGTTATTGACTTCTAATTTAGAATCAAATTTAAATTCCTTTTCTTTTATTATTTCAGAATCTTTTTCTTCATCATCTTTAGTGATTTTGTCATATATTTTTGCAGATGCTTTTAGCTCGTTAAACCAAGGTAGAATTTGAACTATAGGCCATATGCAGCCATTAGATAGTTGAATCATAAGTGTGAGTTTAGTAAAAGATGCTCCTTGTAGAGCTAAATTAATACAATAGACTATTATTCCGATAAATACTCCATATCCGAGAATGTTAGTAAAGCTTCTTTGACTATCAGTAAACACTGTGTAATAAAGCTTCTTTTTTTCAACTTTATCTATTGCTTTTAAAGTATTATATAAAAATTTATCTTCTATGCTATTTAGCTTTAATATCTCAAGGCCATTAAAGGTATTAGATATATTTGTAGTAAATTTTTCATTATTTGTAGAAACCTCTTCCTGCAGCCTTACAGTCTTACCTTCAAAAGATTTGCTTATGAAAAACATTAAGATAGATATAGCGAAGATTCCTAATGCAAATTTAAAATCTATGAAAAAAAGTATTATCAAAGATATAACATATACTCCGCCTTGATAGATGGTATTTATTAGTCTAAGGAAGAAGTTTTGCTCAAAGACGTTTATATCATTTACAAGGTTTGATATATATACATTTTTAGATTTTTTACTGAAATTTTTATAAGAATATTTCAGTATCCTATCAAATGCATTCATCCTGACGTCTAAAATGGTATCCCTCATATAGCTGATTCTCATGAATCTAGATATTACAAAGAGTAGAATACCGATAATTATAAATAATATTGAGAGTGCAAAAACCTTAAAAAAATAGTTAATATCTTTAGTTTCTACACTTCCAATTAATAAAGCTATGGATATATTTCTTAACAAAGTATCTATTACTGGTAAGAAGCAAGCTATCACATACAAAATAAATCTACTTTTTCTTTTTAGAAGCAAATCTTTCATGATTAACCTCCTTATGTATTATATTCTAGTCTTAATAATATTGTATTTTATATTTTAAAAATGTCAACATAAAGATTAAAAATTTTTATATTTTAAATTAAATATATTAATAACCAAATTAATATTTTTGATATCATAAACTTATTAATATAAATTTAAAAGCAAGGGTAATTCTTTAACCCTTGCTTTAATCAAAAATGAACATGTATCAGCCAAAATTTTATACCTTTGTCATTCCAACCTAAATCCCATGGAACCCTGTATCGATCCGTATTATGTGAGTTTACCAATATGTATCCTTTAGAATCTTCTCCAGTTACTACAGAAATATGAACTATCTTTCCTTTTTTCTCATAAGCTATGAAATCGCCAGGTAGCAGCTTATACGAAGCTTTAAGAGCCTTATCGTAAGAGCCACTAACTATTAAAGAAGCTCTTCCGCTATAAAGCATATAATTTTTAAAGGATTGGGCATTTACCCATGCTTTACTACCTGAGCCGTTTGAATAGTTCCAGGTATTATTTTTTCTGAAGCCGCCTTCATACATGATTTGAGATGCAAAATTAGTGCAATCTCCGCCTAGGCTATTGTAGTTTCTGTATTGAGGATTATATTTGAATCCATATTCGGGAAGGCTGGCAGCGCCGCAGAATTTATCAGCATATTCTACAGCTTTTATTCTCCTTTCGTTTAGTGAGGACAAGTCTTTTGGGTTACCAGATAAGATTACTTCTTTAATACTTTGACTTTTGATTTCATCTAAATTCAGTGAATCTGCAAATGGGTCAGTATACCATTCTTTTGTAATTAACAGTTCATTGTCTTTTGGCATCAAGTCCATGGAGTGATATGTACCTATTCTAAAAACATTTTTTATTTTAGGAGAATCCAGATAATAGTATTCATATTCTGTAGATGCAAGTATGTTTAAAGTGTATCCATTTCCTTTTTTCTTAATGCTTCTAACTATTGTAGTACAGTCTATTTTAGTAAATTTTACTGATTGTTTTTCTGACCAGTTGTGCAGGTACTTCATCTTTTTAATCTTATGTTCATATGCCCATTGACCGTTGCGTACTGTTTTATCATATAAACTGTCTAGAATATCGGGATTTCCATCAAGTATTGCTTTATTTCTCGTATGAAATATTTCTTGTACTTTTAAAGTCAATAGCTTTTCCATATTTTCATCGATGAATACAGTAGTTGTGTTTACGAATTGCTTAAAAAAATATATTGAAAATAGGATTAACAATATAAAAATGGTAATTATTATAATAGCTATTATTGTTTTTATTTTTATAAAGATGATCATTGTATTCCCCCAATTATTTGATAATAGGATTATATGATATAAGTACAACTGCTATTCCATAATATATTGGCAGTTTACGAAAGAAATAGATATACTATGGCCTTTAACTTTATTTTTTAGAGGGGTATAGCATTTTAAATGCATAATTTAAGACATACTTGTAAGCACAATAATAGTTGAAATGGCTTTTAAATAACAATAAAATATAGTTATATAGTAAATTAATATAGACTGATTATAATAGAAAGGAATTTCTGCATATGGATGACAACAATATAAATCTTAATGAGAATAATAGGGCTAATCATACTCAAAATTATTATGAGGTTCCTTACAGTCAGGAAATTAGAAGAGAAGTACTATATAGACAGAAGCCTGTTGTGGTATATATTTTAATTGCTATTAACATAGCCATGTGGGCAGTTTTGAATTTAGTTTCTTTAAAAACAGGCAGAAGCTATAATAAGTTACTAATTGATTTTGGAGCTAAAGTAAACATAGATATTTTAAAAGGAGAGTACTGGAGGTTTATAACTCCAATATTTTTACATGCAGACATTACACATTTAATTGTTAACTGCTATTCTTTATATGCAGTTGGACCAATAGTAGAGACAATATATGGACGTACTAAGTTTTTATTCATTTATTTAACAGCTGGATTTTTTGGGAGCCTTTTAAGTTTTATGTTTTCAATAAATCCTTCTGTAGGGGCTTCAGGTGCCATATTTGGTTTATTAGGAGCTCTTTTATACTTTGGAATTGAATTTCCTAATCTGTTTAAAGTTTACTTCGGCCGGAGCATACTCATTACTTTAGCTATAAATTTAGGTTATGGGCTTATTAATACAGGTATAGATAATTTAGGACACATAGGAGGTTTAATTGGTGGCTTTATTGCTTCAGGAATAGTTCAAGTTAGAGGCAACAGAAAAGGAAAATGGATTGTAAATAGGACCATATTTATTGTATTAATCTTTGTAGTTACAATTTCAGGACTAATTTATGGATTTAATTATGGAAATAACAATGTGCTTTTAAAGATAGAAGAGCTATATGAACTTGATGCCAACCAGAACTGGGAAGAAGCCGCCAGTTTAGGAGAAGAGCTTTTAAAGCAAAAACTAATAGAGAAGGGCCTTAACATTGAAGTACTATGGCTGACTACAAAGTCTGAAGCAATTACAGGGAACTATAGTAAAGCAGTAGAATATGCTAAGGCTTTAGTAGAGCTATCTCCAAGGGATGGCCACTATATGTTAGGAATTGTTTACTATGATATGGGACAATTTGAATTAGCTAAAGAGGAGCTTCAAAAAGCTAAGAGATTAAATGCACCATATTCAAATATTGATGAACTGATAAGGAGTATTGAAGCTAGATAGCAGTGGGGACGGTTGCATATAAAACAAGCAAACTGTCCCTTATTATTTAATTTATCTATAATTGAAGTGAAAACTATAGAAATTATTTATTTGTAATTGTTAAAGTTAACACATAAAATTGATTGAGGTAAGATAAGTTTATAATTTTCGAGAAAGGAGAAGTTAATATGACAAAGGAACAGTTAATTGAAGAAGTAAAAAAAGAGGCTGAAGGATATTTTGCAAGAGGAGAGTTTTTTTGTTCAGAAGCAGTAGTACAAACTATTAACAAATTATTAGGATATCCATATGACAACAATATTGTAAAGATGGCTTCAGGTTTTCCTATAGGAATGGGAAAAAGTGGATGTTTATGTGGAGCAGTTAGTGGAGGACAAATGGCACTTGGAATGGCTTACGGAAGAGTACATGGAGAGCCTATGAATGAAAAAATGTTCCCAGCAGCAGCAGGACTACATGATTATGTAAAAAGCGAATATGGTTCGACTTGCTGTAGAGTAATTACTAGACAATGGGCTGGAGACAATTTCCAAAGTCCAGAAAGAAAAAAACACTGCATTGAAATAACTGGAAAAGTAGCTGCATGGGTAGCAGACAGACTTATATCAGACGGGCAAGTGAATATTGAAAAATAGAGGGGAGCCAGTGAGATGAATCAAATTATGAAGAAATTACCGATTCCAATAACTGGACTTATGCTAGCTTTAGCTGCTACTGGAAATCTCGTTTTATCCTACGGAAATTTATATAGAAACATTTTTGGAGTATTATCAGCAGTTATATTAGTACTAGTACTAATAAAGATTATTAAGTATCCTAAGGGAGTATCAGAGAATTTGGAAAATCCTGTAGTTGCAAGTGTATTTCCTACATTGTCTATGGGAATTATGCTTTTAGCTACTTATATTAAGCCTTTTATGTCAACTATAGCATTTGGAGTATGGATTATTGGGTTATTGTTGCATGCTGTTTTAATTATTAACTTCACTAGAAAATATATTTTTAATTTCAATATTAAGAAAGTATTTCCTAGCTGGTTTATTGTATATGTAGGAATAGTAGTTGGCAGTGTAACAGCACCTACATTTAACCTAGCTAATTTAGGAAAAATCCTATTCTGGTTTGGAATTATATCTTATTTAATTCTACTGCCAATAGTATTAAAGAGAGTATTTAGAGTAAAAGAAATACCAGAGCCAGCTTTACCTACGATAATAATTTTTGCAGCACCATTAAGTCTTTGCCTAGCAGGATATATGAATTCATTCCAAGATAAGAATATGTATATAGTAGGAATATTAGCAGTTTTATCTCAATTCACTTTATTATGTGTACTGATTCAATTACCTAAGCTGTTAAAACTAAGCTTTTATCCAAGTTACTCTGCTTTTACATTTCCTTTAGTTATAAGTGCGATTTCTATTAAATTGACTAATGGATTTTTAGCAAATATAGGAAAGCCAATTGCTTTTCTAAAATATGTTGTTAAATTTGAGGAAATAATAGCAGTTGCAATTGTGTTATATGTATTAATTAGATATATTGCCTTTTTATTAGCAAAGCCTGCAGAAGCAAAATAAAAATGGACAGATACTCATAAATTGAGTATCTGTTTATTTTTTTAGGTGAAGTTAAGTAAAAATTAAAAAATATGAAATAATTTCATACTATGAAATTATTTCATATTTTTTAATTATTCGCGCAATTCGAAAAAACTATTTTTTAGATTGTTTAAACTTAACTTGTAAGTAGAGGTATTTATTTCAGCTACTCATAAAGATTGTGCTATGATAGCTAGAAACTGGTATGTATTTCCGTTATATTTTAGTGTTGGCACAAAATTTGATATGTAATTAGTTAGATATTCTAACGATTTATGAAGTTTAGGAAAACGATTACTAAAAATATATGATGCGGGAGGGTGAATTAAACGAAAAATTGATTAACTAATGTATATTTTTTTTCACATTATCTTAATCAAATTTTTGACTAAGTTTGCCTAACTAAAATTTTTTGACCAGAAAGGAAGTGCTTTAAATGGGTTTAAAACAAAATAAGCGAAGTACAATTAAAAGCAAAATTACTATTTTTCCTTTAATAGCAGTATGCATTGGTGTATTACTTATAGGAGGGATATCATCCTATTTATTAAAACATAGTATAACTAATGAAATGCGAGTACATAGCGAAGAATTAGTAGAACAAGTTGTAAAAAGAATTGAAGATAATAGGTATGCTTTAAAAACGATTAATGATATTTTAGAAGAAAATATGAGAACAGCTGCCTATGATGTTATAGCCAATCGTGAAAATTTAAGCAATGAGTTATTAGATGAAATAGCTAATAGATCTACTATTGACGAAATATATTGGTATGACAGTGATAGAGTAATAATATATTCTACTGTGAGAGGAGATATTGGCTGGCAACCAGACGAAGACCATCCTCTAACTAAATTTGTAAGAAGTGACGAAACAGAAATGATGGAGGATATTAGAAGAGATATGGCCTCAGAAGAGGAAAAATATTTTAAGTTTGGAGCAGTAAAGGCACCAAATGGAGAATTTGTTCAGGTTGCAATATCAGGAGATAAGGTCTATGAGATGACTCAAAGATATGGATATCAAAACCTAGCAACAGAGCTATCACAAAATGAAGGAATAATATACGCAAACTTTATTAATAATGACTTGGAAATAGAAGCAACTAGTGATAGCGAGATTTTTGCTATAGGGGATGCTTTAACAGATAAAAAAATTATTGATAGCATTTTGAATGGAGAATATTATATACGTGAATATCACTTAAATAGCAAAAATGCCAATGTATATGATGTATTTGCTCCGATTACTATAGATGGACAAAGAGTTGGCACATTAAATCTTGGATTATCTACTGAAAGAATAGATTATAGTATAAGAAGGAATATTTATTCCATTATAATAATTGGATTATCTTCTTGCGCAATTTTAGGATTAATATTATATACACGTTCTAATAATATAGCTAAAAATATAAGAAATTTAACTGAAGAAATTGAAACATTGTCTAATTATAATCTTTCTTTTAAACAAGATAAAGTAGTAGAATTATATAGTAAAAGAACTGATGAAATTGGCAGCATAGCCCAAGCCTTAATAAGATTACAAGATAATTTCAAAAGTATTATAAGAAAAACTATGGAGGTTTCTGATTATGTAGCAACTTCTTCATCTGAACTTGTTTCAGTTACACAGCATACGGCAACAGCTTCAGATGAGGTTTCTAAAGCTGTGGAGGAAATAGCTAAAGGAGCAAGTGAACAGGCTAAAGATACTGAAGTATCTGCAAGTTACATTGAGGAAATCGGAAGACTGTTTGATGAAAATAAAGAGCATACAAAAGAACTTAATGATGCTATAGAAAAAATAGATAGTCAAAAAGAAGATGGATTTGTAGTTCTAGGAGGACTTATCCAAAAAACAGAGAAAAACAATGAAGTTATAGAGAATATAAATAGAATAGTTATGAGCAATAAGGAAAATGCAGAAAGAATAGAGGCTGCAAGTGAGATGATTAAAAAAATATCAGAACAGACTAATTTATTAGCTCTTAATGCAGCAATAGAAGCAGCAAGAGCTGGTGATGCTGGAAGAGGATTTGCCGTAGTTGCAGAGGAAATAAGAAAATTAGCAGATCAGTCTAATAGTTTTACTGAAGAAATAAAAGGGTTAATTAATTGCTTAAAAGCTGATTCTGAGAGTGCAGTACAGCAAATGCTTGAAATAAGAGCGATAGCAGACGAGCAAAAATATAGTGTTGAGGAAACTAAGACTAAATTTGATAATATTGCATTAGCTATTGACATTGTAAAATCAGTTATTATAAAGCTTAATGATTCGGTAAATGAGATGAATATGAAGAAAAGCAAATTAGTAGACCTTGTACAAAATCTATCAGCAATAGCGGAGGAAAATGCAGCTGGAACAGAAGAGGCTTCTGCTTCTATTGAAGAGCTAATAGCTTCAATAGAGCAAATTGTAAATGCTAGTGAGGATTTAGGTAATTTAGCAAATGAAATGAAGAGAAGTATTTCAAAATTTAAGCTATAATCATAAATGAGCAAAGTCTCATATAGTTTGACTGGGTGGTATATAAGTGCCAACCCAGTCAAATTATTTTATTCCATAACCTTCTTTACTGGTATTTTGTTTTGCATCATAATGCCAGTGACTTGTCTTTTCAATTCTTCATCAGCCATAAATTCAATTTTTCCATAATCATTTATTATATTAAGTTCTATATGATCTGGAAGTACTATATAGTCTTTGATATCATTGTAGTTATAAAAAGCTGAATCGTTGTGAATATTCATATTTATCCCAAAAGGAATTTCAATTCTTACGTCAAAGCCTGTTATCAAAATACCATTTCTCTGAAAAAATACATTAGTTTTTTTATTAGATATTTTCAAAAGAATCTCAATAATAATGATGGCACCTATAAATATAAGTATTCTAATTAAAAATGTATAATTAAAAATAATTGTCCCTAAAAAAGGGGCAAGATTTATGAGTATAAGAAACAAATAGGGAAGGAGTCTTTCCTTGAAACTAAATTTATATATATTAGCTGTTATTAGATTAGTATTGCTAACTAGAGTCTTTCTATAAAATAAATATCTTATGAGCCCTTGTAATAACATAAATACAACTAATCCAATAGTAGCAATTAATGGAGATATGATATTAAACATTACACTTTGATCTTTATCTACTATAGCTGGGCTTATTAATTGAAAAAATAAAGATGTTGCCAAAAGTGTGATGAAAAAAGATAAGAAGAATATTACAGCTTTTCTAGTCTGTGCCATAGTTTACCTCCTGAAAAACTTTTTTACATTTAAATTATATACAATTTTTAAATTTAAACAATAGCAAATGTGGTATTATAATTATATATCAGCTATCAATATGTATAAGGGTGAAGCAGATGTTCAATATTGAAGAAGAATTAAAAAAATTACCAGATAAACCTGGAGTATATCTGATGAAGGATAAGGATGACCAGATAATATATGTTGGAAAAGCAGTATCACTTAAAAAAAGAGTTAGGCAGTACTTTCAATCATCTAAAAACCATACTCCAAAAGTAAATGCAATGGTTAAAAATATTGCAGAATTTGAGTACATTATTACAGATACTGAGGTTGAAGCTTTAATACTTGAGGCAAATTTAATAAAAAAACATAAACCTAAGTATAACATTTTATTGAGAGATGATAAGCAATATCCATATATAAAGATTACTACAAATGAGAAATTTCCAAGGGTAATGAAGACTAGAAGAATTGTTAAAGATGGAGCAAAATATTTTGGCCCATATACAAGCGTTGGCGCAGTAAATGACACTCTAGAAATTATTAATAATCTCTATCCTCTTAGAACATGCAATATGAATTTCAATAAAAATGAAAAAAGGCAGAGACCTTGTCTTAATTATTACATTGGAAAATGTTTAGGACCTTGTTATTATGATGTAGATGAAAATGATTATATGGAAATGATAGATGAGATTATTATGTTTTTAAATGGTAAGGAAGAAAAGCTAATAGAAATAATGGAAAATAAAATGAAGGAAGCAGCTAAAAAACTTGATTTTGAAAATGCTGCAAAATATAGAGACAAGATTAACTCCTTAAACTTAATGCTTGAAAAACAAAAGATTGTATCTACAACTGCTATGGTGGATCAAGATATAATAGGTGTAGCAACTGGAATAGACGAGGCTTGTGTGCAGATTTTCTTTGTAAGAGGAGGAAAGATTACAGGAAGAGAACATTTTATCTTAACAGATACTGAATATCAAAGTAGTAGCGATATTATCAGTTCTTTTATAAAGCAATTTTATATAGGAACCTCATATGTACCAAAAGAAATACTTGTAGAAGAAGAATTTGAAGACATTGATGCAGTAGCTAGTTGGCTTAGTGAAAAGAGAGGCTCAAAGGTAAATGTGAAAATTCCAAAACGAGGAGAAAAAAATCTATTAATTGAAATGGTAAGAAAAAATGCTATAGATATGTTAGACAAATATGGAGAAAAAATGAAAAGAAAAATAGAAGGAAATGAAAAGGCATTAAATGAGCTGAAGGAAGCTTTAAATCTTTCTAATATGCCAAGGAGAATAGAAGCTTTTGATATTTCAAATATTCAAGGAGTAGAATCTGTTGGATCAATGGTAGTTTTTGAAAATGGACAACCGAAGAAAAGCGATTATAGAAGATTCAAAATAAAGACAGTTGTAGGACCAGATGATTACGGAAGTATGGAAGAAATTATTTTTAGAAGGTTTAATAGAGGGCTTGAAGAAAAAGATATGATTGAGAAGAACATAATATCTGTAGAAAGCTTTTCAGTGTTCCCAGACCTTATTATGATAGATGGAGGGAAGGGACAGGTAAATGTAGCTAAGAAGGTATTAAAAAATTTTGGGATAAATATACCTGTTTGTGGGCTTGTAAAGGATGATTTTCATAGAACTAGAGCTATAACTTATGAAGATGAAGAAATAGTTTTACCTTCAAATAGTGAAAGCTTTAAGCTGATAACTAGAATACAGGATGAAGCTCATAGATTCGCTATAACATATCATAGAAGTCTTAGAGATAAAAAACTGATTAAATCAGTACTCGACGATATAAAGGGAATAGGTGATAAAAGAAAAAAAGCACTTTTAAGAGCCTTTGGTTCAGTTGACAACATTAAAAATGCGACTGTAGAAGAACTTGCAAGCATTGAAGGGATGAACAGATTAGCTGCTCAGCAGGTATATGATTTTTTTAGAGCAAAATAACTTGGGAGGAATAGTATATGAGGTCAGTTTCAATAGAAAAGTTAGCACAGGATTTAGACTTAGAGTTTATACATAAGTCTAAAAACTCAAAATCTGAAATTACTAGAAATGAAATAAATAGGTTGGGGCTTCAGCTTGCTGGCTTTTTTAAATATTTCGGATATAAAAGAATTCAGATAATAGGAAATGCAGAGTGGCATTTTTTACAAGGTATGGAAAAGGATATTAGAGCAAGAAGAATAGATTCTATTTTTCAATATCCAATACCAGCAGTTGTGGTTACAAGAAATCTTGAAGTATTTGACGAAATTATTGCGGCAGCAGAAAAATATGATAAAAATGTGCTTAGAACTGACATGGCAACAACAAAATTCACAAATAGATTGGTAAATTATCTAAATGAAGCCTTAGCACCTCAGATAACTATGCATGGAGTTTTAGTAGAAGTCTATGGAATGGGAATATTAATTACAGGAGAAAGTGGTGTAGGAAAAAGCGAAACTGCACTTGAGCTAGTAAAAAGAGGTCATAGACTTGTAGCTGATGATGCAGTCCAGGTTAAGAAGGTAGGAGAAGATTTGCTTATTGGAGAATCTCCAGAAATAATTAGACATTTTCTTGAAATAAGAGGTCTTGGTATATTAGATATTGAAAGATTATATGGAGTTGGGGCAGTTAAAAAGTGGGAAGCAATAGATTTAGTAGTACATTTGGAAGATTGGGACCCTCAAAAGGAATATGATAGACTAGGATTAGATGATGAATATATTGATATTCTTGGGAAAAGGGTGCCGAAGCTCACTATACCAGTTAGACCAGGGAGAAATGTTGCTATGATTCTAGAAGTGGCAACAAGAAATACTAGACAAAAACAATTTGGGTATAATGCAGCCTTAGAGTTAGATAAAAGACTAAAACAGGAATATGAATTGAAAAAGCAAGGTAATAATAATCAAAATCAATAATAATCAAAATCAATAAAAAGGGGTTGTTTTAATGCGATTCGTTATTGATACACATTGTCATACTGTTGCCAGCGGCCATGCTTACAGTACTGTGATAGAGATAGCAAGAGAAGCAAACAATAAAGGTTTAGAAATGGTTGCTATAACTGACCATGGTCCATCAATGGAAGGTACATCTAATATATTTCACTTCTTAAACCAAAAGGTTATTCCAGAAACAATATATGGAGTTCAGATACTTAGAGGAGTGGAGGCAAATATACTCGACTACGAAGGTAACTTAGACATATCAGACCAGCACCTAGAAAAACTTGATATTGTCATCGCCTCATTACATGAGGCCTGTATTCAATCAGGAGGAATAGATAACAACACTAATGCTATTTTAAAAGCAATGGAAAATAAAAACGTTGATATAATAGCTCATCCTGGAAATCCTGCATTTCCTTTAGACTATGAGAAAGTTGTAAAAAAAGCTAAGGAAACAGGAACGTTAATTGAAATAAATAATAGCTCCTTTGTTTCAAGTAGGCCGGGCAGCCTTAAAAACTGTATAGAAATAGCTAGACTATGTAAGGAACATGGAGTAATGATAACCGTAGGAAGTGACTCACATATAGCCTTTGACGTAGGAAGATTTGATAAGGCTATGGAAGTATTATTATCTGTTGATATGCCAGAAAACTTAATAATGAATTTTTCTACAGATAGATTAATTAATTTTCTGAAGTCTAAAGGTAAAAAAAGATTTAATAGCATTGTTTCAATAATCTAAAGCTAATTTTCTGTCAATTGAGACATTTTTGTAAGAAATAATAGTCTTTTGCTTTATTGACTTTATATCGAGAGTTTAATATACTTAAGGTAGGGAATGCATTGTATACAGTATTTTTTATTTAATAAATATTTAAGGGGGTAACGAAATGGCAAAGGTTATGAAGTCCATGGATGGAAATACTGCTGCTGCCTATGTTGCATACGCTTTCACAGAAGTTGCAGGCATTTATCCTATAACTCCATCATCTACTATGGCAGAGCTTGTTGATGAATGGGCTTCCCATGGAAAGAAAAATATTTTTGGTCAAACAGTGCATGTTGTAGAGATGCAGTCTGAAGCAGGTGCTGCTGGAACAGTTCACGGTTCATTATCTGCAGGTGCGTTAACTACAACTTTTACTGCTTCACAAGGTTTATTACTAATGATTCCAAATATGTATAAAATAGCAGGGGAACTTCTTCCAGGGGTATTTCATGTGTCAGCTCGTGCTGTTGCTGGTCATGCGCTTTCAATATTCGGAGATCATTCTGACGTAATGGCAACTAGACAAACAGGATTTGCGCTTTTGGCATCTGGAAGTGTTCAAGAAGTAATGGATTTAGGAGGAGTAGCACATTTAAGTGCTATTAAATCAAGGGTTCCATTCCTTCATTTCTTTGATGGATTCAGAACATCTCACGAAATACAGAAGATAGAGCAAATCGACTACGAAGATTTTGCTAAATTAGTAGACTATGATGCGATTAGAGAGTTCAGAAACAGAGCTTTAAATCCTGAACATCCATATACAAAGGGAACAGCTCAAAATCCAGATATTTTCTTCCAAGCTAAAGAAGCTGCAAATAAATTCTATGAAGCAGTACCTGATATAGTTGAAAACTATATGCAAGAGATTACAAAGATTACTGGAAGAGAATATCATCCATTTAATTACTATGGTGCGGAAGATGCAGAGTACATAGTAGTGGCTATGGGCTCAGTATGCGAAACTATAGAAGAGACAATAGATTATCTAAATGCTCATGGAGAAAAATATGGTTTAATTAAGGTTCATCTATATAGACCATTTTCACCTAAATATTTCTTTAATGTATTACCTAAAACAGTTAAGAGAATAGCTGTATTAGATAGAACTAAGGAGCCAGGAGCATTAGGAGAACCTTTATATCAAGACGTGAGAACATTATTCTATGATGTAGAAAATGCTCCACTTATCATAGGTGGAAGATATGGATTAGGTTCAAAGGATACTACACCTTCACAAATTAAAGCTGTATTTGATAACCTAAAATCTGAAAAACCAATTAATAGATTTACTATAGGTATAGTAGACGATGTTACTCACTTATCACTAGAAGTAAAAGAAGAGATTAGAACAGCTCCAAAGGGAACTATTAGATGTAAGTTCTGGGGATTAGGCTCAGATGGAACAGTAGGAGCAAATAAAAATTCTATTAAGATAATTGGAGACAATACAGATTTATATGCTCAAGGATATTTCTCATATGACAGTAAAAAGTCAGGTGGAGTAACTATATCTCATTTAAGATTTGGAAACAAACCAATAAAATCTACTTATTTAATTGATGAGGCTGATTTTATTTCTTGCTCAACTCAAGCTTATGTAAATCAATATGATTTATTAAAAGGACTTAAAAAGGGTGGAACATTCTTACTAAACTGCAGATGGTCGGTTGAAGAGTTAGATGAAAAACTTCCTGCAAATATGAAGAAATATATTGCAGAAAATGATATTAATTTCTATATAATCGATGCTACTGAGATAGCTGAAGAATTAGGACTAGGTAATAGAACAAATACTATTATGCAGTCAGCATTCTTTAAACTTGCTAATGTAATTGACATAGATGATGCTGTTAGATATTTGAAAGATGCGGTAGTTAAGACTTATGGAAAGAAAGGCGAAAAGGTAGTCCAGATGAACTGTGATGCTATAGATAGAGGTATAAATTCATTGGTTAAAGTAAATGTACCTGAAAGCTGGAAATCTGCAGAGCATAAAGATGAAGCTGCTGCTTCTAAAGATGTTCCTGATTTCATAAAGAACGTATTAATACCAATGAATAGACAAGAAGGAGACTCACTTCCAGTAAGTACTTTCGTAGGAGCTGAAGATGGAGTATTCCCACACGGAACTGCTGCTTATGAAAAACGTGGTATCGCAGTTAATGTACCTGAATGGCAAATAGACAAATGTATTCAATGTAATCAATGTTCATTTGTTTGTCCACATGCTGCAATTAGACCTTTCTTACTTAATGAACAAGAAAAGGCAAATGCACCTAGAACCTTTGAAACTAAGAAGGCAATTGGAAAAGGTCTAGAAGGACTTGAATATCGTATCCAAGTAAGTACATTAGATTGTACTGGATGTGGAAACTGTGCTGATATATGTCCTGCTAAAGAAAAAGCATTGATTATGAAGCCAATAGAGGAGCAAGTAGAAGTTCAAGTACCTAACTGGGAATATGCTATGACTGTTGAAGTAAAAGATGACTTAATGCCATTAACAACTGTAAAAGGCAGTCAATTTGCACAACCATTGCTTGAATTCTCAGGTGCTTGTGCAGGCTGTGGAGAAACACCATATGCTAAGGTTATTACTCAATTATTTGGAGACAGAATGATCATAGCAAATGCTACAGGTTGTTCTTCAATTTGGGGTGGCTCAGCACCATCAACTCCTTACTGTGCAAATAAAGAAGGTAAGGGACCAGCTTGGGCAAACTCACTATTTGAAGACAATGCTGAATATGGTTATGGTATGGCAATTGCTATAAAGCAAATTAGAAATAAATTAGCAGATTTAGCTAAAGAATTAATTGAGCTAAATATTTCAGATAAGATTAATGAAGCATTTACTGCATGGTTACAAGATAAAGAAGATGCTGAAAAATCTAAGAGAGCTGCTGCTATGATGCTTCCGCTTCTAGTAGATATAAATACTGGAAATACAAGAGCAGATGAAATATTAAGAGAATTTGCAGATAAGAAAGATTACCTAATTAAGAAGTCTGTATGGATTATCGGTGGAGACGGATGGGCATATGATATAGGATATGGTGGATTAGACCATGTACTAGCATCAGGAGAAAATGTAAATGTACTAGTATTTGATACAGAAGTATATTCAAATACTGGAGGTCAGTCATCTAAATCTACTCCAACTGCAGCTGTTGCTAAGTTCGCAGCTTCAGGTAAGAAGGTTAAGAAGAAAGACCTTGGAATGATAGCAGCACAATATGGTTATGTTTATGTAGCACAAGTAGCTATGGGTGCTGATAAGAATCAGTTCTTAAAAGCAATTACAGAAGCAGAAAGCTATGATGGGCCATCACTAATCATTGCATATGCTCCATGTATTAATCATGGAATTAGAGAAGGAATGGGTCGTACACAAAATCAAGCTAAGAAAGCAGTAGAATCAGGATACTGGCATCTATATAGATTCAATCCATTATTAGCAAAAGAAGGAAAGAATCCATTTATCCTAGATTCTAAAGAACCTACTGCTTCATTTAGAGAATTCTTAAATAGTGAGGTAAGATACACATCACTAGTACGAACATTCCCAGAAGTAGCAGAAGAGCTATTCGCAAAAGCAGAGAAAGATGCTAAGGAAAGATATGAAAAATATAAGAAGTTAGCAGAAGTGTAAAGATAAATTAAAAGAAAGAGCTAGGATTTAGTTCCTAGCTCTTATTTTGCTGTATTCCCCAATTGTTTGATCACTTCTTATGTTTATAAATAATGGGTTATCAGAAATTTTAGTGAATGGTATAACAGTATTGCGTTCTCTATCATAAAAGTGGAATCTTTTATCACTATATACTATATATTCATCTGTATTCTCACTTTTTAAGATATATACATTGTCATAAATATTCTCAAAAGTTCCTTTATCCAGCACTTCAAACTGTTTATACTTATAATAGCTATTATTATATGTAAAGACAAAGTATTCAGCATCAGGATTTGGACCACCACTATTTTCAACTCTGTAAGTTCCCCAAATATTGCTTGTTAAAAGAAACCTGTCTAATTCACTTTTTAGCTTAAAGTTATACAAAAGTGATAAGAACAGTAAAATAGACAGTATTAAGACTTTATAGTTTCTAGATGAGAATAATATAACTTTAGAGATGATTTTTTTCATCTAACAACCTCCATAAAATATTATATGCTTTTATACTATATAACTGAAATTGATTATAACTGTGATACATTTTAAAGTTTTTCAACTTAATTTTTTTAGTATTTTCTTCTCATTTATGCTTTCATAAATTTTGACCTAAATTACGTTATATTTCCATTTTAAACCAATATATATAAAAAATCAAGCTGAAGCAATAACACCTTTTCTATATTTACATATGCTTTACTCGGCATATGTCCTCAGTTTAACATTATAACTATCAACTATCCATTTACAATTATCAGAATTTTGCGGATGAATAAGCTTTAGTTCTATGTATCCATATGGGTTTTTAAGTCCATATTTTACTACTATGTAATCGCTAAAATTGCTTATACTAATAGGATTTTTATTTATTCCTTCAACGTTTCTATAATCTATGTATTCAGTAAATTCCTTTGAACTTAAAAATTCAAGAGCTACTTTTTCAACATCAAGTAAATCGAGTTCACTTCTATTGCCTGCTTCAGTCTGTAGTTTGCTGACTTCAATTGTGCTATTTTCAGCGGGATTAGTTGATTTACTAAAATAAGAAGGAGTTTCTGTAACAAATATATATTCACAGCTATTTTTTCCCCAAGTAGAAGAAATACTGAATATCTTACACTTTGCTTTTACTTCATTATCATCTAAATCTATATTATAAGGACTGTTAAACTCATATATCCCCTTATTATTATATACAGGTACGTTTAATACTTTTAAAGGAGCTTCACTGTTGATATCTTCAAATAGAGCTACTTTTACAGAAACTGAATCAGGTTTGAATTTTCCGAAATCAATTTTAATTTTTTCATCAGCAGTAGTAAAACGAAGGTCTGAAAATAGGTTATTTTTCTTAGCTGTTTCATAGAAGGAATATTGGGTATTTTCTTCTCCATTCCATTTATTTTTTAGTATTGTATATGCAGCTTGTGAATAGTCAGTTTCGTTAGTTATTATGACTTGTGGGGGTTCTTTAGGAGTTCTAATTGTACAAGCACCTAGAAATAGGCTACTAAAAATAGTCATTGTAAATAATAGTATAGAAGTTAATATTTTTAGATTTGATTGTTTGTTATAATTCATAATAGCTAGTAGTCTTTTTCTTAAAGCTTTTTTCTCAGCACACATTGTCGCTTGCAGCCTGCTTGAAGGATGTCTATATTGAGCTGCAGTAAATATTAAGGTGTCTCCATATTCTTGCTTTTCATCATTGTTTAAATTTTTGATGACAGCCTCATCACATGATAATTCACATATATTGTTTATTTCTTTTCTAATCAATATCATCATTGGATTAAACCAATGAATAGATGTAGCTAGCATAGTTAACCACTTTAATCCAATATCAAAACGTTTATAATGTATAAGCTCATGGGATAGTATATGTTTAAGTTGTTTTTCGTTATAATTAATGTCTGGAATTATTATCTTTGGGTTTAATATTCCAACTAGCATAGGAGTATTAACTAGTGGGCTTTTAAAGAGTCTTATTTTTTTATTATATTCAGCCAATGAAGCTAATAGTAAATTTTCTTGAACAGTTACATTCTTCAGTGAGACCTGTAATTTTCTTAAGAATTTATGATAACTAGCTGTATTTATAGCTATTGTAATAATAACTCCTAATAGATAAATATAAAATGCATAGTCATTAAACATGTTAATCAAGCTAACAAAATAATTTTCATTTGCTATATTGTGATTATAAGTTTTGATTTCAGTTTTTTCTTTTACATCAAGAGTTATTGGAGCGTTTGCTATTATTAAAGAATCCTCATCATTTGATAAGTATGATTTTTGATTTGTAGATACTAGTCTTGGGAAATCATTGTTATAAAATATTTTGTTCATCAAGTTTTCTTCTAGAGAAAATGGAATTGTTAATCTCAATAAAACTATAATCCAGATATAATACTGTATAGATTTAGAAATCCTATTTTCTATTAGTGGTTTAATTGAAAGTAATATCAATGCAAGAATAGTACCTGATAGGGAAAGGGAAAGAACCAATATAAATAAATTATTTATTTTTTCCACCTACCTTAAACATACTTCGCAATTCTTCAATATCTTTTTCAGTTAGATTCTTATTATCTATAAGAGACGCAACTAAGTTTTTTGCACTACCATTATAAAGTCTATCGATTAAATCTTTTGTAACGCATTTATTATATTCAGCCTCAGTAATCAGGGGCTTATAATAGTATACTTCTTTCTTTGAAGCTTCAACTGCTCCTTTATTAACTAGTCTTCTAATCAGTGTTTTTATTGTGGAGCTGTTCCAGTCTGTAGTTTTTTCTAATGCTTCTCTTATTTGCGTAATAGTAAGCTCTTGTCCTGCTTCCCAGAGTACACGCATTACTAAAAATTCTGAATCTGTTATTTTTGATACCATTTTACTACCTCCAGTTTACATTTGTAACCTTAACTATAGTTTACATATGTAACCTGTAGTTGTCAATAACATTTTAAAAATTTTAAAAATATGTAAAAAGCAATGGTAAAAAAGCAAGTTACTAGGGTTATTGCTTCATAAAAACCTCTATGCTATGATAAAAAAGAGGGGATAAAATTATTTAGATGAGGAGAGATTTTATGAAGATACCAGTAATTATAGACACAGACCCAGGTATGGATGATGCAATTGCCATATTTCTAGCTTTTTCATCAGACAGATTAGATATAAAAGCACTAACTACAGTAGCAGGGAATATTCCTATTGAGAGAACTACAAGAAATGCCCTAGACTTAGTAGGCTATATAGGTAAAGAGGTAAAAGTTTCAAAGGGAGCAGAAAGACCGTTAATAAGAACACTAGAAACTGCTGAATGGGTACATGGAAAGACAGGTTTAGGCACATTAGTATTGCCTGAAAACAATAAAGAAGTTTATAATAAAAAGGCTTGGGATACTATTTACGAAGAAGCACAAGCCTGTGAGGGTAAGCTTCAGCTAATATGCCTTGGGCCCCTTACAAATATAGCTATTACACTGACAGTATATCCAGACATTAAAGACAAAATTGAAAGAATAACATTGATGGGAGGTTCATCTTACTTAGGAAATACAACTCCATCAGCAGAGTTTAACATATATGTAGATGCAGAAGCAGCAGATATTGTATTTAAATCTGGAATACCTATAACTATGGTATCTCTGGATGCCACAAATAAATCAATAGTATATCAAAATGAAATAGAGGACATTTGTTCAATAAAAAGCAGAATATCTGATGTTGTAAGGGAGCTTTTAGATTTTAATGCCAACTTCCGTAAAAAAAGCGAAGGCTTAGAAGGAGCTATTATACATGATGCCTTGGCAGTAGCTGCTGTAATCGAGCCTGATGTAATTCAAAAAGAAAATTATTATGTAGCTATAGAAACTGAGGGCAAGCTTACTTATGGCAGAACAGTAATTGATATGAATAGGGTTACTGGAAATTCCCCTAATGCTGAAGTATCATTAGGTTTAAATAGGGAAAGATTCATTGAAATGCTTAAGGAAATGATGAGAGCATACAATTAAAACTGAATTAGGTTTTACTAAAACCTGTGAAAGCAAGAATACTAAATAGTTTATATTTTAAATTTAGGATAATGTATAGATTATTAAGTATCTTGTAGAAACAGGTTTTTTTATAGCGAGTATGAAAGTCCTATTTTGATATTCTTTAAGTAAGAACTTGCTCTAATGAGCTTTAAGTAGGCTGCAGAAACCCTTGATTTTGTGCAAGTTGCTTATGCAGTAGCTTAAGAAAAGCTTCATTTATACAAGAGGCATTAAATTATGGTTACATAAAGGACATCTTCTTAGAATATTTATATTCTAAGGAGTGATAGTATGAAGAAGGTGCTTAAGATTGTCATTTCGTCAGTTTTAATGTTGTTTATTTTTTTATGGCCCTTATATGTTTTTGTATATAGGCCTGCAAAAATAGAAGAGTTAAATACTGCAAAGTCTGAAGAATGGAAAGGAGTAATTCAACTATGGGACTTCCCAAGAGTTGATTCGAAAACTGGAAGCAGATATGGGTGGATACAAGATAAGATTAGACGATTTGAGAAGCAAAATCCCGGAGTATACATAGAATTTGTACCATTAGATTGGAGAAAAGGACCTAATAAGCTAGAGATAGCACTTAAGACAGGAAATCTTCCAGATATAGCTCCTGTAGGAACTGATTATTTATATATGGATGAATCTATACTAGAGCCATTAAATGAATATTTTTCAAAGGAAGAGATTAAAGAATTTAAGTATCTAGCTATAAGTGCAGTGACTAAAAATGAGAAAATGTGGGGAGTACCTTTTATGATGACAACATATTCAATGTTTTTAAATGTTGAATTATTTAGAGAAAGAGGAGTGGAGCTTCCCTTAGATGGAAACTGGACTTATGAAGAATTTGTAGAAAAAATGAAGGCTTTGACCTGGGATGCTAATGGAGATGGGAAATTAGACTATTTTGGGTTTATTTCTCCAATTAAACCTGATTTTTATAATTTATGGGGTATAATATTAAGTGATGGAGCTGAAATAGTTAACGATGAAGGTGAATATGCTTTTTATGGTGAAAAAGCCATAAGCGGACTTCAAAAGGCTGTGAACTTGAAACAAAAGTATAATGTCACTCCTGAAGAGTTTGGAATTTATGATGAAAATGAAACCTGGAACTTGTTTTTTAATCAAAAAAGGGTGGCAGTATTTCCAACTGGATCTTGGGCTGCAAAAACTCTTTCAGATAAATACCAATCAGGAGAAGGATTTGAGTACATGGTAGCAAATTACCCTATTGGAGATAGAAGACTACCTATATCCTTGAACAACAGCGTTAGTGCATATGGAATTTTTAAGCAGCAAGATAAGGGTAAATTGGATATGTGTGTCAAATTTCTTAAATTTATTACAAGAGATGATTATCAAAAAGAACTTGAGAGATTAGGTGTATTTCCAGTTAAGAGTACCATAGAAGATATATATATCAATGATTCTAATATGAAGAAAATAGAGGACTGCTTATCTTACACTATTCCACTGCCTAAACATAAAGAATGGAATGAAATAGATAGAATTCTGCAGAATCAGATTAGATTGGCTATTTTAGGCGAAAAGACTGCAGAAGAGGCTATTGAAGAAGCAAGAAGACAGGTTATGCTTCTGAATGATAGAAATGATAAATAAGAGAGTATATTTTGTCATCTCTAATTGGGTATTAGTTGTTAAATTTCATAAAAAAAGATATACTAAAATAGTGAATTGCTAGTATGGGAGTTGATGATGTTGGATAAAAATCATGTTTATAGATTGTTTAAGAATATAATTGAAAAAGGTGTTGTTTTAATTGATGAACCTATGAAGAAGCATACATCTTTTAAAATAGGTGGACCAGTAGATGTTTTTGTAATTCCAGGGACAATAGAAGAATTAGCTAACTCAATAAAATTATGCAAAGATGAAGGGTTAAACTACTTTGTAATGGGCAATGGAAGCAATTTAGTCATTAGAGATAAAGGTATACGTGGTGTTGTAATTAAGATTTCAGAGCATTTAAGCCAAATTAAAGTGGAAGGTACAAAAATAATTGCTGAGGCAGGTGCCTTATTATCTGCAGTATCTAAAGTTGCGCTGAAATATTCTTTAAGTGGACTTGAGTTTGCTAGTGGCATACCAGGTTCTTTAGGTGGAGCAATAGCTATGAATGCTGGTGCTTACGGAGGAGAAATGAAGGACGTAGTAACTAAGGTTTTATGCTTAGATACAGATGGCAATTTTATTGAATATGAAAATAAGGATATGAGATTTGGGTACAGACAGAGCAGAGTTCAAGATGAGAACCTAATTGTAGTGCAGGTAGAAATGAAATTGAAAGAAGGCAAGTATGAAGATATAAAAGCATATATGGATGAACTTACCGAAAAGAGAACATCAAAACAACCTCTTAATCTGCCAAGTGCGGGCAGCGTATTTAAAAGGCCTGAAGGGCACTTTGCAGGTAAACTAATTGAAGATGCAGGATTAAAGGGCCTTAGATTGGGAGATGCGCAGGTTTCAGAAAAACACAGCGGATTTATTGTAAATGTAGGTGAAGCTACGAGCAATGATGTTATAAATTTAATTAAGGTTGTTCAGAAGACTATTTCTGATAAGTTTGGAGTAAAACTTGAAACTGAGGTTAAAATTTTGGGAGAAGAGTAGTGGTTTGTTATGATATAAGAAAAGAGGAGGTTACTAATGAAAATTACAGGGGATTATCATACTCATACTATATATAGTCATGGTAAAGGTACAATAAGAGAAAATGTTGAAAGTGCCATAAAAAAGGGGCTTAAAGAGATTGCTATATGTGATCATGGTCCGAGACATGCAGGTTTTGGAGTAAAGAGAAAAAATTTTTCTAAAATGAGAAATGAGATAGATTCATTAAATAAAGAGTATAAAGAAATAAATATTCTTTTAGGAGTAGAAGCTAATATAATAGGTTATGACGGGGAAATAGATGTAGATGATGAAATAATAGAAATGATAGACATACTTCTAGTTGGATTCCATTTTGGAGCTGTTCCTAAGTCATTAGGAGATGCCTATAAAATGTTCGTATTAAATTATATAGGAAAATATTCTAAGGATTCTGCAATGAAAGCTAGAAAATTAAATACTGAAGCAGTAATTAATGCAATAAATAGATATGATATAGATTTGATTACTCATCCAGGTGCTAAAGTTGATATTGATACAAGAGAATTAGCTAAGGCTGCAGCTAAAAGAGGTACAGCACTAGAAATTAATGCTAGTCATGGTTTTCTAACAGTTGAATATATTAAAATTGCTGCTGAAGAAGATGTGAAATTTATGATTAACAGTGATGCCCATAGACCTGAAGATGTAGGAAATGTTGAGAAAGCCATACAAAGAGCTATAGAGGCAAATCTCAGTATAGAAAGAATAATAAATGCCGCCAACTAATGGAAAGAGGTGCTTTTTATGAAATTCATAATTATTACTGGACTTTCAGGAGCTGGAAAGAGCCAAGCTGTTAGAGTACTTGAAGACATAGGCTATTATTGTATGGACAACCTTCCTCCCGCATTGCTGCCTGATTTTGCAGATTTATGCCTTTATTCTAAAAGAAATATTGAACAGGTTGCAGTAGTTGTTGACATAAGAGGAGGACAATTTTTCAATGATTTATTCAAGAGCCTTCATGACCTTGAAGAATCAGGTTTTGAATATAAAATATTATTTTTAGATGCTTCTGATGAAGTATTAATTAAAAGGTTTAAAGAACAGAGGAGACCACATCCTTTAAGTGTTGAGGGTAGAATAATTGATGGTATTGAAAGAGAAAGAGAAAAATTGAAAGAAGTAAAAATGAACGCTAACTATATAATAGATACTACAAACCTTACAACAGCTATGCTAAAAGAAGAAATAAAGAATATATTTTTAGAAGGCAAAGAAACTAAGAACTTAACTGTTTCTATAGTTTCCTTTGGATTTAAAAAAGGAATTCCTCTTGATGCAGACTTAGTATTTGATGTTAGATTTTTACCTAACCCGTATTATGTCCCAGAGTTAAAAGAACTTACTGGAAATGACAAGGATGTAAGAGATTATGTGCTGAGGTGGGAGCAAACTAATATATTTATTAATAAACTAATAGATATGCTAGACTTTTTAATACCTTATTATATTAAGGAAGGTAAGAGTCAGCTTGTAATAGCTATAGGATGCACAGGTGGGAAACATCGTTCAGTGACTATCGCAAATGTTTTATATGAAGACCTAAAGCAGAAAGGGTATAGGGTTATTATGTCACATCGAGATTGTGAAAAAAAATAGAGGGGAAATAAAAATGACGGGAATAAAACCAAAATATAAAATTTACGAAAAAAGCAGTCCTATTGATTCTCCTAAAGTAGTAACTATAGGAGGAGGAACTGGACTTTCGGTTTTACTTAGAGGTTTAAAGGAGTACACTCCAAATATAACTGCTATTGTAACTGTTGCAGATGATGGCGGGGGATCAGGAATCTTGAGAGAGGATTTAGGTATGCTTCCTCCAGGTGACATAAGAAGCTGTTTACTTGCCCTTGCTAACACAGAACCAGCTATGGAAAAGCTATTACAGCACAGATTTACAGAAGGAATGCTTAAGGGACAAAGCTTTGGAAATCTTTTCATTGCCGCTATGAATGAGATATACGGTAATTTTGAAACAGCCATTAAAGAAATGAGTAATGTACTTGCAGTGACTGGTAAGGTTCTTCCTATGACATTGGAAGATGTAAAACTGTATGCTATGTTAGATGATGGTAGTATTATAGAAGGTGAGTCTAATATACCTATTAAGAATAAGGAAATAGGAAGTAGAATTGACCGAGTATTTATTAGACCAGAGAAGTCTAAACCAGTAGATGAAGCAATAGAGGCCATAAGGGATGCTGATTGTATAGTATTAGGTCCTGGCAGCTTATATACTAGTGTTATGCCGAACCTTCTAATTGAGGATATAGTTGATGAGGTTTATAAGGCAACAGCTATAAAAATATATATAACTAATGTAATGACTCAGCCAGGTGAAACAGATAATTATAGTGTTTTAGACCATGTAAAAGCTATAATTAAACACACTAAACAAGGTATAATTGATTATGTCATAACTAATGTAGAAGAAATTCCTGAGGATACATTAGATAAATATATTAAAGATGGTGCAAAACCAGTGATTATTACAGAAGAAGAGGAAAAGATTTTATTTGATATGAATATTAAGGTAATAAAGGATAATCTCATTGATATTAAAAAGAATTATATTAGGCATAATGCCATTGCATTAAGTGAGATAATTATAGATTTAGTTATGAAGACAAAAAGAACTGAAGAATAAGATAATATAGATATCAGACATAGAATAGAAACATTAAGAGAACAACAATCCCAAGTTCCTACACCTTTTCAAGTTAAAAGAGAGATGGACAATAATAAGGATGCTATTATAGCAAGTCTAAAGAGAAAAATTAAAAGGCTTGAAGAAGAAAACAAAGAACTTAGAGAGCAAGTTAAAATAAATTATGCTGAAATTTATAAGCAGTTATAAGTCTTGATGAAATATGATATGATGGCATTAAATAATGAGTATAAGTAGATTATTATGTACGAAAGTACTCATTAAAGGAGTGGAATAAAGTGGATAAAATAATAGAGTTTTTTGCAATAATTGGATTATGGACAATTTTTATTACACCATTAACTTTAATTATTGGTATCATTAATGCAATAAGAAAACCAGAGAAGGCTATGCAATATACTATTTTAGCAATAATAAGTGCGTATTTGATTATTATGCCTTTAATGTATGGTGTACTTAGGTCTTAGTTATTATGCAAGATTAGTACACAATATTTATATTATGTGCGTCATAAGTTGCAAAACAAATTTAATAAGTTAGAAATATATGAAAAAAGAGATGACATATTATACATGTATAGTATGTCATCTCTTTTATTTTTCAATATTTTTTCAAATTAGGTCTTGATAAATTTGGACTTCAGTTCTTTTTTTATAATTCCCCTCTGTATTTTTCCATTAATTTAGAGAAAAGCTCAGCTGTTGATGGTGGAGTATAAGTTATTGCATTGGCTCCTGCTTCAATGGTTCTTAATATACTTTCATTACTAGGGCCGCCTGTTGCGATAATAGGTATATCAGGAAAATCCTTTCTTATTGAAGCAACAATTTCAGGAGTTTTACTTGCTCCAGATATGTTCAATATGGCAGCTCCTGCCTTGATTCTCTCTAAAATATCAGTATTACTTGTAGTAACAGTCACTACTACAGGTATATCAATAGTATCTGCTAATTCTTTTATTACATCATTTGGAGTAGGGGCATTAACTACCACCCCTATAGCCCCTTGAAATTCTGCATGCAGTGCAAGGTTAACTGACCTTTTTCCAGTAGTGATTCCACCGCCTACACCGCAAAAAACTGGAACAGAAGCTGCAGTCATAATTGCTTGAGTAATTACTGGCTGAGGAGTGAAAGGATAAACCGCCATTACTGCATCTGCATTGATATTTTTTATTATAGCAACGTCTGTTGAAAACACTAATGAACGAATTAATTTTCCATTTACTCTTATGCCTGATGCTTTTTCTATTACCTCAGGTATATTAATCATATTTCTCTTTAGGTAGCTTGAAATTGTGGGTATTCTTCTTTCATCCATTTTAATCACCTATAATATATATTTTTTAAAATTATAACACTATAAATTGAAAAATCAAATAAATTTATTTTATGAAAATTATCTAGTAAAAAGCATAAAGTGTTTTTCAGATACTAGAATATTAAAAAATAGAAATATAAAGGAAATCTACATTATTTATAGAATAATTAAATTATGCGTAGAACATTTTCAAAGTATTCAAACTACTTTCAATTCAAACTGATAAAGTGAAGGGGGTTTTTTTATGAGCGAAATCTATGCAAGAATGGCAGAGCCATATAAGATTAAAATGGTAGAGAATATAAGATTAATACCTAAAGAAGAAAGAATAAGGAAAATACAAGAGGTAGGTTACAATCAATTTGCTTTGAAATCAGAGGATGTATTTATTGACTTGCTTTCTGACAGTGGAACTGGTGCCATGAGCGATAATCAATGGGCAGGATTAATGCTTGGTGATGAAGCTTATGCAGGAAGTAGAAATTTCTATAATCTTCAAGAAACTGTTCAAGAAGTAATAGGATATAAATATTTTGTACCTACACATCAAGGTAGAGGTGCAGAAAACATACTATTCCCTCTATTAATTAAACCTGGACAATATGTACTAGGGAATATGCATTTTGACACTACAAAGGCTCATATTGAACTTAAGGGAGGAAGAGCTGTAAATCTTGTAATAGAAGATGCATATGACACTCAGAAGGAACATCCATTTAAAGGGAACTTCGATTTAGAAAAACTTGAAGCTTTCATTAAAGAGAAAGGTGCAGAAAAGTGTGCCTTCATACTAATTACAGTTACCTGTAATAGTGCAGGAGGACAACCTGTATCAATTGAAAATATAAAAGGAGTTAAAAGAATAGCTGATAAATATGGATTAAGAGTTTTTTTTGATGCAGCTAGATTTGCGGAAAACGCTTACTTCATTAAACAAAGAGAAGAAGGCTATAAAGATAAGAGCATTAAAGAAATAGTAAGGGAAATGTTCTCATATGGAGAAGGACTTACTATGAGTGCTAAAAAAGATGGAATAGTAAATATAGGTGGTATGGTCGCTATTAAAGATGACGAGAACCTATTTGATGGAGTAAGGCAAATGGTAATTCCTATAGAAGGATTTCCAACTTATGGCGGATTAGCAGGTAGAGATATGGAAGCTCTAGCTAGAGGTATTAGAGAAGCCATAGAAGAGCCTTATCTTCAAGCGAGGATTGGACAGGTAGAGTATTTAGCTAAAAAGCTAGATGAAGCTGGAATCCCTATACAAAAACCTGCTGGAGGTCATGCAGTATTCGTAGATGCTAAAAAGCTTCTTCCACATATACCATATTATCAATTTCCTGCTCAAGCACTATGTGTAGAACTTTATATTGAAGCAGGAGTTAGAGGAGTTGAAGTTGGTTCATTCTTGCTAGGAAGAGACCCTGATACAGGAGAGCAGTTAGAATCTCCATTAGAGCTTTTAAGACTTACTATACCTAGAAGAGTATATACAAATAATCATATGGATGTAGTAGCTCAAGCCTTAATAAACATAGCTAAGAGAAAAGAACAACTAAAAGGCTATGAGTTTACTTATGAACCAAAGGTTTTAAGACACTTTATAGCGAAATTAAAGCCTGTTGAATAGTTCAAAGAAAATGTATGTGTAGTAGAGCTGCTTGAAAAGTACTGTACTATTAAAAAAAGGCTGAAGCCAATGGGTTTATTTGCTCATTGGACTTCAGCCCTTTGTTTTCTGCAGTTTAATTAAGAACATTTTTAAAAGTAGTTCTTTAGTTAATTTTTCTTATATTTTTCCTCTAATAGATTTGAAATAAGTGTTCCTGCACTTTTTTTATCTAAAGTTGAAACATCAATATTTTTTTTCAAATCATCAGATAATTTTTTTATTGTATCTAACTGTCTTTTTGTTGGAGCTTCAGTAAGAAACTCTTTAGAGATATAGTCTGAAGATGAAGCTTCATAAGTATTATTTATTGATTCAACTTCTGCATCCATGTCTATTTCTTCAATTGCTGTCATTCCTACATTTGTAAAATCTCTTAGAGCTCTTGCCTTTGCACGTGTAGAGGCCATTCTGATTAAATGAGGCTGAATTTTAGAATTTACTGAGCTAGGATTTGCATCACCATAATCAATAAAAGTACCTTTATCGCTGATTACTGTTGCTTTACATATGGCAGTCATATTGTTTTCTTTTGTAGGCACCTGAACAAGCTCTACATGTATTGATTTTAGATTTTTTTGATGTGCTAGATCCAAGAGCCCTTCATAAGTTACAAAAGATTTACCTTGAAGATTTATGATAAATTTCTCATTTATAGACATAAAATCACCTTTTTATTTTATTTTGCTGATTAATACATAAAATTAAACTTGTTAATTAAGTAAAGGAAGATAAAAAATGGTAAGCGTGTAATAAGCAAATAAAACTTATTAGATTTAACTTATAGAAAAAAAGAAGTACCGCTGACTACTTATTCAGTAGTTTTGCGATACTTTTTTTAGTAGTTGATATTTTAGCCTTCAAAAATATTTAAGGCTTTAATCTTTTTCCAGATTAACTTTATTAAACAGCAAGAGTTTAGAGTAATTATATAAAGATGAGACTAGGAATTCTTAACTTGCAAAAGATATTTATTAACTTATTATTCTGACAATAAGTAGTTGACAACTAGCTTAATAGTGTTTTCAATAGCATCTTTATGAGTCCTCTCATGAGAATGAGAAGCATCTACTCCAGGTCCAATCAAACCATGTTTAAATTCTCCTCCAGCTCTTAAAGCAGCACCTGCATCTGAACCATAATATGGATATATATCTATTTTATAATTGATATTATTCTCCTTTGCAATTTGAACTAGTTTATTTTTAAGTTCTAAATCATATGGACCACCTGAATCCTTTGCACAAATAGTTACACTGAACTCATCTGATGTTTGCCCGTCTCCAGGTGCAGCCATATCTATAGCGATAAATTCAACAGTTTTTCCAGGTATAGATGCAGAAGCTCCATGACCTACTTCTTCGTAGTTGCTTATAAAAAAGTTAGTTGTATATTTTGGAGTTAAATTATTATCTTTTAAATATTTAGCTACAGCTAGAATTGCTGCAACTCCTGCTTTATCATCTAAGTGTCTTGATTTAATGAATCCGCTTTCAGTTACTGTAGTTCTTGGATCAATAAATACAAAATCACCAACAGATATACCTAACTTTTCTACATCCTCTGCATTTTTTACATTTTCATCTAATCTTATTTCTATAGTGTTTTCGTTTCTTTCAATTTTACTTGTTTCACCTCCATGTACGTGAGTAGAAGCTTTAGTTGTTAATATAGTTCCAGAATACTCTTTACCAGTAGAGGTTTCTACTATGCAATATTCTCCTTCAATAGTATTCCAAGAGTATCCTCCAATTTGTGTGATTTTAAGCCTTCCATTTCCCTTTATTTCTTTTACCATTGCTCCCAAAGTATCTACATGACCAGATAAAGTTCTATGTATACCATCGTTTTTACCTTTAATAGTAGCTATTAAAGCTCCTTTTTTAGTTCTGTAGGTATCAATATTAAGTTTTTTGAATTCTTCTTCTATAACATCCATAACTTTTCTTGTGTTTCCAGTGGGGCTTGGAGTTTTTAAAATCTTAACAAGCATGTCAATAGTATATTGCATATCAATTTTCATAGTGAGTCCTCCCTAGATAATATTTTATGTAATTTAATATAATTGTATATTAAATAAATTCATTAGTAAATAAGACAATAATATGATAGTGGGCTGTTGAAAGATTTGTCCTAATATGATAATTTAATTGTATACACTTTAGTTTATGAGTTTCGGATTTTTAGCATAGGGGTGTTTTCAACATGAAATATGAAGTAAGTGCAGGAGGGGTTGTAGTATTTGGCAATACAATACTATTATTAAAAAAATATAATGGAGATTGGGTTTTGCCGAAAGGAAAAGTAGAAGATAATGAAGACATAGCAGAAACAGCAATTAGGGAAGTATTTGAAGAAGGTGGAGTGAAGGCCAAAATCATAAAATACTTAGGCAAGATCAACTACACCTTTAGAAAAACGAGAGAAGAAGATGAAGTCGTAAATAAGATAGTTCATTGGTTTTTAATGGAAGCCAGAAGCATGGAATGCATCCCTCAGAGAAAAGAAGGCTTTATAGATGCACTATTTGTTCATATTAATAGAGCAAGTCAGATAGCAAAATATGAAGATGAGAAAAAAATAATTATTAGAGCTATAAATAATATATAGTAATATAGTATCAATATTTTTGGTAGGTGTAGCATATGTCATTTTCATCAATAACTAAAAATGAATTATCAAGATTAGAAATAGAAAATAATTGCTGCGTATTAGCAGAATTAGCTGCACTTATTAGAATGAGTGGTTCTGTCCAAATTAGTGGATTGGGAAGGGTAAGCTTAAAATTTACTACTGAAAACGCTGCTATAGCAAGACGAATATTTTCTCTACTTAAACTACTATATAATGTAAATACTGAAGTAATGGTTAGAAAAAACAAACAACTTAAAAAGAATAATAGCTACTTGATTATAGTCAGCAATTCTAATGATGCTGAAACAATTCTTATAGATGTTGGTGTATTAAATAAAGATAGTGAACAACAATATATTATAAACTATGGTATACCTAAAAAGCTAGTTGAAAAAAGATGTTGCAAAAGGGCATATGTAAGGGGAGCATTTTTAGGAGGTGGTTCTATCAGTAATCCTGAAAAGACTTACCATTTAGAATTTGTTACGCATAGCCAGCAACATAGTGAAGATTTATCAAATCTAATAAATTCCTTTGGACTGAATTCTAAAATAGTAATGCGAAAAGAAAGCTATGTAGTATATTTAAAAGAAGGAGAGCAAATTGTAGATCTACTAAATATAATGGAGGCACACTCTGCGCTCCTTAAATTAGAAGACATACGAATTCTAAAAGAAGTGAGAAACAATGTAAACAGAATAGTTAACTGTGAAACAGCTAATTTAGAAAAAACAATAAATGCTTCATTGAGGCAAATAGAAAATATAGAATATATAGATAGTGTAATTGGAATTGAAAATTTACCCGAGAACTTAGTTGATATTGCAAAACTAAGACTTATGCATAGGGAAGCGAGTTTAAAGGAATTAGGAATGATGCTTACTCCAGCTATTGGAAAATCAGGAGTAAACCATAGGTTGAGAAAATTAGAAGAGATTGCAGAGCAATTAAGGGAGAGGAGGAAACAAGTATGATCACTAAAACAGCAGTTATTAAAAATAGTGTAGGTCTTCATGCAAGACCTGCTGCATTATTTGTAAGAACTTGTAGTAAATATAAAAGTGAAATATTTGTAGAGAAGGAAGGAAAAAAAGTTAATGCAAAGAGCATTATGGGTATAATGGCATTAGGGGTATATCCTGGTGAGGAAATTAAAATAATAGTAGATGGTATTGATGAAGATGTGGCTATTAAGGATATTATGGACTTAATTGAGAATAAGTTAGACCAGCAATAATTTTAGACAAAAAGCGTCAAATTTATATAGGCTCAAATTCCTAATTTATATAAAATCATCAAGAAAAGTCGATTTATAGTAAAAGTTATTGTATAATGTATGTTATAGCAATATAGTTTTTTACAGGGGAGACAATTTATGATATTGATGCCGCTTAATCTTGTTAGAGAAGGAATGGTAACTGCAAGACCTATATTTACAAGCAAGGACAATATGTTACTTGATGAGGGCGTTGTAATCAAGGAAAGATATTTAAATAAGCTTGTGGAGTTAGGAATTAGGAGCTTATATATAAGGGATGATTTAAGTGATAAGAATACAATACATGATATTGTTAGAAAAGAATTAAGAATAGGTTCTTTTTTTGCCATAGAAAAAATAATGGACAATATATGTTATTTTGACGAAAAAGAAGTAGAAAATATAAGGAATTTAGTTACTAAAATAATTGATGACCTATTAGAAGCAGAGGACATATTAGTAAATCTTTCAGAAATAAGAGCTTTAGACGATTATACTTATGGTCATTGTGTAAACGTAACCATATTATCCTTAATAACAGCTATAAGCTTGGGATATGATAGAGAAAAGCTCATTGATTTGGGTATTGGCGCAATGCTTCATGATATAGGTAAAACTAAAATAGATTCAGATATAATAAATAAGCCTTCTACTCTTACTATTATGGAATATGAGCAAATAAAAAAACATACAACGTTAGGATATGCAATTTTAAATAACATAAAAAACATTAGCTATGATTCTAGAATAATTGCATTATCACATCATGAAAGATATGACGGTAAAGGTTACCCTCAGAATTTAAAAAGTGAAGATATTCATCCTTTTGCCAGAATAGTTGCGGTTGCTGATGTATTTGATGCTTTGACAAATGATAGAGTATATAAGTCAAGAGTAAATACAAATGAAGCCATAGATTATATTGCTTCTGTGTCAGGAAGCCAATTTGATAATGTAATTGTTGACAAGTTCGTAGAAAATATTGCTAGATACCCAGTAGGACAAGGTATATTACTTAATACAGGATATAAGGGGTATGTAGTTTTTAATAAAAAGAATTATCCAGCAAGACCTACAGTTAGAATACTATATGATGATTCAGGAAAAAAGTTGAAAATACCCTACATACTAGATTTATCTGAGACTGAAGATTCAATTAAAATTGTCGGAACTGTTGATGATGTAAAATTATTCTGATTACTTAAAATTGTAAACTAATATGTGTTTTGTTATAATAAAGGTAGTGAAACTCGCTATCTTTATTATTTTTTTAAAATGATTTGTTAAAAATGGACCTGACCTAATGAACTTTAAAATAGATTGATGAAATCTTGATTTGTACAAATCGCTTTTGCAGCAGCTCAGGAAATGTTATTATAATTTATTATATTTTCGAAAAAAGCATTTCAGGTACTTCATTAATTACAGACAAATCTTGCAGACTTGCATAGTATTTCTATACATTTTAAAGGGATGTGAAGATATGAATAATTCCTTAAAAAGTAAATTTGTGCATCTTCATGTTCATACCCAATACAGTCTTTTAGATGGAGCTTCAAGGATAAATAAGCTTATAGATAAGGCTGTAGAGCTTAATATGGACAGCATAGCTATAACAGATCATGGAGCTATGTACGGAGTAGTTGAATTTTACAAAACTGCTGTTAAAAAAGGAATTAAGCCTATATTAGGTTGTGAAGTATATATATCAAGGGGTAAGTATACCGAAAAAGATCCTAATAGAGATAAAAACCAATATCATCTTGTTCTTCTAGCAGAAAACAATGAAGGATACATGAATTTAATTAAAATAGTTTCAGAAGGATTTATTAACGGCTTCTATTACAAGCCTAGAGTAGATCATTCAGTTCTTAGAAAATATAGTAAAGGTATAATTGCTCTAAGTGCATGTCTTGCAGGAGAAGTACAGCAATATTTAATTAATGGAGATTATGAAAAAGCTAAGCAAACTGCTTTAATATATAATGATATTTTTGGTCAAGATAATTTTTATCTTGAGCTTCAAGACCACGGAATGAGAGAACAAAAACTATTAAATCAACAGCTTTTAAGGCTCAGCAGAGAGACAAACATACCTTTAGTAGCTACAAACGATGTACATTATATAAACAAAGAAGATTCAAGATTTCATGATGTCTTACTATGCATCCAGACAGGAAAGACAATAGATGATGAAGATAGAATGAAATTTCCTTCTTCTGAATTCTACTTAAAATCAAGTGAAGAAATGGAGCAATTATTTAGTGGTTTTGATGGGGCTATAATAAACACAGTAAAAATCGCAGATAGATGTGATGTTAAATTAGACTTTAATACTTTGCATTTACCAGCATTTAGTGCACCTGAGGGAATGACTAATCAGCAGTATTTGAGAAATCTCTGCTATGAAGGTCTTAAGAAAAGGTATAGTGAAATAACTCAAGAGCTAATCGATCGACTTGAACATGAGTTGAATACCATTGAAAAGATGGGATATGTAGATTACTTTCTTATTGTTTGGGACTTTATTAAGTACGCTAAGGACAATGGAATTATGGTAGGGCCTGGTCGTGGTTCCGCAGCAGGTAGTTTAGTATCCTATACATTAGGAATTATAGACATAGACCCTGTAAAATATGGATTAATCTTTGAAAGGTTTTTAAATCCTGAAAGAGTGTCAATGCCGGATATAGATATAGACTTTTGCTATGAAAGAAGAGAAGAAGTAATAGATTATGTTATCTCTAAATATGGTGCTGATAAGGTAGCACAAATAGCTACATTTGGTACTATGGCAGCAAGGGCAGCAATTAGAGACGTAGGAAGGGCTATAAATATGCCTTACGGAGAAGTAGACTTTATTGCTAAGCAAATTCCAATGGCTATAGGTATGACCATAGATAAAGCATTAGATATAAATAAAAAACTACGTGAACTTTATGAAGATGATGAATCTGTAAAAGAGCTTATAGACTTAGCAAAAGCAGTAGAGGGATTACCTAGACATACTTCAACTCATGCTGCTGGTGTAGTAATATCAAAGCTGCCTATTACTGAATATGTCCCATTGGCAAGAAATAATGATAGTATCATTACTCAGTTTACAATGACAGAACTTGAAGAGTTAGGACTACTTAAAATGGACTTTTTAGGCTTAAGAACTCTTACAGTCATTAGAGATGCAATAAATCTCATTGAAGAAAATCATGATGTTAAAGTAGATTTTTCAAACTGCGAATATGATGACCCTAATATATACAACATGTTTAGTAAAGGAGAGACTCTTGGAGTATTCCAGTTTGAAAGTTCTGGAATGAGGCAATTCCTAAAGGAGCTTAAGCCAACCTGTTTTGAAAATATTGTAGCTGCTAACTCCTTATATAGACCCGGACCTATGGATCAGATTCCTAGGTATATACAAAATAAAAATAATCCGGATTCTATTGTGTATTTACATCCAAAGCTTGAGCCAATACTCAATGTAACTTATGGTTGTATGGTTTATCAGGAGCAGGTGATGCAGATAGTAAGAGATATTGGCGGTTTTTCTATGGGTAGATCTGATTTAGTAAGGAGAGCTATGGGAAAGAAAAAGATGGATGTAATGGAGCAAGAGAGGAAGCACTTTATCTATGGAAAAGTCAATGAAAAGGGAGAAGTAGAAATACCGGGAGCTATTAGAAATGGAGTAGATGAAGAAACTGCTAATAAAATATACGACGAAATGATAGACTTTGCAAACTATGCATTTAATAAATCTCACTCTGCTGCCTATGCAGTTGTTGCCTACGAGACAGCTTGGTTAAAGTATTACTACCCTGTTGAATTTATGGCTGCACTTATGACAAGTGTTATTGGAAGTACAAGTTCTATTTCATTATATATTCAGGAATGTAGACGACTTGGAATAAAAATTTTACCTCCTGACATAAATGAAAGCTATTCTAAATTTACAGTGAAAGACGGGGCAATAAGATTTGGACTAGCAGCTATTAAAAATGTTGGTGCTGCTGCAATAGATTCAATAGTTGAGACTAGAAAAAAAGGTGGAAAGTTTCACAGTTTTGTTGACTTTTGCCAAAGGGTAGATTTAAATGTTATAAATAAAAGAATGATTGAAAGCATGATTAAGTGTGGAGTCTTTGATTCTTTAGGGGCTAATAGAGCACAACTGCTTGCTGTATACGAAAGAATTTTAGATGGTATAAATCAGGACAAAAAGAGAAATGTAAAAGGGCAATTTTCTTTATTTGATGTAATAAGTCCTGAAGATAATCCTGACTTAAACTTAGACATACTTCCAGATATTAAAGAATTTCCCGAAAGGACTTTGTTATCCATGGAAAAGGAAATGCTGGGAGTTTATATTAGTGGACATCCACTTTCATCTTTCATAGAAGAGATTAAGAAACTTTCAAATGTGACTACTGTAGATATTAATGAAGCAGTAGAGAATATGGAGGTAGGCGCAGCTACTATTAGTGATGGAAAAAAAGTGACAATCGGAGGAATAATTGTAAAGAAGCAGAATAAAATTACTAAAAATAATAATATGATGGCATTTGCTACGTTAGAAGATTTATACGGTACAATTGAACTTCTTATTTTTCCTGCAACTTTTGAAAAGTATAGTAAGCTTATTTATGAAGATAGTATTGTGATTGTTGATGGAAGACTTGCTTTAAGCGAAGAGGAAGATCCTAAGATAATAGTAGAAACTATTAAACCTCTTGTAAAATCTAAAAAAGATAAGGTATATATAAAAATTCCTAGTTCAAAATCAATTAGCTATCTTGAAAAGATAAAAAAGGTATTAACTCAATATAGTGGTACAGTACCAGTTTATGTATATTTAGAAAAAAATAAAAGTACTATAATGGCCGATAGAGATTTGTGGGTAGATGCTGATAATCAAGAGCTGTTAGAAAAACTTGAGGAAATGTTAGGAAGGGATTGTGTGAAGGTTTGTTAATAGATTTTCAACAAAATCAATAGTAGATATTTCTAATTTTATGATATAATATGCTTGTAGTATCCGTTCATAATAATATTCATCATAGAAATAGAAGCTTTGGAGGTCAATAAGATGTGGACAGCAGTATATATGATAGAAGGTGCAGAGGAAGCTAAGAAATTACAGGAAAAACTAAGAACTGAGGGTTTCTTAGTTAAAGTGAAACCTTTTTCAAAAGAAGGAGACAATATAGTTTACAAGATATTGGTCCCAGAATTCGAGGCAGATGATGCTCAGGCTGCTTTAATGGATTTAGGCATAGGATACTATTAAGTATATTTTTTGAAATAATATTTTTTAAAAGTGTGGATTTTTAAACTAACCGGGACGTTACGAGACCGGGTTGGCTTGGAGGGAGGCTATTTATGAAAACTATAGGGGTATTAACTAGTGGAGGAGATGCACCTGGGATGAATGCAGCCATTAGAGCTGTTGTTAGAACAGGCATCTACAATAATTTAAGAGTTATGGGAATTAAGCAAGGATACAACGGATTAATAGACGGGAATATATATGAAATGAATCTTTCTTCAGTGGCAGATATTATTCATAGAGGTGGAACTATACTGAGAACTGCAAGGTGTGAAGAATTTACAACTGAAGCTGGAAGAGAGAAAGCTAAGACTGTTTTAAAAGTTTTTAGGATTGATGGGCTAGTAGTTATTGGAGGAGATGGTTCACTGAGGGGAGCTAGTGAGCTCAATAAGCTAGGATTTCCTACTATTGGAATACCTGGAACTATTGATAATGATTTAGGCTATACTGATTATACCATAGGATTTGATACAGCTATTAATACTGTAATAGATGCCATAAGTAATATTAGAGATACATCTACTTCCCATGGAAGGGCGAATATTATTGAAGTAATGGGCAGACACTGCGGAGATATTGCACTACATGCAGGATTAGCTGGCGGTGCTGAAAGTATAATAGTTCCTGAAGAGGGCTTTAATATAGATGATGTATGTAAAAGGCTTATTCAAGGTAAAAATAGAGGAAAGCTTCATAGTATAATTTTACTCGCAGAGGGTGTAGGCAATGCATATGAATTAGGAAATCAGATTCAGAAATTTACTGGAATAGAAACTAGAGTCACTATACTGGGGCATCTTCAAAGAGGAGGAAGTCCAACAGCTTTTGATCGAATACTTGCTAGTAAAATGGGAGCAAGGGCAGTACAACTTCTTATGGAAGGTAAGACTGCCAGAACCCTTGGGGTTAAAGGGAACAAAATAATCGATGTTGATATAGATGAAGCACTTTCGATAGAGAAAATATTTGATAAAGAGACTTATGAGCTGACAAAAATTTTGTCCATATAGGAGGGAAAGCATGAAAAAAACAAAAATAGTATGTACAATAGGACCTGCCTCAGAAAGTGAAGAAGTATTTGAAAAGCTAGTTTTAAATGGCCTCAATGTAGCTAGATTGAACTTTTCCCATGGTACACATGAAGAACATAAAAAGCGTATTGATATGATTAAAAAAGTTAGAAAAAAACTAGACATACCTGTAGCAATTATGCTAGATACTAAGGGACCCGAAATAAGAACAGGAGTTTTTGAAAATGGTATTGTAGAGTTAGTGGAAGGTCAAGAATTTACTGTAACTACTAGGGACGTTGTTGGAAATAGCAGTATTTGTAGTGTTACTTACAAAGGATTACCTAAAGATGTTAGTGTTGGTAATAGTATATTGATAGATGATGGTCTTATTGAACTTAAAGTAAAAGAAATAGTAAATGACACAGATCTAAAATGTATAGTTGTAAATCCAGGTCCTGTAAAAAACCATAAGGGAGTAAATGTGCCGGGCATTAAAATCAATCTACCTGCTATAACACAGAAGGACATTGATGATATTCTATTTGGAATAGAAAATGAAATAGATTTTATTGCAGCATCATTTATTAGAAAGGCGTCTGATGTTATAGAAATAAGGAAGATATTAGAGGCTCATAAGGCTAATAACATACAGATAATATCAAAAATTGAGAACCAAGAAGGCGTAGACAATATAGATGAAATTATACAGGTTTCAGATGGAATAATGGTAGCAAGAGGAGACCTTGGAGTTGAAATACCTACTGAAGAAATCCCTCTAGTACAAAAGACTATAATTAAAAAGTGCAATGAAGAAGGAAAACCTGTTATTACTGCTACTCAAATGCTTGATTCAATGATGAGAAATCCAAGACCAACAAGAGCAGAAGTGACTGACGTGGCAAATGCAATATTTGATGGTACTGATGCAATAATGTTATCTGGAGAAACTGCGGCTGGAAAATATCCTGTAGAGGCTGTTAGGACAATGGCAAATATTGCTCTTAGAACAGAACATTCCCTAAATTATAAAGAACTGTTAAGTACTAAATCAATAGGAAATAACATTACGGTTACTAATGCTATTAGTCATGCGACATGTGCTACTGCAGAAGATTTGGGTGCTGCAGCTATTGTAACTGCTACTTCATCAGGATATACTGCAAAGGCGGTTTCAAAGTTTAGACCTTCTGCACCTATAGTTGCTGTTACGCCTAGAGAAGATGTCATGAGAAAACTCATGCTTGTATGGGGAGTCTATGCAGTACAAGCAGAGGACGTGGACTCAACAGATGAGGTTATAGATGAATCAGTAAAAAGAGCTATGGAGAAAGGATATATTAAGCAAGGCGATTTAATTGTCATTACTGCTGGAATACCAGTAGGTGTAGCTGGTAGCACAAATCTAATAAAAGTCCACATAGTGGGAGAGATATTAGTGAAGGGAATAGGAATAGGTAATAATTCAGCAACAGGTAAGGTTTGCATAGCGAAAAATATAAAGGATTTGGAAAATAAATTTGAAGATGGAGATATAATCGTATCTATAGATACAGATAAAGATATGGTTTCTTATATGGAAAGAGCTTCTGCTATAATTACGGAGCAAGGCGGACTTACTTCACATGCTGCAATTGTAGGGTTGAATTTAGGAAAACCAGTAATAGTTGGGGCAAATGATGCTACAAAGATACTTAAGGATGGAGAAATCATTACTGTAGATAGTATAAGGGGATTGGTATATAGAGGAGAGACAACAGTATTATAGGCATTATATTTGGTAGCATAGAGCGGGGGCAGCTTAAAGTATTTAAATTCTTTTTGGCTGTTACACTTTATTGCTACCTTTTATTTTTTTGATTATATTGATATAATAATTTAAGAGCCAAAATGTTTTTGGAGGATTATTCAATGATAACCGAAGTTGTAATACGTACTAGATATGCAGAGACTGATCAAATGGGAATTATATATCATGCAAACTACTTTGTGTGGTTTGAGATAGGAAGGACAGAGTTTTTGAGACAGCTTAACTTGAGCTATAAAGAGCTTGAAGAATCTAATATACTTCTTCCTGTCATAGATGTGGGATGTAAATATTTAAAGCCTACTAAATATGATGATGAAATCGTTATCAAAACTGCTCTTACTAGCTTAAAAGGGGTTAAGCTAGTATTTAGATATGAAGTAGTGAGGAAAAGCGATGGTGTATTGTTGGCAGAAGGATATACAAAACATGCTTTTGTAAACAAAGAGTTAAAACCTGTGAATTTTAAAAAGAAGATGTCTCATATCTGGAATGTACTTAATGAATGTATTGAAGACAGAGATAATAATGCTATTTAAAAAATTATAGGTTTTATTTGATTTACTTGCATAGATACTTTCATATAAAGCCTATAAAAAATTCATGCAATATAGTTGATAATAGAAATGTATATTTTTTCAGAAGATAAGGGGGAAACATGATGGAAAAAAGATTTTTAGGGAAAACAGGACTAGAAGTATCTGTAATAGGCTTTGGCGGTATTCCAATGCAGAGACTAGATAAGGAAAGAGCTATAGAGCTTGTGAAGGAATTGCATAATCAAGAAATAAATTTTATTGATACAGCTAGAGCTTATACAATAAGTGAAGAATTAATTGGTTATGGATTAGAACAAGTAGGTAGAGAAAAGTTTATTTTGGCCACAAAATCTATGGCCAGAGATTATAAGTCTATGAAAGAAGACATAGAAATAAGTCTCAAAAATTTAAGGACTCAAGTTATAGACCTGTATCAATTACATAATGTGAGAACAGAACAGGAATATGATACAGCAATGGGCAAAGATGGTGCACTAAAAGCACTTCAAGAGGCAAAGGCTGAAGGGAAAATTAAGCATATAGGAATAACTAGCCATGATTTAAATACCATTTGGAAAGGAATGGAATCTGGGTGTTTTGATACTATCCAATTCCCATATAATCCAGTAGAGAGACAAGCAGAAGAATTATTTGAAAGGGCTAATAGCTTGGGTATTGGAGTAATAGTTATGAAACCATTAGCTGGTGGGGCTATAAGAAATGCAGAGCTCTCTTTAAGATTTATATTAGAGAATTCAAATGTATCTATAGCAATACCAGGAATGGATAGCATAGAACAGATCAAGGAAAATGCTAAAGTAGGAAAGGAATATAGGAAGCTAAGTGATGCAGAAAGAGAAATTATTTTAACAGAAGCTAAAGAGCTAGGAACAGAATTTTGTAGAAGATGTGGATATTGTGCTCCTTGTCCACAGGGAATAGATATACCAACTCAGTTTTTAATAGAAGGCTATTATACAAGATATAATCTTAAGGACTGGGCTAAATCGAGGTATTCGAGTTGTGCTAGTAAGGCAAGTGATTGTATAGAATGTGGTCAATGTGAGAGTAGATGTCCATATAATTTGCCTATAAGAAAAATGTTAAAAAGAGTTGCAGATATTTTAGGTTGATTATGTATAAGCTGGAATAAAGATGTTAATAATAAATACCATGAGTGTGATAATACAGGGTATACTGGTTCTAGCTTTGCACACCTAAAGGTGTGCTTTTTTTGCCTATTTTCTAATGATTGATGATAAAAATCTAGGGTAAAAAATATACGGAGAAGAAAAATGAGGATATATTTATTAATTGGGAATCCAAGATATATATAAAAAATGCAATTAATAAGGGTACTAGGAGGGGATCTTGTGAAAGTATCAAAAGTTGCTGATGGTATTTATTTGCTTTCAGTAAATGTAGAAGATATATTATTTGAAGGCTTATGGGAAATTCCAAATGGAGTTTCACTAAACTCATATATAATCAAGGGTGAAAAGACTGCAATTGTAGATGGAGTTTGTGGATGGGACGGAGTTCCAGAAAGCCTATTTAAATTGTTAGATGAACTAAATATTGAACCAAAGTCCATCGAATATGTCATAATAAATCACATGGAGCCTGACCACTCTGGATGGATAGAAGATTTTAAGAAAATTAATCCAAACTTTAAGGTATTATGCAGTGAGAAGTCTAAAGAATTGCTAGGAGCTTTTTACGAACATACAAATGATATAACTTGTGTTAAAGATGGATATACTTTAGACTTAGGTAATGGACATGTTTTAGAATTTTATGAAATACCTAATGTACATTGGCCAGACACAATAGTTACATTTGATACATTAACAGGGACATTATTTTCTTGTGATGCCTTTGGTTCCTTTGGGAAAGTTACAGACTCAAATTATGATGATGAACTGAGTGATGAGGATATTAAGTTTTATGAAAAAGAAGCAGTAAGGTATTATTCAAATATAGTGGCAGCTTTTTCATTGCCAGTCAAAAAAGCAATTGATAAGTGCTCAAAGTTACCTATAAAAATCATAGCTCCTGGTCATGGAATAGTATGGAGAAAAAATCCTAATAAAATTGTAGAAGATTATAGCAGATATGCCTCATATCAAAAAGGTCCTGCTAAGGAAGAAATAACAATAATCTGGGGCTCAATGTACGGTATGACAGAAAAAGCAGTTCAGCATGTTATTAAAGTTTTAGAACAGGAAAAGATTCAATACAATGTACATCGTGTACCTGAGACTTCGTGGGGGACAATACTAGCATCTGCTTGGACTTCTACTGGAATAATACTTGCTATGCCTACCTATGAATATAAAATGTTTCCACCTATGGCAGCGGTTTTAGAGGAGTTGGGCAAGAAAAAGGTATTGAATAGAAAGGCCTTTCGATTTGGCTCATATGGCTGGTCAGGAGGAGCTCAAAAAGAGCTGGATGAGATTATGAGTAGATACTCCATGAACTGGGATTTCATAGAGCCTGTAGAATTTAAAGGGAATCCAAGAAATGATGAACTGGAGTTAATTGCTGATAGAGTTAAAACACTAGTTAAAGAAGTAAAAGATCTATCAAGAAGCTAGAAAATAAAAGAGATACTGAATTAATATAAAGAGATTCTTCAGATTTGGGGTTTTAGAATGAAATGTTTTACAAGTCATTCTAAATGTAGCTGAAGAATCTCTTTTGAGTTTAATTCAATCTATTGTCTTGAAATTAATTTTCTGGATTTATGTATAAAGGCCTTATCATGTCTTTAGATAAGTCTACATCTGCAAATCTATTAACAAATTCCCCATCTACTAGAAATCTGACTTTATTAACTTCTTTTAGACTAGTAAATGAAAACAAAATAGAATCAAGCATCATTCTATTTAGATTATTATCATTGTTATAAGCATTTAAAAAATTTGAGCTAAAATTTAATATCAAAGTATCATTTTCAAGCCTAGAATTTATAAGTTCGATATCAGGTGGTATTGTAGAAGATAGATAATCATATTTAGTATTTTTGAGATTTTCAAAGATTACATTAGCTTTATTTTCTATTGTCATTTCCTCGGAAATATCTTCCACATCACATTCTACTAGGAAATACCTGCTAATAGAGTCATAGGCAAGAAAAACTTTATTTTCTATATCATAATTAAAAGATTTAGTGATATCTTGTCCATCAAAAAAGGTTTTAGCTTTATTGTAATCTACTAAAAATCTAACATTTTCAACACCAGGATAACTTCCAATAGACTTAATTAGCGAATTCATAGCAATTTCACTTTTTCCGTTCCCATCTGAATATATACTTTCTTTTGATGGTAAGTCAATATATGCTGTAGTACCCTTTAAGGATACATAGTTATAATTCCCTATAATAGGATTCATATTGAGTCCTAGTTCTAAAGAAGGACCTTTTTTCAGTTCATCTACTATAGTGGCCAATGGCCTTTTATTATAATCAACAAATCGTGTAATTCCAATTAATTGTTTAACTGAGTTATTAGGGTCTATAAAATACAACTTTAATGCCATTTTGCCATCTGGGATAGTACTTACTGCGGGTACGTAAGGAACATTACTTAAGTATTTAACGCTTAGAACTAATGGTTCAGCCATAAGAGAATTATTTACTATATTTGGTGAAATTTCAATTCTATATTCTCCATTGGGTAAATCAAGACTTTTTTTAGAAATATCAATACTAACGCTGTAAGGGGTATCTTTAGTGAACTCAATTTGGGTAGGACTTTCAGTGCGGATATTTTGAACTTTGTATATTTCTTCATTTTTAAATATTTTTGCAGTAAATTGATAATATTCATCAAGATTTACGACTGCATTTCGATTAGTTTTGTATTTGATAAAGATACTGTCAGGATTAAATAATAAGTCGTCTGCATCAGTTGATGCTGATAAGATAACTTCTTCGTTATCTGCATAGATTGAAGTGTCTTGATTTATTACAGGACTATAGAATATTGGTATTCCTGAAGCACCAATACATATAAGTAATATTATGAGTAGATTACTAAAAGCTTTTAACATTTATTATCCTCCTCATTTTTGTCCTATGGCTATAATATAATTTTATACTAAATATATACATATATAAACATATAAAATATATCAAAATATTGCAAAATATATTATATTATCTTAATATTAATATGATAAAAATAAAATTAGACAAAATTTTTACTGATATTTTGTCTAATAATGAATAATGATTTTACTAAGGAGAGATTAGATGAATATTCCAGTTAGTAAGGGCAGTGTAATTCAAGGGGAAATAATAGATATCAATCATGAAGGCAGTGGAGTAGTGAAGTTCGAAGGATATACAATATTTACTGAAGGCGGCACATTAGGAGATAAAGTAATTTTAGAAGTAACAGAATCCAAAAAAAATTATTCTTTAGGAAAAACTTTAAAGATTATAGAACCTTCCAAATATAGAGTAGATGCAGAATGTGATATTTCAGAATACTGTGGTGGATGCAGCCTTCGTGGACTAGACTATAGAATTCAATTAGAATATAAGACTAATAAAGTTAAAAATGATATAAGAAGAATTGGCGGATTAGAGGATGTAGTTATACGAGATACTATTGGAATGAAAAATCCAGATAGATATAGAAATAAGGTCCAGATACCAGTAGGAATAGAAAATGGGAAAGCAGTAATAGGATTTTATAGAAAAGGAAGCCATAATATTATAAATATAAATACTTGCAGAATCCAACATGAAGTGGCAGATAAAGCTGTGAAAGCAATAAGAAAATATATTGAAGAATTTAATGTTGAGCCCTACGATGAAAAAACAAGCAGAGGACTTATAAGACATATAATAGTCAAAAATTCCTTCAGAACTGGTGACACCATGGTTATTCTAGTCACTAATGGCAATATACTTCCTCATTCGGATGAGTTAGTAAAAATGTTAAAAAGTGAAATACCAAAACTTAAAAGTGTCATTCAAAATATAAATACTAAAAGAACCAATTTAATAATGGGTACAAAATCAAAGGTAATATTTGGGGAAGAGAGAATATTAGATTACATTGGAGAGTTGAAGTTTTATATATCAGCCGAATCCTTTTTTCAAGTTAATCCTGTTCAAACTGAGGTGTTATATAATAAAGCATTAGAATATGCAGATTTGAATGGAAATGAAACAGTTTTTGACATATATTGTGGAATAGGAACAATATCTCTGTTTTTAGCTAAAAAAGCGAAGAAAGTCTATGGTATAGAATCAGTAAATCAAGCAATAAAAGATGCAAAGGAAAATGCAAAACTAAACAGAATAAATAACGTTGAATTTTACAGCGGCAATGCCGAGGAAGTATTTCCTAATTTTCATAAAGAAGGTGTAAGGGCAGATGTAGTAGTAGTAGATCCTCCAAGAAAGGGATGCGACCCTAGGGTCATAGATACAATAATAAAAATGAAACCGGAAAAAGTAGTATATGTATCTTGTAATCCGTCTACTTTAGCTAGGGACTTAAAAATACTAAGCGAAAATGGATTCAAGATAGAAGAAGTCCAGCCAGTTGACATGTTTCCGCATACGCCTCATGTAGAGTGTGTGGTAGAGATACAAAAAGTATAATCTTTGAGATAGCTCGATTTTACAAGGTTTCCGACGGTTTCCAGTTTGTTAATAACGGACCTGATTTTCGAAATAAAAAGCCTATTTCTGAGCTGGAGATAGGAATAGCTGTTCGGATATGGTGTAAGTAGATACAAGAAAATTAAGTTGGATACATAACCCGCTTTGAAAGAAGCGGGATTTTTGTTTAAAAAATATATAAGGCTGAATAGAGCTTGTAGTTAATGAGTAACCACAAACTCTTTAAAGTTTCAATTATATTTTTTAGCCTTCCGTAGGTATAAATATAAAAAACAACTTCTTTCAAATATTTTTATTTCTTTTACAGATAACGCTATTCCCACTGATACAACTTTGTCATCAATTACAAGGGCATGGATAGTTATAACAAGGTGATTTATCTAAGATGACATAAATAATAATAGCGACGAATAAAAGAGTATTCGAATTTTGTATAAATTAACATTGACTATATAGATAAACATCTATATACTATAAATAGATGCTCATCTATATAGGGAGTGAAAAGTAAATGATAGATTACGAAGAAAATGCAAAGATACTTAAGGCATTGGCAGATCCAAATAGATTAAAGATAGTTGATATATTATCCTGTGGTGAGCTATGTGCCTGTGAAATACTAGAACATTTTGAGTTTACTCAGCCTACATTATCACATCATATGAAGGTGCTTGCAGAGGCTGGACTTGTTAATGTGAGAAAAGATGGTCTTTGGAACTATTATTCATTAAACAAAACCAAATGTAATGAGATTGTTCTAATGTTAAAGAATATTATTAGTGAAACAGGTGATTGTATCTGTAAAAAAATAGGAAATAAGGAATGTAATCAAAAAATAAATGAGGAGGTTTTATAATGAAAAAGATGGTTATTTATGATCCAGCTATGTGTTGTCCAACAGGAGTATGTGGACCGTCAGTTGATAAAAATTTATTGAGGGTTGCTACACTTTTAAATAGACTAGAGAAAAGAGGTATTAAGGTGGAAAGGCATAATCTTTCTGATAATCCTCAAGCTTTTGTAGACAATAAGGCAGTTAATAAACTTTTAGTAGATGAAGGTGTTGATGTACTTCCTATTACTATGGTAGATGGTGAAGTAGTCAAGACTGGCGAATATCCTACTAACGAGGAATTTGTAGAGCTACTTGAAATACCTGAAGAATATATAATGTCTGAATTAGCGGCTAACAAAGCTAGAAAGGCTAAAATGAACCAAAACAATAGATAGAATAGCTAATATTAATACAATGGGAGGCTAATAAATGTATAAGAATTTTGATATAAAGGATATCAATTTAACAAAATACCTATTTTTTACAGGTAAAGGAGGGGTAGGCAAAACTTCAATAGCATGTTCAATAGCAGTTAATTTAGCAGATAGTGGAAAAAAAATAATGCTTGTGAGTACTGACCCTGCTTCAAACCTTCAAGATATATTCGATATAGAATTGAATAATAAGGGAGTTAAAATAAAGGAAGTACCAAATCTTACAGTAGCAAATTTCGAGCCAGAAGCCTCAGCTGCTGAATATAGAGAAAGTGTTATAGGTCCCTTTAGAGGGAAACTTCCTGAGGCTGCAATAAAAAATATGGAAGAACAGCTATCTGGTTCTTGTACAGTAGAAATTGCATCTTTTAATGAATTTGCAGCTTTTATTACTAATGAGAAGGTAGCGGAAGAATATGATCATATTATATTTGATACTGCACCAACGGGACATACTCTAAGAATGCTTGAATTACCATCAGCTTGGTCTGATTTCATAAGCAAAAGTACTCATGGGGCTTCTTGTTTAGGTCAGCTTGCTGGACTACAAGAGAAACAGGAGATATATAAGAAAGCTGTAGAAAACTTAGCTGATGGAGAAATGACTACTTTGGCTCTGGTTTCAAGACCAGAAAATTCAGCATTAAATGAAGCCGAAAGAGCATCCAAAGAACTTCAAGACTTAGGAATAAAAAATCAACTTCTAATAATTAACGGAGTATTGAAAGAGCATGATGACGAGATATCTAATGTGATTTTTGAAAAACAGAATCGTGTTATGAACAATATGCCTGAAGGTCTAAAGGATTTTGATACCTATGTAATACCTTTAAGACCGTATAATATTGCAAGTGTAGATAATCTAAGAAAATTCTTTAATGATGGTGAAATTAATTATGTAGAAAAAAAATTAGATGTTGAAAATATATCTACATTGGAAGATGTTATCGATGGTTTATATGAATCAAATAAAAGAGTAATATTTACCATGGGTAAAGGTGGAGTAGGTAAAACTACAATTGCAGCTGCTATTGCAGTTGAATTGGCAAAGAGGGGTAAAAAAGTTCACTTAACAACTACAGACCCAGCAGCTCATATAGGCTATGTGGTTGATGAAAGTTATGGTATAACAATGAGTAATATAGATGAAAAGGAAGAATTGGCAAAATATAGGGAGGAAGTATTAGCAAAAGCAAGAGAAGCAGATGTTTCTCAAGATGATATGGATTATATAGAGGAGGATTTGAGAAGTCCATGCACTCAGGAAATTGCTGTATTTAGAGCTTTTGCTGAAATAGTTGATCGTTCTGATGATGAAATTGTGGTTATAGATACGGCTCCAACTGGACATACAATATTATTGTTAGAGTCTACTGAAAGCTACAATAGGGAAATAGCTCGTACTCAAGGTGATACACCAGAGTCTGTTAAAAAACTATTACCAAAGCTAAAAGATGATAAATTCACAGAAGTACTAATAGTTACACTACCAGAAGCAACACCATTTTATGAAGCTAAAAGACTTCAAGAGGATTTGCAAAGAGCGGATATATTTAGTAAATGGTGGATTATTAACTCTAGCTATTACAATATAGATACAACTAACAAAATATTAAAAGCAAAAGCTGCAAATGAGGTTGAATGGATAAATAAAATATATGAGCTATCAGAAGGAAATGCTGCTTTAATTAAATGGTTTACTGATGAGCTGAAGGGAGAGAATTTAGGTAAGCTCTTAAGATAAGACCTACTTAATCAAAAAATGAGAGGCGGGAAATATATGAAAAAAGAAAACATATCGGCTGGAATAGGGTTTTTTCAAAAGTATTTAACAATATGGGTAGCTCTTTGTATGATAGCTGGGGTGTTAATTGGCAAATATATACCTGCAATACCTGAATTCTTTGGTAGGTTTGAATATGCAAATGTTTCAATACCAACAGCTATACTAATTTGGGTAATGATTTATCCAATGATGATGAAGGTGGATTTCCAAAGTATAAAAAATGTAGGGAAAAACCCTAAAGGTTTATATGTAACATGGATAACAAACTGGCTTATAAAACCTTTTACAATGTATATTATAGCTTCATTTTTCTTATTTGTTGTTTTTAAGAAATTCATAACACCTGATCTTGCAACACAGTATTTAGCAGGAGCAGTTTTACTAGGAGCTGCACCATGTACAGCAATGGTATTTGTATGGAGTACATTGACAAAAGGTAATCCAGCATATACAGTTGTTCAAGTAGCAACTAATGATTTAATTATATTGCTAGCTTTTGTTCCAATAGTTAAATTTTTACTAGGAGTAAGCAATGTGCCAGTTCCATGGGATACTCTAATATTATCAGTTGTTCTATTTGTAGTAATTCCATTAACAGGTGGAATATTAACTAGAATCAATGTTATAAAAAATAAGGGTTTGGACTATTTTGAAAATGAATTTTTACCTAAATTTGATGGTGCAACAACTGTAGGATTGCTATTGATGCTTGTGCTACTATTTTCATTCCAAGGCGAAACAATATTGAATAATCCTTTACACATTTTGCTCATAGCTGTTCCCTTAACGATTCAGACATTTTTTATATTCTTTATAGCATATGGAGCATGCAAATGGTTTAGGATACCTTTTGATGTAGCAGCACCAGCAGGTATGATAGGGGCTTCAAATTTCTTTGAATTAGCAGTTGCAGTAGCAATAGCATTATTTGGAATGGATTCTCCAGCTGCACTTGCTACTACCGTAGGGGTATTAACAGAAGTACCATTAATGCTATTTCTTGTGAAGATAGCAAACAACACTAAAGGATGGTTTACTCAGTCAGAATAATTACTAAAATGAGGTGGTTTATATTAAGAAAAAAGTAGCCTTTATATGCGTTCATAATTCCTGCCGTTCTCAGATGGCAGAGGGATGGGCAAAAAAGTTAGGCAGTGATGTACTGGAAGTTTACTCAGCAGGAACAGAAGAATATCCAGAAGTAAAGCCTTTAGCAGTACAGGTAATGAAAGAAGTTGGAGTAGATATGACAGGGCACTATCCAAAACTATTAAGTGATATACCAGAAGAGGTAGATATCCTCGTTACAATGGGCTGTAATGTAGTATGTCCCTTTGTACCAAATAGCCACAGCGAAGACTGGGGACTAGAAGATCCATCTGGTGGACCTATAGAAGACTATAGAAAAACAAGAGATTTAATCAAGGAAAAGGTAGAAGACTTAATAAAGAGAGTTAAGGATAATGAAATATAGCTTAAATAGAGGTAGCATAATAACAGATAAGATTAAAATTCGGATGTTTGGAAATAGGGATGAGAATATTTGACTATAGGAAGAATATTGAAAAAGAGAAAATAAGGGCAATCTTAGCAGGAGAAAATTCATTAAACATGAGTTTTTTTCTTAATCAATACATAATATATTGACAATCATCTATGTAGGGAAATATAATGCAAGTGGATAGGTTCCGATATCTGAAAATTCAATTAAAAGAGAGGGGTTTGTATGAAAGGTAAAGAAAAAATAAAGGAAAGTATCCGAAAGAAATATTCAGAAGTCGCTATAAAAGGTTCATCAGGAGGATGTTGCTCTGGTGGTTGTAGTTGTAATGGAGAACCAATTGATATTTATAATACAACAGTTAATATTGGATATACAGAAGAAGATCTTGCTACTGCACCTGTAGATTCAAATATGGGATTAGGCTGTGGAAATCCTGTAGCAATAGCTAATCTAAAAGAAGGTGAGACAGTTCTAGATCTTGGATGTGGTGGTGGATTTGATTGCTTCTTAGCAAGTACCCGGGTTGGCGATACAGGTCATGTTATAGGTGTTGATATGACTCCTGAAATGATTGAATTGGCAAGAAAAAATGCAGAAGAAGGTGGATATACCAATGTGGAATTTAGATTAGGTGAGATAGAACATTTACCTGTAGCTGATGAATCAGTGGATGTAATTATATCAAATTGCGTAATTAATTTATCACTGGACAAGGAGAGTGTATTCAAAGAGGCATATAGAGTTCTTAAACCAGGTGGGAGGCTATCAATATCAGATGTAGTTGCCACAGCAGAATTACCAAATGAGATTAAACAAGATTTAAATATGATAACTGGTTGTATAGCTGGTGCAGAATATGTTGAGAACATCAGAAAAATGATGGATAAAGCTGGTTTTAAGGATATAAAATTGACTCCTAAGGACAATGGTAAAGAAATAATTAAATCATGGGTACCTAACAGAAATATAGAAGATTATGTAATTCCATACATTATTGAAGCAACAAAATAGTAATTAGTTAGAAAATTAATAGAGTATTAATAACATGTTCATTTATGACATTATGTTTGGTAGATTGACTTTGATATTATACATAACGTTTCCTCATTAACCCATAGATATAAATGAAGTCATATGGTTTGTGGTATTTATATATATGTTGCTTCGATGCTACTCGGTGAAATGAATTTGGAAATAGCAGTTAATATAGGTATATAAAAAGCGATGGAGTATTTTTAAAATATCATAAAAATGTGGATATATCCTCATAAACAAATGAAACGGGTAGATATCTCTATAGAAGCGAATCATGTTGAGGTGGTTACTTTGCTTATAAGGAACGAGGTATCGAAATAGACAAATGGTATCACTAATGCCAGGTCTGCCCAAGGAGACTAGTGTTGGCGAAGGCTGATTGGAGACAAGCTATGACTGGGTGTGTAAAGGTTTTAGATTAGTATGTTTCAATTAATAGATGAGATAATAGATAGTGCAAGTAATTTTGTGTAAATAGATTTTAAAGGTCATATCGCTCTTTGAACATATCCATAAGATCATCATAT
>ENA-OWPA01000105-OWPA01000105.1-bioreactor-metagenome-genome-assembly--contig:-NODE-105-length-155896-cov-7.605247_pt1 | contig 155896 bp, 162 predicted proteins | sample MGYA00238139_ERZ651803 | MGnify/ENA primary metagenome ERZ651803 (study PRJEB26909, sample SAMN07631231) | bioreactor metagenome | isolation source: Switchgrass digestor | place: USA: Dartmouth...
TCTTTTACCTGCTTTGTTAGTTGTAGGTGGTCTACTTTTCGTGGCCATTTATGCAGATTTTATACTGACCATTAACACTATAATATTTTTATCACTCATAATGCTCACCAGTGTTATGATACTATAATTCGTTATTTTATTCCTTATTTACTTTGAAAATGATCGATAGTTATTTATATAAAAGAATCATTTCATCTAATTTATCACTAATTTCCTTATAACACCGGTAATTTCCTATCTCCCTCTCACAGACAATTACTTTTTCCCATACAGCAGGAAATAACATACAATAAAAGAAATTATTAATATCTTTAACTTCAGGAGACGAACAATGCTGAGTATCATTAACAGCTGCTGCTGTTTGGGAATGGAGACTCATGATGTGCGGGTTGAGGTGGATGTATCCCGTGGCCTGCCTGCTTTTAATATTGTGGGACTGCCAGATACGGCAGTTAGGGAAGCAGCAGAGCGGGTGCGGGGAGCGATCAGAAACGCGGGGTTTGAGTTCCCTATCAAAAGGATCACAGTCAATTTGGCCCCGGCAGATCTGCGCAAAGAGGGGTCTTTGTTTGACCTGCCTATTGCCGTAGGCATTCTGTCAGCAACAGGACAACTGCCTTATAGAAAAATCCCCCAGCATTTCTACGTTGGCGAACTCTCCCTTGATGGTACCATCTGTCCTGTACCCGGCATCCTTTCCATGGCAGGCAGCATTGCTCAGGAGCACCCAGATAGTATATTTATTGTCCCCCATAGCAACCTTGAAGAGGCAGCACTGATCAAAGGAATTAAAGCAAAAGGGGTAGGGCATTTAAAAGATATAATCAGCTATCTTAAAGATGAAATAGAGTTAACTGCAGCTGCAGACCTCCCGGAGTTTAAATTAGAACCTTCACGCACTGTCAAGCAATATGATTTTGCTGATGTGAAAGGCCAGCATAAGGCCAAACGTGCTCTGGAAATTGCCGCGGCCGGAGGACATAATATATTGTTGATTGGGCCTCCAGGTACAGGCAAAACACTGTTAGCAAGGTGCCTGCCCTCTATTCTCCCACCGCTAAGCTGGGATGAGTGCCTGGAGGTCACCAGGATTTACAGTATAGCAGGCCTACTCCCCAAAGATCACCCTGTAATAACTGAAAGACCTTTTCGCACACCCCACCACAGCGCCTCTGCAGTGAGCATTATTGGTGGAGGAAGGATCCCCCGCCCTGGTGAGGTAAGTTTTGCCACCCATGGTGTGCTCTTTCTCGACGAACTGCCTGAATTTCACCGGGATGTATTGGAGGCTTTACGCCAACCCTTAGAAGAAGGTGTTGTCACAGTGACCAGAGCATCAGGCGCCTTTACCTTTCCGGCAAGATTTATTCTTGCTGCAAGTATGAATCCTTGCCCTTGTGGTTATTATGGTGATCATTTCAAAGAGTGTACCTGCACACCATATCAGATACAGCGCTACCGCAGCAGGGTATCTGGCCCAATCCTTGACCGTATTGACCTCCATGTTGAGGTTCCTAGAATAGAATTAAAAGATTTAAAAAATGACACAGAAGAGGAATCATCTAAAGAGATCGAGAAAAGAGTAATTAAAGCATGGGAAAGACAAAAGAAGCGATTTTTAAACAGCGGGATCAATAATAATGCTGAAATGCAGAATCATCAACTGAGGAAATATTGCCCTTTGGACAAAAATGTGCAAGAATTACTATACCAGGCTTTTCATAAATTAAATCTGAGTATGAGAGCCTATGACCGGATCATCAAAATAGCTCGCACGATAGCAGATCTTTCCGGTTCAGATACAATAGAAGAGATGCATATTGCTGAAGCGATCCAGTACCGAACCTTAGACCGCTCCCTCTGGTAAAATAAAAATTTTGTGTGGAAGGAGGCTAAAAATGATTCCCGTTCATGTAAAGGAGATCGCCTTTGATCTCACTCTCAGCCCTGTAATTTTGTTAGTTGATGAAAATAAAGACCGGGCTCTTCCCATTTGGATAGGGCCTTTAGAGGCGCAATCTATCGCTATGGCATTACAGGGGGTTCTTACCCCGAGACCGATGACCCATGACCTGACGAAAACCATTATCGAAAGTCTCGGCGCTTCAATTCAAAAAGTATTGATCAACGATTTTCACGATGGCACTTATTATGCTGAATTATATCTCCGAACCATCTCTGGAGAACTTGTTTTAGATGCCCGGCCCAGCGATGCCATTGCTCTGGCTCTCAGAACCGGAGCACCGGTTTATATATCGGAAAAAGTTGCCGAGTACACTCTGTCAATAGATGAACTGGTAGATGAAAGCCAACAGCAGGAACTGCGCAGGATTTTGGGTTTGAACAGTCCCGAAGATTATAAAAAATCACTTCATTAAGAATAAAGAGGGGTTAAGCTACCCCTCTTCTTACATCTATTTATCATCTGCCTTTAATTGTATAACTCCAGTTGAGACCATTATTGTTGTCCCAGTTATTTGCACTATCCTTAAAACAGAAGTTGAACTGTCCCTCCTTTTCGATCCTGATTTCCTTTTCCCATTCATTACCGACCTTTTCCATGCGGTGGTCATAAATGTTTTCCCACTGGTCAGAACCGTAACCGGTACGCAGATAAACCTGATCAGCTCCACACTCTGAAAGCAGACCATGGTATCTTATTTTTACCCGATCCCCCACTCTACTGGGAGTTGGGAAAACACTAAAACCAGGATGCAGATTATACAACTGAAAACACCCCCTACTGAACTTGTACAATTAGTATGAAAAAGGGGGTGCTTTTTTATGCTGTATTAGCTAACCATTTTTATTAAACGTCTGGTAATAACAGCTCCTAGAATATACAAAGATGCAGTACTAAGATAACCGGGAGCAGATGAGTCAAAAACCATATTTGCCCTGGCAGGAAACTCCTCATCAGCAGTCCAGAGAATTACAGCAACCGGAAGTCGAGGGAAAACAGGAATCACTATACCAACATCACCAATCCCTATTTCCTCTCCCCCCAGGGCACGTGCCAACTGCAATAGCTTTCCCGGTTGGCCGCCAAAGGTTTCTGCCAAGGGTACAACAGCTTCAGTTTGGAAGGGACGGTAATGGAACATCCCATTGGGCAGTTCTGCATAAGAAATCCACTTTCCGCTTAATTCTACACCTGTCGCCTGAGTCAGATACTGAAGCATTAAAGCCTGTTCCTCCAGCAGTAGAGGAGTGGGATCCTGCGGACAGTCGATTATTCCCTCCGGATAAGTGATTCGATACTGTTTATTCAAATACATTAACTGGAACTCTTTCTTCTCAAAATCATATTCTGCAGAACTCAACTCAGCCATTGTTTTGGGGTTCCCCTGGGCAAATTGCTTTTTTGATTCCCGATAAGTTTCGGAAAACAAGTCAGCTCACTCCTTATAGCTTTTGCTGATCAATTCAGCCAGATGGGTCACCTCAACAGGAACTTGTTCCATTGCAAGTAGATGCCCTATTTGCATAATACAAGATGGGCATTCTGTTGCTACTACACTGGCTCCTGAATCTTTAATGTTGCAGACTTTTCTATGCCCAACTTTATTGGCAAGATCATAATAGGTCAGGTTAAAAGAGCCTGCGGCACCACAGCATCTATCAGCTTCCTTCATTTCCCTGAAGACAACCCCTGGCAGGGATTTAATCAGTTTGCGGGGAGCCTCTCTAACCCCCTGTCCTCTATTCAAATGGCAGGGATCATGATAGGTCACTTCACACCCTATCTCCTTATCTCCGGGCACAAAATCAACCACTTCAGCTAAAAACTGACTCAAATCCACTACCTTATCAGCAAAGAAACGGGCATCACTGCCACCTATCAGATCCCCATACTCATGGAGCATACTGCCGCAGGAGGCGCAATCAGTGATAATATAATCCACACCCGCCTCCTGAAAAGCCTTTATGTTCTTTTTTGCTAATTCTACTGCTGAAGCTTCATCACCGCTGGCCAGTGCAGGGATACCACAGCACCACTGTTCAGGTATTACTACTTCCAGAGAATGATTTTTTAAAATATTCACCACCGCATGCCCTGTATTCGGAAAAACATAATTGGTTACACAGCCTGTATAATAGGCCACCCGCATCTGCGGATTGCTTAATGATATCAACTGAGGCAGCTGGGATCTGAAAGGAACTTTGGCCATCTCAGGTAACAGTTTCTCCTTTTTGGCCAAATCCCCTCCCAGTAAACCCAAGACCCCGCTTTTTCGCACCAACCATTGCAGGCCACTCCGCTGATAGAGATAGGCCATTTTGGCAGCAGTGTTCAGTCTCCCATTGTTTTGTAAAAAATGCTGAAAGATATTCTTCTTAACAAAAGATATCCCTTTATGCTGAGCGATTTCTTGGCGAATGGAGAGAACCAGTTGATCCACAGGGATACTGTTGGGACACTGATCTGTACAGGCTTTACACAAGAGGCAGAGGCTCATCAGTTCCTTCATTTTTTTTGAGAGATCTAGGTTCCCATCCAGGTAATTTTTGATTAAGAACAGTTTACCCCTTGCTACCAGAGGCTCCATCCGAGTTTCCCCAAAAAGGGGGCAGGCTGCCATACACCCTCCACATTTACTGCAGCGGTTAAGGTATTCCTTGATTGTTTGTTTATCCATTGTTTTCACTCCAAAAGATCTTTCCAGGATTAAGGATGTTGTTGGGGTCCAGCGCTTTCTTTATCCTCATCATCACATCGTACCCAGCTTCCCCCATCTCCAATTTAAGATATGGGGCCTTCATAGTACCAATACCGTGTTCCCCTGATAGAGTTCCCCCCAGTTCCACTGCAGCTTTAAATAGTTCACCGATGGCCTTTTCCACCCGCTGCATTTCATCCTGATCCCTTTGGTCACAAAGGATGTTGGGGTGCAGGTTCCCATCACCAGCATGGCCGAATATTACCAAATCCAACTGGTAGCGTTTGGCGATCTCCTTTAATCTTCTCACCATCTCAGGTATAGCCATCCGGGGTACAGCAATATCTTCACTGATTTTGGTGGGTTTAATCTGAACAACAGCAGCAGAAACAGCCCTGCGGGCAGCCCAGATTTTCTCTCTTTCCTCATCGGTTTCAGCAATACTGACCTGCTGTGCACCATTGCTTTGACAAAGCTCAGCTATTTGCTTTGCCTGATCGTCCAGCAGCACTCGGGGGCCATCCACTTCGATGATCAGTATTGCCTCAACATCCAGAGGAAGGCCCATCTGTTTATAGTTCTCCACACACTGGATAGTCCTGTCATCCATAATCTCCAGGGTGACAGGAATAATCCCCCTTTTAATGATCTCAGTGACACTGCGGGCAGCATCATCCAGCCTGGGAAAAGACACCATCATGGTTTTTTTCGCCTCTGGTTTTGGAATCAACCGCAGGTAGATCTTGGTGATAATTCCCAAAGTACCCTCAGAACCTGTATAAAGGCGTATCAGATCATAACCGGTCACAGATTTGACCGTCTTCCCTCCCACTGAAACTATCTCTCCTTGAGGTGTAACTACCTCCAGACCAAGGACATAATCCCTGGTAACCCCATATTTAAAAGCCCTGGGGCCACCAGCATTCTCTGCTACATTGCCGCCGATTGTTGAAGTTTTGAGACTGCCGGGATCAGGGGGATAAAAAAGCCCTCTTGCCTCCACCTCTTCCTGAAGTTTATAGGTTATCACACCCGCTTCCACTACAGCAACCAAGTTTTCCTCATCGATTTCTAGGATTTTATCCATCCTTGTTAGATCCATTACTACTCCACCCTTAACAGGCAAAGACCCGCCGCTCAATCCTGTGCCTGTTCCTCGGGGAATCAAGGGAAAGCGGTGTTCATTAGCCAGCCTGACAATACTCTGCACTTCTTCTGTAGAGCCCGGGCGAACCACCAGATCGGGAAGAAAAGCATTGGGAGTACTGTCATATGCGTAGCACAGCCTTTCCTCTTTGCTTGTTAAAACATTTTCATCCCCTACAATTTTCTTAATTGTTTCAATAACTGTGTTGGAAATCATTGCTCCTCCCCCAAATCCTTAAAATGCATTTTTGAAATGATCGATAGAGTGATTACCTGCACGGTCTATCCTGATAGCTATCACATCAAAACGGGGCTGGTACTCTTCTTTCCTTTTGTACATCATGTATTGAGCTGCAAGTTTTCTGATTTTACTCTGTTTCGCAGCGCCCACAGCCTCCTGAGGCACTCCGAAATCAATAGAGCGCCTTGTTTTCACTTCAATAAAAACAATTTCATCTCCATCCTGCATGATCAGGTCTACTTCACCAAAACGACAGCGGTAGTTTCTCTCAAGGAGATGGTACCCCAAACCTAAGAGAAAAGATAGAGCCAGTTCTTCTCCTTTGATTCCAAGGCTGTGAGAAGAGACCATTTATTAACACCCTTTACAATTGCTTTCTAATAAATAATCAGCCTTAAAATATTACGCTTTTACCACTATTGCTTATCCCTCTCACCGGTTTTCTGTTTCTGCTCAAGGCTGTATACAAAAAGCAGCACCTCTGCCGCTGCCTCATATAGTTCAGCTGGTATTTCACTATTCAAAGGAAGCTTGGTCAGCAGTTCAGCCAAAACATCATCCTGATAGATAGGCACTCCGTATTGCCTGGCTTTTTCCACAATGCGCTTGGCTACATTTCCTTTACCAGATGCAACAACCCGGGGTGCTCCATCTCTATCTTTGTCATATTTTATTGCAGCTGCATGTTTGAGGTCATCTTTCATCCAAACCCACCTAAAACAAAAACAGTTTATAATGAACTATATCAAAATATCAATAGAATGAATAGCACTTTTATTTAACAGCTGCCCAGCTATTGCAGGATTCACCGTACACCCTAACCACCGCACTTGCAGACCACCCTTTTCCAGCCTGTCAGCCAAATCTGGCCAGTGCTTTTCAATCAATTTCCTGGTCTCCTCTTTTTCCACAAAGCTGCGTACTCCGAGAACACCCTGCCGCCAGTTAAGGTCAATTCTCACTTTACCTATTACTTCTGAATCTACCTCTAGCACCAAACGTACCTGCTCATTTTCACTATCATCTGCAGCCATAGATAACAGATAGGCCTCTGTTTTTACCGGTAGATAAAGAAAAAGCGGCAGGGGTTGAGCGCTCAGCAACTGCCTTCCTGTTTCCTGTTTAGGAATAATGTTTTCTAAAAGATCTGACAGCATTTTTGCTAGTTTACTACTACTTTCAACATCCTCACCTTTCAGTTCCCTGAGAATGCGCCAGGCAGTAGTGCCATCTTTTCGCTGCTCCTGCTTTACCAGGAATAGCTGTTCCCTGGTCAAAGGGATAGCAGTTTTTACTCTCATGATTACACCATTTACTGAAACAGTGGCTACACCACCTGCTGCTTCTAAAATTTTAACAGGAAAAATCTGCTCATCAATCCCCTGGATGATATTCAAATTCAAACCTAAAGGACGAAAACCGATGGTCATCCCTTATATTCTCCTTTACCCCTCTAAAAGTTCTGCGGTGCAGAAAACAGGGGCCGTACTTTTTTATTGCTGCCAGGTGCTCAGCTGTGGGATAGCCCTTGTTTCTGTCAAATCCATACTTTGGATATAAGTTATGATAATATCTCATAATGGCATCCCTTGTTGTTTTAGCTAAAATTGAAGCTGCCGCAATAGCAGCGCTTTTCTGATCACCCTTGACAATTGTGGTTTGGGGAATTCCTAGATCCGGTATTTCCATATGTCCATCAACAAGAACATGATCCGGCCTCAGACCCGTACGTCGTATAGCCTGAATCATAGCATAAAAAGTAGCCTGCAGAATATTACAGCGCTCAATATAACCAACCGGCGCAATCCCAATTCCCCATCCTGCTACTTGAGTTTTGATTTTTTCCGCCAACAAGGGGCGCGCCTGTTCAGAAACACACTTGCTGTCCTTAAGACCTGGGATCAGCAGTTCTTTCCTCAAAACCACCGCAGCCGCAACCACAGGACCTGCCAGTGGACCCCGACCTGCCTCATCGAGCCCAGCTACTAATTTAAACTCCTGTTCCCAGATCTTCCTCTCAAAAAAATGCATTTGATACAAGCGATTAATGTCTTCACTCAGTTCTATGTTTCTCATTTCGGTTCATCCTCAGGCTGCGGTAAAATGATTTTTCATTTAATGCTGGCCTGCTTTGTATAATTCCTTATTACTGCAAAAAATTCCTTCCCCAAATAATAAACGCCCTTATTCTTACAAATAAGAGCGTATCAATCAAAGTGATCATTATATGAAAGTCATTATTGGACATCATCAGGTGTTTCCAGAGATAAAGGTCCCAGTTTGCCTTTCCTGCATGCGGCAAAAAGAAAAACCGCAGCACGCTGCAGATCATATCCACCCTGTGAGGAAAGAAAATTTTTTACCTGTGCCACACTCTCCAGAGTGAGAGGTTGTCCTTTGCCGAGACCTAGCTTTGTTAAAGCACTCGGATATCTATCATTCAAAAATTGCAGCAACTTCTCACTCAAATGGATCATATCCTGCTGATCAGGATCTATTGCCCTGGTAAAAGCCAAGCGAAAGATGGCATCTTCATCCTTGAGCTGTGGAAACAAAAGCCCCGGAGTATCCAAAACAGATATCCTGCCGCGAAGATGCACCCACTGGGGTCCTCTAGTGACACCTGGTCGATCACCGCTTTTTACTGCACGCTTCCCCAGTAAAGCGTTTAAAAAAGAGGATTTACCCGTGTTTGGTATACCTAAAACAGCAACCCGCAGATCCCTCTTAAGGCGGCCTTTTTCTTTTAACACCTTATTGAGATCTGCTGCCCTCAAGGATAAAATCTTTTTTACTGCACCAAAGCCCTCCCGCAACAGGGTGTTTATAGGCAAGGCCTCTTCCCCTCTAGTTGTAAAAAATTCAACCCATTTCCTGGTTACCCGAGGATCAGCCAGATCAGCTTTATTTAAAATAAGTATTGACTCTTTTCCCCTGATCAGACTTTGTACCTCAGGGCTGCGGGATGTATATGGGCAGCGAGCATCAACAACTTCAAATATTAAATCGACAACTTTCAGATTCTTAAAAAAATCACTCTTCTCCATTGTGGTCACTCAATAGCACCAAACCGGTTGAAGGGCCAGTAGACAAAGATCGCTTTCCCTATCACTAAGTCTTTGTCTAAAGGACCCCATTCCCTGCTGTCTTCACTGTTGTTCCTATTATCACCCATCACAAAGTAATGCCCCTTAGGTACTCGCACCGGCCCAAAATCCCCAATAACAACCTCTGGTATATAGGGTTCTTCCAAACGCTGGCCATCGATATAAACATAATTGTTGCGTATTTCAATGGTTTCTCCCTCAAAAGCGATCACACGTTTAACAAAATCCCTTTCCGGATCCAGGGGATAGTGAAAAACAATCACATCCCCTCTTTCCGGTTCCCGAAACTTATAACCGATCTTATTGACAATTATCCTATCCCCCGGGTATAAAGCTGGCTCCATAGAGGGAGAAGGAATATAAAAGGGTTCTAGCAGCCAAATGCGAATAACAGTCGCTAAAATGATCGCCAGGACAACAGCTTGTAAAATATCTTTCCATAGGGTATATCTTTCTTGCTCCTGGGACAATTTAACTACCTACTTCCGTTCCTGAATCCGTGCCGCTTTTCCTACCCTATCCCTCAGGTAGTAAAGCCGGGCACGCCGGACTTTTCCTCTTTTCTTCACCTCTATCTTATCCAGACGGGGTGAATGAACGAGGAAGGTCCTTTCTACACCAACACCATAACTAACCCTTCTAACTGTAAAAGTTTCACTTAATCCACTGCCACGCCTTCGGAGGACTGTACCTTCGAAAACCTGAATTCTTTCACGCCCACCCTCTACAACTTTAACATAAACCCGTACAGTATCACCCGGGCGAAATGGTGGAATATCCTTTTTTAAATAATCTTGCTCAATAATCTTCATTGTATCCACAGGAATAGCCTCCTATCAAAAAACTTAGTTAAAATATCGCCGTCATTATAGCATAGGAAATATTAAACCACAATTATTGATCAGCTGCAGCAGTCAGGATTTTGTCAATGGTCCTCCGCTCCTCTTCATCCCAGGGAAGATCAGTCAGCAGGTCCGGTCTGCGAAAAAAAGTTCTGGTAATTGCCTGAGCACGCCTCCAGCGCTTGATCTCCTGGTGATTTCCGGAAAGGAGCACCTCTGGTACATCCCAACCCCTATAGGTACGCGGCCTGGTATACTGAGGGTACTCCAGCAGTCCCATATTAAATGATTCCTCTTCCAGGGATGATGGCGCACCAACCACACCAGGTATCAAACGACCTACACAATCAATCACCGCCATGGCAGCGATTTCTCCACCTGTTAAAACAAAATCACCCAGAGATATTTCATCAGTCACCAGAGCCTTTACCCGCTCATCGATTCCTTCATAATGTCCGCAGATAAGGACTATCTCCTTTTCCTGGGAGAGTTCCTGCGCTTTTTTTTGGGTTAGGGTCTCCCCCTGTGGTGTCATCAGGATCACCCTGGCCTCTGCGGAAACATCCAGAGCATCAAAACAAGCAAAAAAGGGTTCCGGCTTCATTACCATGCCTGCACCACCCCCGAAGGGGTAGTCATCCACTTTTTTATGCTTATCTGATGAAAAATCCCTGATATTGATCAACTCAATCTTCAATAAACCCTGTTCCTGTGCCCTTTTCAGTATACTGTTCTGGAGGGTTCCTGCAAACATCTCTGGAAAAATAGTCAAAACCCTGATCAGCACAAGATCACCCCTCCAGCAAACCCGGCAGGGGTCGTACCACAATCAACCCCTTTTCCAGATGGATACCCTTCACAACCTCTTTGAGGGCAGGTATCAACAATTCCTTTCCCTGCTCATCTTTGAGCACATAAACATCATTGCTACCTGTTTCTAGTATATCCACCACAGTCCCCAGGATAGTCCCTTCCTCAGTTTGAACCTGCAGTCCAATAATCTGAAAGTGATAATAATGACCTTCAGGCAGAGGCCAAACCTCCTCCTGGGGAACCTGCAGCAGGGCATTCCCATATACCCTGGCCTCTTCAGGAGTATCAATACCATCAATCTTCATAATTAACTCCCTTTTACTTCGGCCTACCAACCAGGCATCTACCTCCCGCTTCAGCTTTTCCTTGACGAGAAAGTAGCGCCTCTTTGCTGAAAAACGCTCAGGGAAATCTGTGAGAGGGATTACCTTTACTGCTCCTTTCACACCATAAGGTGAAGTTATTTTTCCTACAGTAATATACTCAGACACTGAACATACCCCACTCATTAGGTCCTTGCTCAGGTAATAATTTCTACAACTACCTTCCTGCCTATTTTATTACCTTTAGCTTTAGCCAATGCCCTGATAGCTCTAGCGATCTTCCCTTGTTTGCCGATCACTTTGCCTACATCACTGCTGGCAACCCTCAGTTCCACGATCAGGGCATTTTCTCCCTCGATCTCATTAACTTCCACCTCATCAGGGTGTTCCACCAGTGACTCAGCCAGGACCTTGATCAATCCCTCTACCTGCCCCATTTTATTCGACCCCTGTTTCGTTTGCCTCTGAAGAAGCATTGCGCTTATCCCAAATACCGGTCTTCTTCAGCAAGGCACGCACAGTATCTGATGGCTGAGCACCCCTTGCCAACCAGTACAGCGCCTTCTCCTCATCTATTTTAATAACAGCAGGGTCTGCAATCGGCTGGTAGTAACCGATTTCTTCAATAAAACGTCCATCCCGTGGAGAACGGGAATCAGCAACTACAACACGGTATGCCGGCTTTTTCTTTGCTCCAACTCTTTTTAAACGGATTTTTGTCGCCAACTCTTAAAGCCTCCTCTTTTACATAAAAGGAAATTTAATAGATTTTAATTTGCGTGCATTTTTGCCTGTGCTGAGTTCACTCAGCTGTTTGAAGAGCTTGCGGCTCTGCTCAAAATTTTTCAGTAACCTGTTAACATCCTGAACCTTAGTTCCACTACCCTTGGCGATCCTTTTCTTGCGGCTTCCACCTATAATAGACGGGTCACGGCGCTCTTGTGGAGTCATAGAATTGATGATCGCTTCCATATAAACAAATTCTTTTTCATCCACTTCATCCTGGAGCTTGCGCAGTTGCTTGGCTCCGCCCAATCCAGGGATCATTCCCAACACCTGATCCAATGGGCCCATGGAACGCACCTGCTTGATCTGCTCTAAAAAATCCTCCAGTGTATACTCCTGTTTGCGCAGCTTTTGTTCCAGTTCTTTTGCCTTTTCCAGGTCGAAGTTGGCCTGTGCCTTTTCGATCAGGCTTAACACATCACCCATTCCTAGGATGCGGGCTGCCATTCTGTCCGGGTGGAAGGGATCCAGAGCATCAAGCTTTTCACCGGTACCGGCGAATTTAATGGGACAACCGGTCACCTGTTTAACTGAGAGAGCTGCCCCTCCGCGGGTATCACCATCCAGTTTGGTCAATATCAACCCGGTCAAACCCAACTGCTCATGGAATGATTGGGCGATATTGACAGCATCCTGACCGGTCATGGCATCAACAACAAGAAAAAGCTCATGAGGGGATACAGCACTTTTCATCTCCTGCAGTTCTTCCATCAACTCATTGTCAATATGCAATCTGCCTGCTGTATCAATGATCACCAGATCATTGCCATTGCGCAAGGCATACTCAACAGCCTCCCTGGCAATAGTTACAGGTGAACTCCCCTCACCCAACGAAAAAAAGGATACAGCGATCTGCTTGGCTAGAAGCTCTAACTGCTTGATAGCAGCAGGACGATAAACATCTGCTGCCACCAAAAGGGGCTGTTTCCCTTGTTTCTTATAATAGAGAGCCAATTTCCCTGCAGTAGTGGTTTTTCCCCCACCCTGGAGCCCAACCAGCATAAAGATAGTAGGACCAGAACTGCTGAAATTAACACTTGTTTTGGTGTCCCCCATCAAAGCTGTAAGTTCATCATTGACGATCTTGATCACCTGTTGAGCTGGAGTGAGGCTTTCCAAAACCTCTACACCCAAGCTGCGCTCCCGGACACGCTTGATGAACTCTTTGACAACAGGCAAGCTGACATCAGCTTCCAGCAGAGCAAATCTAACCTCCCGCAGGGCTGAGTTGAGATCAGCTTCGGTTAGTTTTCCCTTTCCGCGCAGCTTCTTGAATGTTTCCTGCAGCTTTTCTGCCAAGCCTTGAAACATATCATCCTACCTCCCTTCCTGCGGGTCAAAAGCGCCTTTCTCTTTCAGGAAACTATCAAGAAGCCTCAGCTTCTCTTCATAGTGCTCCAGTGCCCTTTCAGCCCGCTTGAGGATATCATGGACTGCCTGTCTGCTGATCTTGAGGTGTTCCGCAATTTCACCAAGGGACAGGTCCTGCTCATAATAAAACCTGATGACTTCCTGTTGTCTTTCTGTCAGCAAATTACCATAAAAATCTGACAGCAAAGCCATCCGTTCAAATTTCTCCAGGATCGGTTGATTCCCGTCTGTCAAAGTAATCACCTTGACAGTATTTTAATTGATGTTGTTCATGCTGTCAAATAGATCGGTTCACCTCTGACAGCAGGCGTTTAACACGCTCTTCAACCTCCTGGAAGACCCGCTCCTGATCTATAGTCAAGACCTTTTTATGCTCCATCACTAAACGACCGTCGATAATCACTGTATCCACATCAGCTGAATGGGCAGCATAAACCACATGTGCTGCCAGATCATGACGGGGGTATAAATGGGGTTTATTCAGCTCGATCAAAATCAAATCCGCTTTGTAACCCGGCTTGAGAGATCCTACATCCTCCAGCCTCAATGCCTTGGCACCTTCGCAGGTAGCCATTTTCAGTGCCTGAAGAGCAGGAAGAGTCCTGGGATCCCCTTTATTGACCTTATGCAGCAGTGCTGCTGTGCGCATCTCCTCCAGCATATCCAGGTTATTGTTGCTGGACGCCCCATCGGTCCCAATCCCTACTGTCACACCTGCTGCCAGCAGCTTTGGGATGGGTGCGATACCACTGGCCAGTTTCATATTGCTCTCTGGGTTGTGGGCGACAGCAACACCTGTTTCAGCCAGAAGACAAATATCCCTGCTGGTCAGGTGCACACAATGAGCAGCTATCGTAGGAAACTGAAAAACCCCACAGTCAAATAAGTACTTTACAGGTGTTTTCCCGTAAAGCTTATTGATTTGATCTATTTCATCTCTGGTTTCAGCTACATGAATATGAATCCCTACACTGTAATCCTGAGCCAGGGCCAGCACCTTTTCCAGGTAATCGGGAGGACAGGTATAAGGCGCATGAGGGCCAAGCCATACCGATATCCTGCCATCTGCTGCCCCCTGCCATTTCTTAATCAATTCCCTGCTCTCCTCCAACCCTGATTCAGCTTCTGGACCTGTGCCGATCAAACCACGGGAAAGGCAGGCCCGCATACCGCTTTGTTCAACCGCTTCTGCCACTCGGTCCATGAAAAAATACATATCACAGAAGGTGGTGGTCCCTGATTGGATCATCTCCAGCAGAGCCAGCATAGTCCCCCAGTAAACATCATCCTCGTTCAGGCGGGCCTCCATGGGCCAGATCATCTTTTCTAACCAATGCATCAGTGGAAGGTCATCTGCATAACTGCGGAGCAGGGTCATCGCAGCATGGGTGTGGCAGTTGACAAAGCCAGGCAGACAGAGGTAGTCCTTCCCATCGATTACCCGATCAGGTTGCCATTCTGCTGGCAATTTGCCCTCCTGCCCTACCTGAACTAAGCGATTTCCCTGGATAGCCACATCACCCCGTGAAACAGCAGTGTTTCCATCTTGCAGAAGATAACACCCTTTGATCAGTATCTTCATTGCAATCAAACCTTTCTTTGGCCATAATTCTCCAAGAAATTCCTGCGCAGTTCCCGCACCTGATGGTCTTCAAGCAGGTGGGGAGTGCCTGTCAACTGAGATAACAGATAAACAAGTGCCCCCTTCTCCACAATCCGGCAAACCAAAAGGGCTTCCTCTAGGGAACGCCCAACCCCAACTACTCCATGGTTGGCTAGAAAAACAGCAGAGCGGTCAGCCAGGGCATCTACTGCTGCAGCAGCAAGTTCCGCACTTCCCGCAGGCTGGTAAGGGGCAAGCTGTACTGCACCTCCCAGCAGCATGGCCATTTCCTCCGTTACAGGGGGGAGACACTTGTGGGTAACAGCAAAAACCGAGGCATAGGGGCTGTGTGTATGCACAATACCCATCACATCCTGCCGCTGCCTATAGATGGCTGTATGCATCCTCGTCTCAGATGAGGGTTTTAACCTGCCCTTTACCACTTCCCCCTCCAGCTTGACCACAACCAGATCATCTGCTTCAAGCTCTGTATAAGGAATCCCACTGGGAGTAATCAAAAGGGCATCATCAGATAGGCGTACACTGATGTTTCCCCAGGTCCCGGCTACAAGCCCTGAACTAACCATCTCTCTGCCAGTATCCAAAACTGCTTGCACTTTTTCTTCTGGTAAAATCACCTACCTGCACCTTCCTCAGCAAAGATTTTTACCAGATCATATGGGGGTTTGATAATACCTTTTTCAGTGACAATTGCAGAAACCAGTTGATGGGGAGTCATGTCAAAAGAGGGATTGAGCACAGGGCAACCTTCTATAGTGACCAGATTGCCCCCTACCATACGCACCTCCTGGGGGTCCCGCATTTCAATGGGGATCTCTTCACCTGTATCAATATCCAGGTCAATTGTGGAAGAGGGTGCTGCCACATAAAAGGGACAGTTATGGAAATTAGCCAGAACAGCCAAATTATAGGTGCCGATCTTGTTAGCGAAATCCCCATTGGCTGCGATTCGATCTGCTCCCACCAGTACCAGATCCACCCCGTTCTGACGAAACAAATAACCAGCCATATTATCTGTAATCAGTTTGTATGGTATCCCCGCCTGCTGTAGTTCCCATGCGGTCAGGCGCGCTCCCTGCAGCACCGGCCGGGTTTCTGAAACATAAACCTCTATTTCTTTCCCCTGCTCATGGGCAGTCCGCACAATCCCTAAAGCAGTGCCCCAACCTGCTGTAGCCAGAGCCCCGGTGTTGCAGTAAGTCAGGATGCGCGCGCCTTTAGGGATCAGGGATGAACCAAATTCAGCTATCCTTTCTTCCAGCCTCAGCTCATCTGTATGTATTCCCTTAGCAGCTTCAAGCAAATGCGCTCTCACTTCATCTAAAGGTTTATCTTTCACTGTTCGGTAAATTCTATCCATCTGCTCCAGTGCCCAGCGCAGATTCACTGCTGTTGGTCTTGTCTCCCCCAGTTCCTGAGCTGCCTTTTTGAGATAGTCTTCTAGTGTTCCCTCCTGATCCTCTCGATAGTTGAAAGCAGCCAGCGCATAACCGTAGGCTGCTGCTATACCGATTGCAGGTGCCCCCCTGACTTGGAGTAGGGATATTGCCTTGGCAACATCTCGATAATGGGTACAAGTGAGATATTCTGTTCGGTGAGGAAGCAGGGTCTGATCAAGAATTAGTAGTTGCTGGTTTTCCCAGCGTAAAACATCCATTACCAATAATCGCTCCTTCATTTATTTAGCTAATCGTTCTTTTTCAAACCAAGGGAGCCCAGTTCTGCTGCAGCACTGGCACATTCACAATTGCGTGTTTCCGGAAGGGAGGCAATGGATCCATAAATTAGATTGCGCAGAGTATCCTGTGACCTGCTCATAACTTCAATTACCTCTCGATGGGTGAGGGATGTTGGTGATATACCAGCAGCATAGTTGGTGACCAGAGCTAGAGTTGCATAACAAAGCCCAACTTCCCTTGCGAGAACAACCTCAGGCACACTGGTCATCCCCACCACATCACCCCCCATCATCTGGAACATGCGTATTTCAGCAGCTGTTTCATAGCGGGGGCCCTCTGTGCAGACATAAGTGCCTTTCTCGTGAACCTGAATCTGAAGTTCTGCTGCTTTTTCGGCGATGTGCCGGCGTAGATTTGGACAGTAGGGATGGGTTACATCGACATGGAGCACACCATCATCCCCACCCTCATAAAAGGTCAAGGGACGGGACTTGGTGAAATCCAGAAACTGATCGACCAGAACAATCTGCCCAGGCTTCATCTCCTGATTCAGTGAACCTACCGCCGCAGTTGCCAGGACAAAATCCGCACCTGCCTCATGCAAGGCCCATATATTTGCCCGGTAGTTCACCAGATGAGGAGGAACTGAATGCTGTTCCCCATGCCGGGGTAAAAAAAGAACTTCTCTGTTTTGATAATAACCCGCTTTTAAAACAACATCCCCATAGGGTGTAGGGACCAGCAGATCCCTTTCCTTCTCCAAAAAACCGGGGTCATAAAAACCTGTCCCACCAATAATTCCTGCCTTCACTCCTCACCCTCCTCAGCAAAAAGTGCATCCACAAACTCTGCACTGTCAAAATCTTTGAGGTCATCAAGGCCTTCCCCTGTCCCAACCAATTTGACCGGAATCCTCATTTCTTCGGAAATGGCCAGTACAATGCCCCCTTTTGCCGTGCCATCAAGTTTAGTCAAAACAACACCGGTGATTCCTGTAGTCTCCTTGAACATTTCCGCCTGCCGGATAGCGTTCTGCCCTGTAGCAGCATCCACCACCAGCAATACCTCATGAGGAGCTTCAGCTATTTCTCTAGTAATTACCCTTTTAATTTTGCGCAATTCCTCCATCAGATTGTATTTTGTATGCAGACGGCCTGCTGTATCAATAAGCACCACATCAATCCCTCTTTTTTTGGCGGCCTGTAGTGCATCGTAGACCACAGCGGCGGGGTCCGAGCCGGTCTGCTGTTTGATAACTCCACAACCTGTTCTTTCTCCCCAGATCTCCAACTGCTCAATAGCAGCAGCCCGGAATGTATCTGCGGCTACTAAAAGAACCTCACGTCCTTCATTTTTCAACCGATAAGCCAATTTTCCGATGGATGTAGTTTTGCCAACACCATTGACACCGACAAAGAGAATAACGGTCGGCTGGTCAGAACTCAAGTTTAAAGGTGTGTTTTCCCCTAACAACTCCTTCATCTTCTCCTGGAGCAGATCACGCACACCATCTGTGTCACTGATTTTTTTCTTTTTAACCTCCTGGCGGATCTCCTCTATCAGACGACAGGTAGCGGCAACTCCCACATCAGCCTGAAGAAGGATATCCTCTAGTTCCTCATAAAACTCTTCATCAATCTTTTTCCGTATAGATACTAGCTCTGTTACTTTGGAAACAAAATTCTGGCGTGTTTTATTCAGTGTTTCTTTAAATTTGCTGAAAAAAGCAGCCATTTCCATCACAACCTTTTTTTTAGTTCAAGCCTATTGTACCATAAGATGTCATTTAACGCTCCATGAGAAACCCAAGCATGGAAAAACTATCACGATATATACTGTTCTTTGTTTTCAGGAGCGTATTCACTGAGCTCAACAGATACTATTTTTGATACCCCTGGTTCATCCATGGTTACTCCAAAGAGGTGATCGGCAATCTCCATGGTGTGATAGCGATGGGATATCAAAATCAACTGGTGACCAGCACTCATCTGCCGCAAAAAACTAGCAAAACGAATTAAATTTGCCTCATCGAGAAATGCCTCGATTTCATCCAATAGGTAAAAAGGACTGGGGTTTGATTGCAACATAGCAAACAGGAATGAAATCCCTGTGAGCGCCTTCTCCCCTCCGGAAAGAAGAGAAAGATGCCGCGGCTTTTTACCCCTGGGGACAACACAAATGTCAATACCAGTTTCCAGCAGATCATTTTTATCTGTTAATATGAGATCTGCCTCTCCACCATTACTGAGCAAATGATATATTTCTTGAAAATTTGACCTTACCTCCTGATAAGTTTTTTTAAATTTTGCAGCCGCTACCCGGTCAAAATCCGCAATCATTTTGATCAATAAGCGTTTCCCTTCCCCCAGATCGGTAATCTGCTCTCTTAGGTTTTCGATCCGCTCATTGATTTCTAAATACTCACCAGGTGCAGCAAAATTGATCTCACCTAAATCTGTCATATTTTTTTTCAAAAGGGTCACTTTATCTTTCAACTCATACTCTTCCCTGCGGTTGAGGGTTTTTGGGTTATCCTGATTCAATATCAGATTGTCTTCTCTAGCTTTTCTGAAGATCTCATCCCTCTGTTCTCTTAAGTGCTGCAGTTTAATGCTGTTGTTCTGAAGCCGTTGTTTTGATTTCAGTAAAATCTCTTTTATTTTAAGGAATCTTCTTTCACGAGCGTTGATATACCTCTCCCAGGCGGCTAGCTGTTTTTTGCGAAAAGTAATTGTTTCATTGATTTCATTTTTTTGTTTTGTTAAAGCAGCCAATTGCTGCTGTAGCTGCTCCTTCTGCTCCAAAATACCACTTATCTCCTCTTTCAAGAGACATAGATCGTTTTCTACTTTCTTAAATTCCTGCTCCCGCAGTTCCAGCAGTTGCTTGATCTGCTCCTTTTTCTGTTCCTGATGTTTCAGATCCTGGGTAAAGGTACTAAACGAAACCTGGGCTTTTGAGAGCCTAGACATAATGTCCTGTGTTTTCTCTTCAGAACTTTGCCGGATCTTTTCTAATTCCGCCCTCTTGGTTTCCACTTCTCTTTCTCTGGTACTGATTAATTCCAAATCCTTTTCCAGTTCACCCAGTTGCTGGTCTATTTCCTGCTGGTGGTACTGCAATTCTTCACTTTCCAATCGGCAACTCTCAATGAATTCTTGGAGTTTCTGCAGTTCCTGAGTCCAGATGCTTAGTTGATGTTGATCATTCCTCCTGGCCTCCTCTGACCGTTTACAACTCTCTTGGATCTCTTGAACCCTGTTCCTAACTGCATCCCGCTCGGCCTGCAGTTGCTTGTTCCGCTCATCATATTGAGCATATTCCCGGCGGCATTTCAGCATTTTTGCCTCCAGTTCAGCCAGTTCCTGCTTACGCCCACGGGTAGTAGGATAACGGGTTTTTGAAGCACCTCCTGTAAACAGGCCACCGGATTGGATCAAATCCCCCTGCAGTGTTACCACTCGATACTGATATTTATTCTTCTCCGCAAAAATACTGGCATTTTGCAAATTGTCGATCAGATAAGTCCTACCCAACAAGTATTCAGCCAGTTTTCTGTACCAATTTTTACAGGTAATTAAATCTGCCATCCTGCCGATGAAACCATCCACCATTTCTATTTTCCCTCTTAAAGGCGGAGACCAGTATTGCAGTGCACTGAGCGGGAAAAAACTCGCTCTTCCTCCCTTTTCTCTCTTCAGAAAAGCAATAGCCTCCTGGGCAGCCTGGGGAGTATCACAGATAAAATGATGGGCCGCTCGCCCTAAAGCAGCATCCAAAGCTACACCATATTTGGGGTCGATCTGCAGCAACTCCTCTACCAGCACCAGCAGTTCACCATTAAACCTAACCCCTGCAGCTGTTGCCTGCAGAATCTTTCTGACCCCTTCCTGATAACCCTCTTGATGGTTTTCCGCCTCTTTCAATATTCTGAAGCGCTCCTGATACCTATTAAGCTGTTGTGATAGGGAATGGAGCTTTGCAGATAGCTTTTCCTCTTCCCTGATCAAAGACTCCAAACGATGCTCTTCTTTTGCTAATTCAGCATATTTTGTAGCCAGAAGCGCTTCATATCCTTTGCACTTTTCCTCAACTGTTTGGATCTTTTTCTGAAGCTCTTCAAGCTGCCCTTTTGCCGCTGCGCTCTTCTTATTGATGGATTCCTGCTGGCGGGCTAATACCTCTTTTTTATTTTTCAGTACCCGTACCTCACTGACCAGTGAAGTTTTCCTGTGGAGTATATCAAAGATCTCCTGATCTATATCTTCCCAGCTTCGGTTAGTCAGCTTCTTCTGCTCTTCCCAGGCTCTTTTTTCCTCCTCTAAGCCAGTCAATTTCTGCTGAGCATCAAACTGCAGCTCCCGCAACCTTTCACAGGCTGCCTCTAATTCTGCTAACTCTTCTTTTGTTTCCTTTTTCCTCTCCAAAATAACCGCTAGTCTGGCCTTCAGTTCCTTTTTCCTGTTCTCACAGGAGACCACTTTTTCCTCCGAACGCACATAAGCAGCATTGACTTCCTGAAAGACTTTCCCCAGTTCATCCAGTTTATTGTTCAGCTGCTCAATACCCTTTCTCCGGGCGGCCAGACCCAGCTTAAAATCTTCTAAATCTTCTTCCAGAAGTGTGTAACCGCTCTCTAAAAAGCTGATCGAAGACTTGATTTTTTCACATTCATCCAGCAGCAACTCTTCCTTGTTATTTATCCCAGCCAACTGCCCTTCCAACAGGCGTTTTTCCGCATCTCTGCATAACTCTAATAACCGCTGGTACTGTTCCGCAATCTCAGCTTGTTTTTGTAATGGTATTCTCCTCTTTTCCAATTCTGCCAGCAGATCCTGGAGCCGAAGCAGGGAATCCTCAGTCTCCTGTAGTTTATGGAGAGCCTCATTTTTACGCTGGCGGTAATTGCGCACCCCTGCAATATCTTCGAGAAAAATCCTCCTCTCCTGGGGAGGCACCATTATAAATTCATCGATCTTACCCTGAGAGGTAATAGAAAAAGCCGCACGGCTGATACCACACTGAGCAAAAAGCTCTTGGATATCGCGCAAGCGGCATCCATTTTTATTAATAAAATATTCCCCTTCTCCGGACCTGAAAACACGCCTTGTTATGTTAACTTCTTGATAAGGTAATGGTAGTGTCTGATCACTGTTATCAAAAGTTACCGATACCTCAGCCATTCCCAGAGGCCGCCGTCTGGAAGTCCCAGAAAAAATAACATCATCCATTCGGTACCCTCTGAGAGAACGGGCACTCTGTTCACCCAATACCCACTTAATAGCATCGGTAAGATTGCTTTTTCCACAGCCATTAGGCCCAACTATAACTGTAATACCTTTGTCAAACTCAATAACTACACGTTCTGCAAAAGACTTAAAACCTTGAATCTCTAAGCGCTTGAGGTACACCACTAACAACCTTACCTGGGCTCAACAATAAATTTAATTGCTGTCCGCTCTTCACCATCGATATTGATTTCAACAAATGCAGGTATTGTAACTAAATCAACCCCATTGGGTGCAATAAAACCACGGGTAATAGCGATAGCCTTAACCGCCTGATTAACAGCACCTGCACCAACTGCTTGCAGTTCTGCAAAACCATTTTCTCTCAAAATCGCAGTAAGAGCACCGGCTACTGATTTAGGACTTGATTGAGCTGAAACTTTGAGCACTTCCACCACATTTCCCCCTTTTTCTGCACTATTTGAGGTATTGGAATTCGATTAGTATATTCTACCTTACTCACACGAATTCCTTCTTGATGAGGGATTATGTTAGTGAAATATCTCTTTCTACATCCATTTCTCTTAATAGTTCTACAGCAGCCTGTGCCGCTCGTTGTTCAGACTCTTTTTTTGACTTTCCACTGCCTTTGCCCATCATTCTGTTGTCTATAAAAACACCTGAAACAAAGAGTTTATCATGATCAGGCCCTGATTCAGACAACAACCGGTAAGTTACCTTTTCCCTACCGTTGCGTTGAACAAGTTCCTGCAGCATTGATTTATAATCCCTGGAAACACCATGGACAGCTCTTTCGATTTCTTCTTTTAAGTGCTTCCATAAAAAATCACAGGTCTTTTCCCAACCCTGATCCATAAAAATTGCTGCAGTCAAAGCTTCAAAGGCATCAGCCAAAATAGAAGGACGTTTCCTGCCTCCGGAGAGATCCTCCCCCCGTCCCAACTGAAGATGCTCTCCCAACCCGATTTTTTGAGCTAGATTGGCTAGAGATGGCTCACAAACAACTGCAGCTCTTATTTTGGTCAAACTTCCTTCTGCTGCATCTGGGAAGTTTTGATAAAGATAATAAGCCACAGCGGCCCCTAGAATAGCATCACCTAAAAATTCCAACCTTTGGTTATGCTGTTTCTCATCTGGATGCTCTGCCAAATAAGAAGGATGAGTTACAGCTATCCTCAGCAGTTCCGGCTGTTTGAAATAAACACAGATCTTCTTTTGTAATTGATCAATTTTGGGATCCAATGATCATGCCTCCAGATAGTCCTCCGCCAACCGAACGCAAAACCCCTTATTGGCGATCCCTAATATAATCCACTACATCCCCGACGGTTTTAATTTTTTCCGCCTCTTCATCTGAGATCTCCAAATCAAATTCCTCTTCGAAAGCCATAATCAACTCCACAACATCCAATGAATCAGCATTCAAATCTTCAAAGGATGTGCTTTCGGCTATTTCCTCTCCATCAACACCCAGTTGTTCGGTGATGATAGCTTTAACTTTTTCTAAAATTCCCTGTCCGTTTATACTACTCATCTACATCACCTCCCCCGTATCCGCCATTATAAGTATGAGCAAAATTTACTAAAAACATTTTAATAAGACAATATTAATTGTCAAGAACCTTTCTCTTATTTCTAAGAAATAACGCCCTCCAGTTTCTGCTCTATTAACTCCAATAAATTGCTTTCAGCTGCTTGGTGGGCATAGCGTATGGCATTTCTGATGGCTCGTGCACGGGAACTCCCATGACAGATGATGCTCAGTCCGTCTACACCTAATAAAGGTGCCCCACCGTATTCGCTGTAATCCAGCTTTTTCATTATTTTTTTTATTCCCGGTTTAACCAGCGCCCCACCTAATAGACGCAGGGGGTTCTGGCTTAACTCATCTTTCATCATGGACATCAAAAAGGCTGCAATACCCTCTACCGCTTTTAGGGTTATATTGCCCACAAAACCATCACAAACAATCACATCCACATCTGCAGTCATTAAATCTCTGCTTTCAATATTGCCTTTGAAATATAGCTTATCTGTTCCCTGCAGAAGCTGATAAGTTTTAACAAGCAGGTCATTTCCTTTTGTGGACTCAGTGCCTATATTAAGCAGGGCAACCCGGGGCTTGCTGATACCCAGTACCCCTTCGGCAAAAGCACTACCTAAATAGGCAAAGCAAACCAAATGCTCAGCTTTAGCATCAACATTAGCCCCTGAATCAATTAATACCTTTGGCCCTTGAGGTGAAGGCAATACTGTAGCAATAGCTGGACGCTCTACTCCTGGAAAACGGCCTAACTCAAAAAGTGCTGCTGCCATTTGTGCACCTGTGTTTCCGGCAGAAAGAACAGCTGCTGCCTCTCCACTTTTCACCAACCTGGTTGCCACAACAAGTGAAGCGTCCTTTTTCCGCCGTACTGCCCTGGCTGGATGTTCATCCATCTCTATTGTTTGACTGGCATTCACTACTGTGATCAGGTGTTGAGGAAAGTTATGTTTTTTTAATTCATCTCTTACCAGGCCTTCCTTACCGACCAAAACCACTTCGATTCCATCATTGATTGCCGCCTCAACTGACCCTTTGACAATTTCGCCAGGAGCATAATCACCACCCATGGCATCAACAGCGATCCTCAAGCTCCTCGCCTCCTATAAAAAAAGGACAAGCGGGGTCTTTTTGGCCCCTTGTCCTTTTTTCATCCGCTAATTAGGCTTTATCAATAACTTTTTTATCTCCGTAGTAACCACAGTGCTCACAAACCGCATGGGCTCTTTTGGGTTCATGGCAATGCGGACAGTCTACGATTGTAGGTGCTGTAAGCTTAATTGCCGATCTCCTTTTATTTTTCCGAGCTTTTGATGTTTTTCTTTTTGGTACAGCCATTTTGTGTTATCCCCCACTTTATTTTATTTATTTTCTAACTCAAAACCCTTTAAGAGATCACCTAATACAGCAAGGCGCGGGTCCAGCTGTTCATCTTTACAATCGCACTGCTCGATATTCAGATCACAACCACAGTGAGGGCACAACCCCCTGCAATCCGGTCTGCACAACGGTTTCATTGGCAAAGATAAAACCAGGTTCTCTTTGATGGTGTCAGAGAGGTCAATTTCGTCACCATGGTAGATCTGTACCGGTTCCTCTAGATCCTCAGGTAAACTCTCTCCTTCACGGTAAAAGTTTTCTGAGAAAGGTGCCTTAAGATCAACTGTATACCTGTTTAAACATAGGCTACAGCTAAGATCTAACTTCCCTGTAATCTCTCCTTCTACATAGATCCCCTCACCTGTGTTTGTAGCTTCACAATTCACTTGAAGATTGTAAAAGTTAGCACCCTGATCTGCCATATCGATCTGAAAATCAGGAAAACTCCCTTGAAATCTCTCACTATTTCCTTTATTCTTTCTGACATCGCTTACATCAATGATCAAGGCTATCACCTCTGATAACAATCCAAATTATAACCAAGGGCAGAGGATAATGTCAACAAAAAAGGGAAGGTTGATAAACCTCCCCCTTTTTACATTTGGAGAATCAGGGATCAACCCGGAATTTTAGCTACAGCCTTTGCTTTATCCGGATTCTTTTCCAACTCTTTAGCAAACTGCTGATCACGCATACGGTTCCTATACCCTGGATCTTCGAAAGAATACTTAAAGTTGGTATGCACATCATATCTGTTTTCCAGCAGTGCTACTACATCCTCCACAAACACCAATTCTTCATCTGTGGGAATAACAAAGATTTTCACTTTGGAGTCTGGAGCAGAAATGTCAGACTCAGAGTTTCTGGTGCAAGCCAAGCTGTTTTTCTCCGGATCAAATTTGATACCCATAAATTCTAAACCTTCCATAGCCCGGGCTCTGATATCAGGTGACATCTCACCAACACCAGCAGTCCAGACAATGGCATCAACACCACCCAGAGCTGCAGCATAAGCACCTATGTACTTCTTCAGCCGGTAGCATTCCATCTCGAAGGCCAGTTCTGCTCTTTTGTCACCCTTCTTCATAGCCTCCAAAACATCCCGCCGGTCTGTGTATTGACCGGTGATTCCCAGTAAACCGCTCTTCTTGTTGATGATTGTTTCCATATCCTTGGCAGTTAAACCCAACTTCTGCATCATATAATAACCTAGGGCCGCATCATGGTCTCCGGCCCGGGTACCCATGACCAAACCTTCCTGAGGGGTAAAGCCCATACTGGTATCAAAGGAAATCCCTTTCTTAACAGCATTGGCACTGACACCATTCCCCACATGGAGGAGGATCAAATTGACATCAAATGGGTCCTTGCCCAGCAACACAGCAGCCCTCTTGGCTACATAAAGCAGTGAGGTGCCGTGGAAACCATAGCGGCGAACCTTATATTTTTCATACCATTCATATGGAATGGCATACATATACTGTGCCGGCTGCATGGTCTGATGCCAGGCAGTATCCATAACAGCCATATGCGGCACATCGGGTAAAACACTCATCGCTGCTTCGATACCCAGGATGTTAGCCGGGTTGTGCAGTGGTGCTAAATCCTGGATTTCCTTGAAGGATTTTAGCACCTCATCATCAATGATCACCGATTTGGCAAACTTTTCTCCTCCGTGAACCACCCGATGGCCCACAGCATTGATCTCTTTAACATCCTTTAAAACACCGTATTCCGGGCTCACCAAGAGTTCTAGAATCAGTTGGACAGCTTCTTTATGGGTAGGGCATTCCCGGTCGATTTTGACCTCATCACGCCCGGTAACTTCATGTTTACAGAAGGAACCGCCGATGGTTACCCGCTCCACAATACCTTTGCACATTATATTTTTATTATCCCAGTCATAGACCATGTATTTAGCCGAAGAACTCCCGCAATTCAAAACAAGTATTTTCATTTAAAGGCCCTCCTTAATCTCTTTTTCCATAAGGCACCATGGCCTTCACTGCCACAATGGCGGCCACATTGACGATATCTGTAGGCTTACAACCCCGAGACAAATCGTTAATTGGTTTGTCCAAACCCTGAAGCAGAGGTCCATAAGCCTCAGCTTTGGCCAGGCGTTCTGTTAATTTATAGGCAATATTACCGCAGTTTAGATCAGGGAAGATTAAGCAGTTAGCCTTTCCTGCCACAGGACTGCCTGGAGCCTTTTTCGCTCCAATCTGAGGCACAATTGCAGCATCCCCTTGCAATTCGCCGTCAATTGCCAGGTCAGGTCTCTTTTGGTTGGCAATCTTTGTGGCTTCAATTACCTTATCCACAATTGGGTGTTTGGCACTTCCCTTAGTTGAGTAGGAAAGCATAGCTGCATAAGCTTTTTTAACACCAAAGATATTTTGAATTGTTTCACAGGTGGTGATAGCTATATCGGCTAGTTCTTCGGCAGTTGGGTTGGGATGGCCGCCTGAATCAGCATAGAGGAAGAAGCCATTCTCACCATATTCACAATTAGGTACAATCATAGCAAAATAAGCTGATGCAATGGAGATACCTGGTGCGGTCTTGATAATCTGGAAAGCAGGTCTTAATACATCTGCTGAGGTATTAGAAGCGCCTGCCACCATACCATCAGCATCATCCAGCTTGACCATCATTGTTCCGAAATAAAGGTAATTTTCAAGAATTTTTCTGGCATCATCAATGGAAGCTACCTTTCCCTTTCTGATCTCAACTAATTTTTCAGCATAGTAATCGAACTTGTCAGACTTTAGTGGATCAATAACAGCAAGATTATCAATATTGGCCCCTGCTTCTTTAGCTCTCCTGTTCAGATCATCTTTGTCTCCTAGTAGAATAACCTTACCTAAATTTGCTTTGTCGATCATCTCAGCAGCAATTAGAGTACGTTGATCATCTGTTTCTGGTAAAACAATAGTCTTTTGCCCCTGACGGGCTTTTGCCCAGACACCTTCCATAATCGCATTTTGTGGTGCCACTACAGCCATTCTTTTTCCCTCCCAAATACTTTTTTTTCAAAATCGTCCTTACTCTTGGACAGAGCAAGGGATACCCCCGAAAATAAATGATCCCCCTCTCATGCTAATCCTTATTAGGATATCTCTTTTATTAGCTATTAAACAACAGCAAGCAGGATTTTGCATTTACAATAAATGTTCAATAAGGGGAACCTGGTTATAATTTCTACATCAACTATATATAATCCTTCCGAGACAAACTTTTTTATTGAAAAAAATGAGGTAAATCAATGATTCCCCGCTTATTTTTTAAACTAAAACATCATAAAACAATAGTTGCCCCTGGCTTTTTCAGTATGCTTTGTCTGCTTTATGCTCTGGGTGTGATCTTTTACCCATCCGCCTCCTTTGAAGCAGCTAAACACGGTTTGAAAACCTGGTGGGAAATCGTCTTTCCCAGCCTGCTTCCCTTTTTTATTATAGCTGAGCTTTTGATGAAACTGGGTTTTGTTGCTTTTTTGGGCACACTGCTGGAACCGGCCATGAGACCTCTTTTCAACCTGCCCGGTTGCAGCGGTTTTATCATGGCTGTCAGTTACCTCTCCGGTTTTCCCCTCTGTGCTATTCTGACCAGCAAACTCCGTCAGGAAGGTCTGTGCAATAAAAATGAGGGGGAACGTCTTCTTTCTTTTACCAGTAATGCCAGCCCCCTTTTTATGATCGGTGCTGTTGGCATCGGCATGTACCAAAATCCAGCATTGGGTCCCTTAATTGCTGCCATTCATTACCTTTCCAACTTCATCTGCGGTCTGATACTGAAATCTTTTTCTCCTCCAGTAGGATATGTACTGCAAAAAAGGCATGTTTTTAAAAAAGCTTTACATGCCTTTATCACTCGAACAGAACTTAAAAATAAGGGATTTGGCAAACTGTTAGGAGAAACAATACGTAATGCATCCATCACCATCCTGACCATTGGGGGTTTTATCACTTTTTTTTCTGTTCTTGCCGCCATACTGCGAGCAGCAGGCTTCTTTTCCCTTTTGCTCAATCTGTTTCAACCACTAACCCGATTCTTTGATATTGATAGCAAGCTGCTTGAGGGGATTTTTATAGGTTTTTTTGAAATTACCATCGGCATCCAAGCGATAAGCAGCAGTTCAGCCGGATTACTCACCCAATTGGTGGCTATAGAAGCACTATTAGCCTGGAATGGTCTAGCAATCCAGGCACAAGTGACCGGCATGGTGGCAGACAGTGATCTAAAAGTAAAAAAGTATTACCTCACCAGATTGCTGCAAATACCGCTGGCCATGTTGATCACTATTTTGGTTTTCCTTCTGCCTCTGGAGGGGATACTGGCAGTACCGACTAGCACCGGAATTGGCATTCCCCCACTGCTTTGGGCTGGTATCTTTCTCTTGTTGAGCGCTATTTTGGCTGCATGGTATCTCCTAGGAAAATCTTTGATCAAAATCATCAGCGGTAAGGTCATCATCATCCGCTAATGTTCTTTTATCAGAGATTTTTATCAGAGATTTTTATCAGAACTATTGGTATATTTCATTTTACTTAACTCTTCCCGCGCCTGCCCGATCACCGATAAGCTTTGACTGATGTTTTTTTCCAATTTACATAAGATCTCATCAGCGTATTCAGTGGCTCCGCTTTTTATTTCTTTAGCCAGGCTTTTTGCCTGCGCTATAATCTCTTCTGCACTTTCTCTTGCCTGTTTTGCAACCTCACTTTCATCAGCTAACCGTTTCACCTCTGCCTGAGCATCGCTCAAAATCCTTTCCGCGTGTTGTTGAGCCTCCTGTAGCATGCGCTCTCTTTCCTTGTTCAACCATTTGGCCTGGTGGACCTCTTCGGGGAGAAGGGTTCTAAGTTTGTCGATATAGTCCAGCAGTGCCTCTTCATCAAGGAGAACCTTACCCAGTACCTTCTTGCTGCTCTGCACCATATCCTCAAGTTCATCCAAAACATTAAAAATATTCAAATCCATTCTCCTCACCCCTCATTGTTTCGTTGATCATATTTGGTTTGCAATCTTTTTGCCACATTCTGTGAAACAAAACCGCTAATATCCCCACCGAGACTGGCAATTTCCTTGACAATACTGGAACTAAGAAAAGAATATTTGGGTTGAGATACCAAAAAGATGGTCTCCAATTGTGCATTAAGCTTGCGGTTAGTCAAAGCCATCTGAAATTCATATTCGAAATCTGAAACCGCACGGAGTCCACGCACAATGGAGCGGGCATTGTTTTGCACAGCAAAATCAACCAGTAATCCGCTAAAATGCCTTACTTCTACATTTTTAATATGTTGACACTCAGCGGTGATCATCTCTACCCGTTCCTCAATAGTGAAAAGAGGTTTTTTGCTGCTGTTGACGCTTACAGCTACAATAACCTTGTCAAAAAGATCAGCAGCCCTTTCAATGATATCCAAATGCCCATAGGTAATTGGATCAAAGCTGCCGGGGTAAACTGCAATTCTCATTTCACCCCACCTTTCTTATCAGTTATACTTGAAAAAATGCAAAATGCTATCACCATACCGCTCTTCCCTGCAAGGCTGTTTGGAAAAATGATTCTCTTCCCCTTTTGCACTGCGGGTAATAATATAGCCCCCAGCAGCAAGCATGCCCAGTTCCCAAATCTTTTCTACAGTTGGTACTAACAGACCCTGCCTAAACGGGGGATCAACAAAAATAAGATCAAACTGATATCCCTTTTGATGCATTAGCTTTAGTGCCTGAAAGACATCCATAGTAAAAATTTCAGCTTGTTCCGAAAAACCTGTGATTTGCAGATTTTCCTTGATCAGTTTTGCATTAAGTGGATCCCTCTCTACAAAACAGACCTGATCTGCACCTCTGCTCAGCGCCTCAATACCTATGCTGCCGGTGCCTGCGAATAGGTCCAAAAAGCGGCTGCCTGGTACAGACAGCATTAAAATATTAAATAAAGCTTCTTTGACATAATCTGTAGCAGGTCGGAGATGTTTTACATTTCTGGTTTTCAAACGTTTTCCTTTAGCGATTCCGCCGATCACTCGAGGCTGTGACATCCTATCACCTGTAAAACTTTGATTAGTAACAAAATTATACCCTGATTACCCATCATTTACAATTAGTGTTTATTTATCTAATAAATTGGTATAAAATACCTGATTTTTTTATGCTTTTCGATGTATAAAAAATCATGATTAGGTAAAAATAGAAATGGCTAAAGGGTCTTCATGGAGTGAGCAGTCGAAACATAATGTAGCAGCATAAAGGCAGCACATAATGTAGTAGGCTCTACTCCATGAGCTCTTCCTCCAGTTTCTCCTCTCCCACGCCATTGAGATCGTTACCAATAGGTACGTCTCAATGGCGAGCAAATTAAGCCGTAAGTGAAGAACTTACGGCTTTTATTTTGCCATTACCTCCTGATAAAAACTATAAATCAATTGAAAGTCTTTCCAAACAGGCTTTTTCTTACTGGCATCCCTTAAAAGAGCTGCCGGATGATAGGTGGGAATAATCCGGATCCCTCCTTTAACAAAAACCTCCCCGCGCACAGCAGTTACCTGAGCGTCCTGATGCACCAAATAGCGAGTTGCCAGTGATCCCAGGCAGACGATCAGTTTAGGTTGAATCAGCTCAATCTGACGAGCTAGATAAACAAAACACCGATCAGACTCTTCTTTTTTAGGAAAACGGTTTTGAGGAGGGCGGCATTTAACAACATTGGTAATATAGACCTCCTCTCGCACAATTCCGGCTGCTTTTAATATTTTGTCAAGCAATTGACCTGCCGCACCCACAAATGGACGCCGCAGACGCTCCTCCTCAGCGCCAGGGGCCTCACCTACCAACATCAATCTAGCAGCAGGATTGCCTTCACCGAAAACCACATGTGAACCGCTTTTGCCAAGATCACAGTCCCGGCACTGAAGACAGTACTGTTTTAATTCTTCTAAATCACTGACCTGATCCAATTCAATAAACCATTCCATAATCCTCACCATTTTTTATATTCGACAAATTGCTATAAAACCTTTTCTTTTGAAACAAATCATTTTAGAACAGATTTAAGTCAGCGGCACAGAAACAAAAATGGAACAATATATAGGAGCGAGTAATATCAAAGACTTGACAGCTTAAATGGGAATCTATTTTTTAACAGATGAATAATTATTAAATATTTGATAAAAATAACTGATAAAATAATTGTAAAGATAAGGTTTTAAAAGGAGATTTAAGTTGGACAACATCGATTTTTCCTCTCAACAATATTACACGGACCTGGCTCTAGAGGCACGGGACCTGGTGCGGGGAGCAACCGGTAAGGAGATAGCCGGAGTAATTGAGGAAAAGCAAACATTTCCTTATGGCAGCATAACAATTATTAAGATTGTAGATGAAGCTGCAGAAAAGGTGATGGGTAAACCTCGGGGGACTTATATCACCATTGAGGCACCAGAATTAAAATACAAATCCCCTGAAGTTCAACTCAGTGTTGCAGAAGCCCTGTCACAGCAACTCAGCAACTTGCTCCAACTGAAAGGTCAGGAAACAGCCCTGATTATCGGTTTGGGCAATTGGCAGGCAACTCCTGATGCACTGGGGCCATCAGTTGTTAAACACACACTGGTTACCCGTCATCTCTTCAAACACATGCCAGAGGCGGTGCAAAATTACCTGTCAGTATGTGCTATCGCACCGGGTGTGTTGGGGATTACAGGTATCGAAACAGCGGAAATCATCAGAGGGGTTGTGGAAAAGGTTCAACCCAATGTGATTATTGCCATCGACGCCTTAGCAGCAACCAACATCAATCGGCTGGGTACAACCATTCAGATCAGCGATACCGGTATTGCTCCTGGTTCCGGCGTAAATAATAGAAGAGCGGAGATCAATTTCCAAACGATGGGTGTTCCTGTAATCGCTATTGGGGTGCCGACTGTAGTAAGTGCCGCGGTTATTGGCCGAACTGTTTTGGAGACTTATGCCAACAAATTTTCCGGTGGCAAACAGCACCCGGTTTATATCCAAGAAACCATTTCTGATGTGCTGGAACCATTTCAGGGTACCCTTGTGGTAACCCCCCGGGAAATAGATGACTTGATTGAAAATGCAAGCCGTACAATCAACAGAGGAATTACCATGGCTTTGCATCCCCGGGTACCGCGAGAAGAGTTGGATTCTCTTATTTCATAAAAATTTCGGCGGACATGTTCATTCATGTCCGCCTGGTGTGATGGGTGTATTCATGATAATTTGTTCTACTGGATTGTGGTTGTGGTCTGGGGTTGCTGATTAGCAAGACTCTGCTGGTACTGCTGAATCATACGCCTGACCATTGCGCCTCCGACCGCTCCACAATCCCTTGAAGATATATGTCCCCAGTAATCACCCTGAATTTGATTTGTGATACCAACCTCATTGGCCATTTCATATTTGAACTGGTACATAGCCTTGCTAGCTTCAGGTACTAACAATTTGTTCCTTTTTTGTCCTGAACCCATTTTTATTTTCCTCCTTTCATTCTAGTTTTATCTATTTGCCGGTTTAGCTAAGCTGAGTAGTTGTGTTTGTTGCGGCGATGGTCTGGGAGGGGTTTCCTTGCTGGGCAATCTGCTGTTCAATGGTTTGGATCATATGCCTTACCATAGCCCCACCCACAGCACCGCAGTCACGGGAGGAAATATAGCCCCAATAGTCACCCTGGATCTGATTTTCTATGCCTACCTCCCGCGCCATTTCATACTTAAATTGATACATTGCTTTGCTAGCCTCTGGAACAAGGAGTCTGTTTCGTTTTTGACCTGTGCCCATTTATATCCCTCCTTTCTTGTGTGTTCTTATTATGTACAGCTAAAAGTTTTTTATCCTAGTAAGTATTTTCGATAAGCACCTTATTTATGCAGCTTTGCTGTAATTTTTTTTATTTCGTTTGTATTAACATTGTGAGCAAAAAGCATTTATCACATACAAGTAAGATCGCACCAAAAAAACCTCACTTCGGTTCAGTGAGGTTTTTTATTATTATTTGGATATATTTTGTTATATTTTAAAAATTAAATTTTTTATATTTTTAAAATATTAAATAATGAAGGAAAGCGAAAATTGATTTCTTCCCACAAATCATGCTGATATTTTATGGATATAATGTTATATTTTTTTATTTTTAAAAAATGTGGGAGATCCTTGATAATATCAACTACCCGAAAATCAGAATAACCATGCTGTTTGCTTCCCAGAAGTTCTCCTGGCCCTCTTAATTCCAGATCCTTTTCAGCAACCTGAAAACCATCATGGCAGTATACCATAATTTTGAAGCGCTCTATAGCCTCCTTGGTGTTGGGATTGCCGACCAAAACACAATAACTCTCATGGGTACCTCTCCCAACCCGTCCCCTTAATTGATGGAGCTGGGACAGGCCAAAACGCTCCGCCCCCTCAATGATAATCAATGAGGCGTTGGGTACATCAATCCCAACTTCAATCACCGAGGTGGCTACTAGGAGATCAATCTCCCCTCTGCGAAAAGCATCCATTACCTTATCTTTTTCATCAATTTTCAATTTTCCATGAATAAGACCCACATTAAAAGCAGAAAACTCCTGGCATAACTCCTCATATCTTTTAACTGCAGCTTCAACAGCAAGATGCTCAGATTCCTGGATCAGGGGACAAACCACATAGACCTGGCGCCCCGCCTCCAACTCCTTTCTAGCAAAGCTATAAACCCTTGACTTTTCCGCAGCAGGTAGAAAAAAAGTTTTTATTTTTTTTCTACCTGGGGGCAGTTCATTGATCATTGTCAGATCGAGATCACCATAAACGGTCAAGGTTAAGCTGCGTGGTATAGGGGTGGCAGTCATAACCAAAACATCAGGGGCTGCAGCCTTGTTCAATAACAGATCACGCTGTTGAACCCCAAATCTGTGCTGCTCATCGATAACCACCAACCCCAGATGGTTAAAAACAACATCATCCTCCAACAGAGCATGGGTACCGACTACAATATCGGTCATGCCGCTTTTAATTGATTGGAGGCATTGTTCCTTTTCCTTTTTACCTAGGGACCCTGTAAGCAAATCCACATTGACCCCAAGGCCGGAAACCAATTTGCTGATACTTAAGAAATGCTGCTCTGCAAGAACCTCTGTGGGAGCCATCAAGGCCCCCTGAAAACCTGAGGCTACAACAAACAGCAGTGCATAAAGGGCTACAACAGTTTTCCCACAACCCACATCACCCTGCAGTAAACGGTACATCCTTTTCGTACTGGAAAGATCATTTCTTATTTCAATCATTGCTTTTCGCTGTGCTTCTGTAAGGGTATAGGGGAGTTTTTTCAAAAAGTCCTCCGGCAGTGTGGTCTGGGGGCGGCGGGCCACACCCTGTCTGCGGACCTGTTCATGAATTCTGTTCAAACCTGTTTGAAAAAGGAATAATTCTTCATAAACCAGGCTCTCCCGTGCTTTCACTAGAGAATCTTCATCCTGGGGAAAATGGATATCCATTAAAGCCTGTGAAATGGGCACTAAATTTAATTCTTTGATCAATTCCTCTGGAAGGTGGTTTTTTATATTTTGTGCGTACTTTCTTACACATTGGTAGATAACTCGCCTTAAGAATCGCTGGCTTAAGTTCTCTGTGGTGCTATAGATGGGCACAATACGTCCTACATGCACCGGATTTTTTAAACTTCCGGTTTCATAATCGCTAACAGATATTTCGCAGCCATAAAGATTTCGCTCCACCTTCCCTGTGACAGCTATCGGCAAACCCCGGCGCAGGGATCTCTTTAAAAAAGGCTGGTTAAACCATAAGGCTGTACAACTGCCGAAACTCCCTTGGATGACAACCCTCAGCAAGCTCAAATTACGGCGCAGTTTTAGCTCTTCAACACTTATAATCCTGCCCCAAACTGTAACTTGCTCACCGCTGGTTATCCCATCCAGTCCTTCAGCAAACCGCCTGTCCTCATAACGTCTGGGAAAATAGTAGAGCAGATCAAAAAGATTATAAATTCCGATTTTATAAAACAGCTCTGCCCTCTTATCCCCAATATATGGCAGAGATGAAAGCTTTATTTCAGCCAGTTGTTTTCCTGACAACAAGCTCTTCCTGTTGATTGGACCTTTCACTCCTATTCCACACTGATCAGGTAATAATACAGGGGTTGTCCTCCATTATGTGAATCTACTTCCAGCTCAGGATATTTCTCCTCAATTTGTTCAATAATCTTTTCTACAGTTTCCTGTTCCACATCAGCACCCCAATAAATGGTTATCAATTCATCATCCTCATCGATCATCTTATCCAACAATGCCAAGACAACACTCTCCTGGGATGAACCGGCAGCAGCTATTTCCCCCTGGTAAAGCCCGATCAGTTCACCCTTTTTAATCTCCTGTTCACCAAGCATAGCATCCCTGACAGCATAGGTCACTTCTCCAGTTTTGACCTCCTGCAACTGCCTTGTCATTCGGTCTTTGTTCTCCTCTAGGGTCATGGAATCATTAAATAGCAGTAAAGCACTGATCCCTGCAGGAATGCTTTTCGAAGGGATCACCTCTACAGGTATATCCACCAACTCTTTGGCCTGTTGTGCAGCAAGAATTAGATTTTTGTTATTGGGCAGAATCAGTACCTGCCGCCCATTAGTCTCCTTGATTGCCCGCACAAACTCTTCCACAGGGGGATTCATTGTCTGTCCCCCTTCAATTACCTGCTGTACCCCAAGATTGTAAAAGAGTTGCTTGATGCCTTCCCCACATCCGACAGCAACAATACCGATATCCACCACATCTGATTTGTTAATAGCAGTATCTATTTTATTAACAGTTGTCTGACCTGTCTGTTCAGCCTTCCACTGGTCGTACATATTATCAATTTTTATATCATGCAGTGTTCCATACTGCAGGCAGTAATCTAAAACCTTTCCCGGGTTGTTGGTATGGATATGAACTTTAATATATGAACCTGCACAGCCTGTAACCATACTGCCTCCCATACCGTTTAAAAAGGATTTGATATCAGCCTCTACAGCTGGATCAGCCTCCAGCAGAAACTCTGTACAATACAGATAAGTAAAATCCTCTTCTGCTGTAGGCTTTTCCTCGATGGTTTCTATCACCGTTTGTGTCTTGGTTTCCTTCTTCTGCACAGTATAACTGCCATTGCTGAGGGCCTGAAGCCCTCCTTCCAAAATGACCAGCAGACCTTTTCCACCTGCATCTACAACACCTGCCTTTTTCAAGACAGGAAGCATTTCCGGTGTCTGCATCAATGTATCATAACCCTCTTTAATAGCCTGAGCCAGAGCCTCTTCCAGTGTGTTACTGTTTACAGCCGCCTTTTTCATCCCGCGAGCAAAGCTCTTGGAAACCGTCAGCATAGTGCCTTCAACAGGCTTGATTACCGCACGGTACGCGCTGGCTACAGCTGCCTCCCAGGCATTGGCAAACTCCTGTAGAGTTATGGTTTCTTTACCTTTCAAACCATCGGTAAGACCCCGCAGCAGTTGAGATAAAATGACACCTGAGTTTCCCCGGGCACCCATCAATGAACCCTGGGCAATAGCCTCACCTACTTTTCCTATATGGGAGGTGGTTGCGGTTTCCAACTCTTTTACTGCTGCAGCCATGGTCAAATACATATTACGTCCTGTATCACCATCTGGAACAGGAAAAACATTAAGACTATCAACTTCCTGTTGATGTTCTTCTATTGCTTCCAGTCCACCAGTGAACAAACACCTCAAGTGTTCACCGGTTACAATACACCGCTCCAATCCGGTTCCTCCTTACAATTACTTGAAGACTCTGATGCCTGTAACATTAACATTTATTTCTACTGCACGCAGACCTGTCATTTTCTCTATTTCATAACGGACAGTCTCCATCACATTTTGAGCAACCTGTGCTATGTTCACCCCATAGGCCATCACAACATAGAGGTCTATGATCACATCGGACCCATCTAGTTTGACTTCAACTCCCCTGCTTGCCGCATCCCCTCCTAATATTTCTGAAACTCCCTGTCGAAATCCTCTGGGGACCATTCCCACAATACCAAAACAACGCACAGCTGCTGCACCTGCAATTGCAGCCAAAGCCTCAGTAGTGATCTCAATTTTGCCATATTCGGTCTGCTGGGTGTTACTCATGGTCTTTGCCCCCTTCCACCCATATGGTACTTGTACGACAGCTTTATTATACTATATGTTCCAGCTTCAGGGTACTGATAGCAATTATTTATGTCAATTCGGCGAATATCGGGGGAAAATACTGTTGTGCACCATTTTAAATTCAATAAAAAAAATAGACAAGGAAAAGGTAATTCCTTGTCATTGCTGTGCACTTTTGTTAGAATAGGTGCTGTAGGAAAGGAGGATTATAGATGGCAAAGTGCGCAATCTGCGGAAAAGGTGTTCATGTAGGCATGCAGGTTAGTCACTCCCATGTCCGCACCAAAAAAGTTTGGGCACCAAACCTGCAGCGTGTAAAAACAGTGATCAACGGTAAACCAACTCGCCTTTACGTCTGCACCCGCTGCCTTAAAGCAGGGAAAGTAAAGCGAGCACTATAATGACAAACTAGCCTCTTGCAAGCAGTTTCCAGAATCAATGCCTATGATACGCACTACACCATTCTCAAGAAAGGCAGCTGTTGGTTCCCAATTCTCTTTAGGTAGGGACGGCGATCCTGGATTGAGATAGATGATATCCTCCTTCTTTTCCAAAAGGGGGATATGTGTGTGTCCAAAAACAAATAACTGAACCTTAAACCGATGAGCCTGTGCCTCCCTTTCAGCGGCACTTAAGCAGTGCCCGTGATTGACGAGGATGCGCAGGTTTTCTATTTGTAGAAAGGCATATGGTGCCTGGAGAGGCCAATTGATCATCATCTGATCAACTTCTGCATCACAGTTGCCCTGAGCGATAACAAAGGGTACTGTCAAACTGTTGACTGCTTCTGCCACTCCACGGGGTTGATAATTATCAGGGAGTGGATTGCGGGGGCCGTGGTAAAGAAGGTCCCCCGCATGAATAATCAGGTCAACATCCCGGAAAAGAGTAGACATTACCTTCTGCCAACTGGAAAGTGACCCATGGGTATCACTGATAATACCGATCCGCATTTTACTTCCCCTTCAATTCCCTGAAGAGATTAACCATTTCCAGAGCAGTCACTGCAGCGTCAGCACCTTTATTTCCTGCTTTTGTCCCTGCCCGCTCAATAGCCTGTTCCAAGGTGTCTGCGGTGATCAAACCATATACCACAGGTATTCCTGCCGCAAGGCTGACCTGGGCGATTCCTTTGGTAACCTCACTGGCTATATAATCGAAATGGGGTGTAGCCCCTCTGATCACTGCTCCCAGGCAGATGACAGCATCATAACCGCGCTCAACCATTTTTTGAGCAGTCAAAGGAATTTCAAAGGCACCTGGAACCCAGGCCACATCCACTGCATCCTCACTGACACCATGCCTGAATAGCATATCTAGAGCCCCGCTCAACAGCTTATTGGTAATAAACTCATTAAACCTTGATACAACAATGCCAAAACGCAGTCCCTCACCCAGTAGTTTTCCTTCGAATATTTGCGGCAATTTAATAACTCCTTTCTATTTATTCAGGGCTAAAAAATGCCCCATTTTTTCCTTCTTTGTTTGCAGATACCTTTTGTTTTCAGCCCTCGCTGGCATTTCAATAGGAACCCTTTCCACAACCTCCAAACCGTAACCCTGCAACCCCTTAATTTTACGAGGGTTGTTGGTCATCAACCTCAGTTTCTTAACACCGAGGTCCACCAGAATTTGGGCTCCTATACCATAATCCCGCAGGTCCGGGGGGAATCCCAGCAGTTCATTGGCTTCAACTGTATCTTTTCCCTCATCCTGCAGCTTGTAGGCCCGGATTTTGTTCAACAGACCAATTCCCCTCCCCTCCTGCCGCATGTAAAGCAGTATCCCTCTCCCTTCAGCAGAGATCATGCGCAGTGCTTGTGCCAACTGCTCACCACAGTCACAGCGGTGAGAACCAAAAACATCTCCGGTTAAACACTCAGAGTGCACCCTAGTCAAAACAGGTTCACCGTTACTTACATCACCCTTCACCAGGGCAATATTGCAGGTATGGTCTAGCAAATTCTCATAGGCTACAGCTGTAAAATCACCATACTTTGTTGGCAGATGGGCTTCTGATACTCTCCGTACCAGTTTTTCAGTATGGCGGCGGTATTCGATCAAGTCTGCTATAGTAATGATCTTCAAATTGTGTTTTTCAGCAAACTCAAGCAGCTGCGGAACACGGGCCATGGTCCCATCCTCGTTCATAATCTCACAGCACACACCTGCTGGATAAAGGCCTGCTAAGCGAGCCAGGTCTACAGAAGCCTCAGTATGTCCTGCTCTCCGCAGAACACCGCCTTCTACTGCCCGCAGAGGAAAGACATGACCTGGACGCCTTAAATCAGATGGTGCTGTTTTGGGGTCCACTAAAGCTCTGATGGTTTCAGCCCGTTCAAAAGCTGAAATACCAGTTGTTGTAGTAACAGCATCAACAGATACAGTGAAGGCTGTTTCCATGCTGTCTGTGTTGTTTGCCACCATCTGATGCAGTTCCAATTCATCCAGGCGCTCTCCGGTCATAGGAGCACAAATCAGACCACGAGCATGGACTGCCATAAAGTTAATAGCCTCAGGTGTTACCTTTTCTGCTGCCAGAATCAAATCCCCTTCATTTTCCCGATCTTCATCATCAACAACAATAACCATACGTCCCGCAGCTATCTCTGCGATAGCTTCTTCAATTGTGTCAAAAGATTCCTTTGCCATTGATTCGCTCCCTCCCCTAGATAAATCCATGTTCCGCTAGAAAATCCACAGTAAGTTCCCTTTCCTTATTTTCTGTTCCTTTCCCCAGAAGAAAGAAAACATATTTACCCAAAATATCTGCCTCAATATTTACCAGGTCCCCTGTTTTTTTCAACCCTAAAATAGTTTTTTCCAGAGTATGGGGTATTAAGCTCACTTTGAATGAAGAAGGAAGCAGTTCTGCAATAGTAAGACTGGTACCATCAACTGTTATAGAACCCTGCGGGGTTAGATATGGCTGCAGTTCTGCAGGGATTTGCACCCAAATCTCTGTTGAAATCCCCCGCTTGTATATACTCAAAATCTCCCCTACAGCATCCACATGTCCGGTAACAAAGTGTCCACCCAACCTGCCTCCTACCTGCAAAGCCCTCTCTAAGTTAACCTGGTCTCCTTCCTTTAACAAACCCAAATTTGTCTTAGCGAGGGTTTCAGCCATAACATCAGCATAAAAAGCTCTGCTGCTACAGGAAGTAGCCGTGAGGCATACCCCATTGACCGCGATACTATCCCCCACCTTCAAGTCTTCACATATTAAACTAGACTCAATATGCAGAGAAGCTGAGAGATGCCCCTTTTTAATCCCTCGAACGATACCGATGTCTTCTACCAGTCCTGTAAACAAACAACCACCCCTTTTTGGCACCATTTATGAACCCTGCACTGTGTCACCTATTATACTTCCCTCTATCATCAGGCATCTGTAACTTCCTCCCGCACCCCAATCAGACATCCAGATCTAACATCTATTTCAACTTCCAACCTCCGGCCTCGGCGTACTATTCCGACTTCCGACCTCCGGCTTCAACTCCACTCCGGCATCTCTTCCGATCTCCGACTTCAGGCCTCCGACCTCCACTCCGGGTAGGCAGTGATCATCATGTCCTCTCCTACCTTTTCTGTGAAAACAGGGGAAAGCCGCAAACAATCTTTAATTCTGGAAAAACCTTTTCCCCCGAAGACCCCTGGAGCATCGCTGCCTCCGATCAACAAGGGCGCCTGAAAAATAATATATTTATCCACCAGTCCCCCTTCCAGCAGAGCGGCATTGATAGCAGAACCCCCTTCCACCAAAAGATTCATTATCTCCTTTTGTCCAAGCAAACTCAGCAAAGATTTCAGATCCACTCTCCCCTCAAAAGCCGGCAGTTCCCAAACCTCTACACCAACTGCTTCCAGCCTCGCCCTCTTTTCCCAGCTGTAATTTCCTTTGACCACTGCTACAGCAGTGGGTATCTGAGCAGCAGTCTGAACCAATTGTGACTCTTCAGGAATGCGCAAACTGCTGTCAACAACGATTCTGAGCGGTTGCCGGCCTTGATAGCCAGGAAGCCTCACATTTAAAAGAGGGTCATCAGCCAGCACAGTGCCGATTCCGGTAAGAATAGCATCACTCTCAGCTCGCAGTCTGTGAACGACAAGACGCGCCTCTTCACCAGTAATCCACTTGGAATCTCCAGAATGAGTGGCGATCTTCCCATCAAGTGAAACAGCAGCCTTTAGTGTGACGAATGGCAGTTTAGTTCGGATATATTTGAAAAAAGCCTCATTCTGCCTGCGAGCTTCCTCTTCCAAAACACCTACCTGAACCTTAATCCCGGACTCCTGCAGTATCTTGATTCCCTTTCCTGCAACCTGGGGATTGGGATCAGTCACCGCCACTACCACTTCTCGGATTCCCGCTTCTATAATGGCCTTTGTACAAGGTGGGGTTCTTCCGTAATGACAGCAGGGCTCTAGAGTAACATAAAGCACAGCACCATGTGCCCTCTCTCCCGCTGCCCGCAGTGCGTGTATCTCTGCATGGGGTGAACCGGCCTTTTGGTGATAGCCTTCTCCTACAATTTTACCGTTTTTTACCACAATAGCGCCTACAAGTGGATTGGGACTGGTCTTACCCCGTCCTAATTCCGCCAGTTCAATGGCTCTTGCCATCAATTGTTCATGGTCCGACAAAAAGTTCCCTCCACATTATTAATAAAAATAGAAAAACCCGATTGGAAAGCCTCGGGTCAATTTACAAAAATATGAAAAGTCTCCTTCTCCCATCCAGACTTTAACTGTCGGCTCCAGAATTCCACTGGATCAATCCAGGTCAGTCACCCGGATTCGCGGGCTTTCACCGCCGGTGTGGAATTTCACCACCCCCCGAAGGACCTTCCAAATACATTATTCACATGTCTGTTTCATTGTACACCTAATCCAATTAATCCGTCAATGATCCTCTCTTTTGAGAACTGTACCACCAACTGTCCTCAGCGGCTTCAAGGGCCAGTGTGCGGTATTGTTCTATAGCTTGGCCCCAGTTCCTCTCCCTTAATAAAGCAGAACCAATTACCAAAGAATTAGCCCCTGCCTCCACAACTGATTTTACTGTTTGCAGATTAATCCCCCCATCCACCTGCAGTTCAGCAGTGGCTCCGGACTCTTTCAGCATCATTTTTAATTTTCTGATCTTTTCACACATAGAAGTTATAAACGCCTGTCCACCCCAACCGGGGTTAACGGTCATGATGAGAACCAGGTCCAGATCAGGAAGGATATAATCAAGAAAACTTAAAGGTGTGGCTGGGTTAAGGGCTACCCCTGCTCTCATTCCCAGGTCCTTGATCATCTGCACAGTCCGGTGCAGATGGGTACAGGCTTCTGCGTGAACGGTTAGGCTTTTTGCCCCAGCTGCTGTGAAAGAAGAAAATAACGATTCTGGTTGCTCTACCATTAAATGCACATCAAAAGGTAATGATGTAATCTGAGAAAGAGATGCCACAACAGGAGGCCCAAAGGTGAGATTAGGCACAAAGCGGCCATCCATAATGTCAAGGTGCAGTTGGTCAGCCCCACTTTTTTCTAATTCTTTAACAACTTCACCCAGTTTACTGAAATCCGCAGTTAAGATCGATGGCGCGATTTTGATCTGCATTAGTAAATCCGCTCCTTAACAATAACCTCTGCTAATAGCTGTTGATAACCCTGATAACGGATAGTGCTGATCATCCCTTTCTCCAGCGCATCTATTACACCACAATCAGGTTCATTGATATGAAGACAGTCAACAAAACGGCACTGGCTGGATAGCTGGTGGATCTCCGGAAAATAACGGCCTAACTCTTCTCTTCTCATTGGTGGCAGCTCTAAATTGCTGAAGCCAGGTGTATCTGCCACAAATCCACCACAAAGCTCAAGCAGTTCAACATATCTGGTGGTGTGTTTTCCTCTTTTCAGCTTTCTGCTTATCTCACCTGTTTTCAGCTTCAGTTTGGGGTCAAGGGCATTGAGCAGTGTGGATTTGCCTGCACCTGATGGCCCAGACAAGACAGAAACTTTTCCCTCCAGGTTCTGACAAACAAAATCTAGACCGCTGCCGTAAAGAGCGGAGGTAAGTACTGTCTTATAACCTGCCTGCTGGTATATTTCCATCAATTCCCGAGCCTCTTTTTCCTCAACCAGGTCCGCTTTATTAAAACAGATCACAACCTCCAGTTTCTTCAACTCACATAAAACCAGAGAGCGGTCAAGAAGCTTCAGATCCGGCACAGGCTTAGCCAGGGATACAATATGTATCACCTGGTCAATATTAGCCACAGGGGGGCGAGGCAGTTCATTTTTGCGTGGTTTTATGCTCTCAATAATACCTTCTCCCTCTTTGAGGGGTGTAAAAAGAACCCAGTCACCAGGGAGTATAGTCTGCTCTCTGCGCAAACGGCCACGGCCGCGACAGCACCAGCTTTCCAGTCCGGACTTGATGTAATAGAACCCCCCATAACCTTTCAGTACTAAGCCTTCCTTCACTAAAAACCTCCTTTAAAAATACTTGTTCACCTCAATTAAAGGGAATAGTCTGTCTCAATTTTCCTTGGAAATAGATCTGAAATTCCCCGGGAGGATAAACGGTAAAGACCTTATCAACTTTATCCCCCTCCTTATGGAACTCTTTATAAACCTCTCTTGTACCCTGACTGTCCTTGATCACAACAATCAGTTCCCCTTCTTCAGGAACATCGATTTTCAATTTGGTTTCCTTTTCCTGTAAACCACTGCTGACCACAACATCAATAGATGTTCCCTTTTTCACCGAACTTCCAGGGGCTATGCTCTGTTCAATAATCACACCCTTCTCCTGATCACTGGGCTTCTCAGTGACCTGACCCAGATTCAACTCAACTGCCCCAAGAGCTGCTTCTGCCTGTTCTACCTTCAAACCCACCACAGCTGGTACAATTACCTCTTTTTCAACTGGGCCTTTGCTCACCACCAATGTGACATCACTGCCCTTTGGTTGATTGCTATCCCCTGCTGGAAACTGGCGGATTACGTAACCCGCTGGTACATCATCATGGTTTTCTCTGGTAACTTTAACAATAAACCCGCGGCCTTCCAGAGCAAGGGTTGCTTCCCTCTCCTCTGCTCCCGTGAAATCGGGCAGCCAGACACTAGCGGGCCCTTTGTTGACCCAAATACGTATCAAACGGCCTTTTTTGACCTCCATCCCGGCCACCGGGTTCTGCCGCACAACTACACCTGTCTCTGTTCCCTGCTCAGATGCCTCTTTTATTTCTACCTCAAGGCCCTCTTCTTTCAGCATTTCTTCCGCTTCTTCCTGTGTTAACCCCACAACATTTGGAACAACAACAGTCCCCCCAAAATACCACCTTGACAGAGCAAACAGACCTCCCGCTACAAGCAGCAACCCCAGGAGAGTCAAAGCCACAATAGCTCCAGGGTGTAGTTTTCTCTTTTTGCTGACCTTTTTCTTGCTTTCTATCTGTTCAGGCATTGGGATCAATCTGGTCTGCTCTTCCTCAGATGGGTAGATAACCCCAGAGGGCTGGCCCTCTGCCAAAGCCTGCTGCATCTGTGCTGCAGAAGAAAAGCGGTTTTTTGGGTCCTTAGCCATTGCTTTGAAAATAATCTGTTCTAATCGTTTAGGTATAGCGGGATTCTCCAGGCACAGGCTTTTCGGTTCTTCCTGAAGGTGTTTCAAGGCGATAGATATCGGGTTATCACCCTGAAAAGGCACATGACCAGAAAGAACTTCATAAAGAACAACACCCAGAGAATAAATATCTGACTGAGGAGTGACCTCCTCTCCCCGGGCCTGTTCTGGGGAAAAATAATGAACAGATCCCATCACAGAACCCGATTGGGTCATGGTAGCACTGGGAATTGACAGGACACGGGCCAGACCAAAATCGGTAACCTTTACCCGTCCCCCTGGTGTCACCAGAATATTATGAGACTTGATATCTCGATGAATAATTCCTTTACTATGGGCGTGTTCAAGTGCAGCACAAACCTGTATACCGATGTTTACCGCTTCTGTTGCTGATAGTGGACCCTTTTCCCTGATTATTTCTTTGAGGTTGGAGCCCTCCACATACTCCATCACCAGATAAGGTACCCCATCCTCTTCACCCACATCATAGATACTGACTATGTTAGGATGGGAAAGGAGGGCTACAGCCTGGGCTTCCATCTGAAAGCGCCGGACAAAATCCTTATCCTCAGCAAGTTCTTTGCGCAGAACCTTAACAGTAACGATGCGGTTTAAAACAGTGCAGCGCGCTCTGTAAACATTGGCCATTCCTCCGGCCCCAAGCATAGCAATTATTTCATATCTGTTTCCCAACATTTTTCCGATCATTTCTTAATCCTCCCGTGTGAGGGCAAGTCTTAATAACTCCCTCGCTATTGGTGCAGCAGTTCTGCCACCCTGCCCACCATTTTCAACTACAACACACACAGCGGCCTCAGGATGCTCTGCAGGAGCAAAAGCCACAAACCAGGCATGGGGATTACCTGCTGGGTTTTCCGCAGACCCGGTCTTACCTGCCACAGTTATCCCGGATAATGAAGCAGCTGTACCTGTTCCCCCGGGTCGCACAACCTGCACCATAGCCTCCTGAACCTGCCAGGCAACTTCAGATGACGCCACTGTACGCAAAGGTTGCGGTTCCCTTTGCCAAACCAGATCACCTTCAGCTGAACGGATCTCCTTAACCAGATAGGGAGTCATCATCACCCCCCCATTGCCCAAAGAACCGGCCACCATTGCCATAAAAAGCGGGCTGACCTGGATTTTCCCCTGCCCCATACTGGCCTCAGCAAGGCCATTTTTGTTCTGCAGACTCTCCCGATCAAGGGGGATATCTGCAGCAGGCAAATCAAAGGGAAGTTCTGCACCCCAGCCGAAAGCTTCAAGCCCCCGGGTAAAATCTTCACTGCCTATTCTCATACCCAAATCGGCAAAATAGGAATTACATGATACAGCCAGCGCACGTTTAAGATTCACCGATCCATGGGCCCGTAGATCGCGAAGCACCCTTCCCTCAATAGTCAACTGCCCCTGACAGTTGAAGGTAACATCCTGCAGCTGAGGGTATTTTTTTAACCCGACAGCAGCAGTAACGATTTTCATGGTAGACCCCGGAGGGTATAAACCCTGGATAGCCCTGTTCCACAGGGGACGGCTTGCATTATCACGCAGTTTATCCCATGACTTCTCTAAGCTGTCATTATTAGGGTCATAGCTGGGAGTGCTGACCATAGCCAGAATCTCACCTGTTCTGGGATCCAGTACAACTGCCGCCCCTCTGTAAGCAGACATCAATTCATAGGCTTTCATCTGCAGTTGATGATCTATAGTAAGATAAAGACTATCACCCTCAGTTTTTGCCAATCCCCAGCGGGCCTCTAAATATCTTAAAGTATGACCCTTTAGCCCCAGCAGTTCCTCATCATAAGCCCTTTCCAAACCTGATTTCCCTAATATCTGTGAGTGATAACCGGTCAGATGAGCATACTGCTGTGGATAATAGTATTTTCTCTTGTTTTTATCTCCTTCAATAATGGTGCCGGCTATTTTTTCTCCATCACGGGTCAAAATTCCTCCCCGCACAATGCGATTTTCGATAATCCACTGCCTGGGGTTGGCAGCATGTTTGCTTAAAGCAGGCCCCCTCACCAGGACCAGATAAATAAGGTAGCCTGCGTAAATAAGGAAACACACTGTTATAAATATAAAAAACTTTTTTACTGTGTTACGCATAGTATTCAAACCCCTTAATAAACTTAATCAGCAACTGTATCAGCGACCGCCTTTAAATCCTCTGCACTCTCCTTTTCAGCACTTATCTTATAAAGCATACCGATCAAAAAACAGTTGGAAATAAAAGAACTGCCTCCGTAACTCAAAAAGGGCAGAGGTATTCCTGTGAGGGGAATAAGATTGGTTACACCACCGATAATGATCAATGTTTGTATAGCAAGAATACTGCTGAAACCGCAGGCCATCAGAACACCGAAATCATCTGAAGCCTGAAGGGAGGTCTGAATCCCCTTCCAAACCAGAATAAAATAGATCCCTATTATTGCAAGAGCACCGAGAAGTCCTAACTCTTCTGCCATCAAGGAAAAAATGAAATCTGTATGGACAGCCGGTATCAATGTGGGAAAACCGCTGCCAAAACCCTGTCCAAAAATACCCCCTCCACCGATGGCAAATAATGATTGCACAACTTGGTAACCCCCGCCCTCTATCTGTTCTAAGGGATCGAGGTAAATTGACATTCTGTTTTGGACATGGGGAAAGATAAAATACATCAACACTGTACCCGCAGAAAAAAGCCCCAGTCCCAATAAGAGAAAATATGAACGATCTGTAGCAATATAGACCATCACCAAAAAAATAGCAAAAAAGAGAAGAGCCATTCCCAGGTCCTTTTGGAAAACCAAGAGCAATAAAGAAAGACCACACACAGCTAACAGGGGTCCCAAATAGGGCCAGTCCGGAAAATAAAAACGACCGAACTTCAGTGTTCCGCCCCTGAGGATTTCTTTATTTTCATCAAGGTAACCAGCCAGAAAGATGACCATAAAAATTTTCACAAACTCTGAAGGTTGAAAATGAAAAGAACCGAGGGAAAGCCAACTGCGTGCGCCCCCTGCCTCCACACCAAACAAAATGGTGATTGCAAGGAAAACAAGGCTCAACACCATGAAAGTGTATTTATAATTTAGCAGGCGCTTATATTCGTGAAGAAAAAGCTGAATCGCCCAATAGAGGCCAAAGCCTGCTATGACCCAGTAGGATTGGCGGATCCCGTAATAGGGATTGACTCGATAGATTAAAATAAGCCCCAGCGCAGACAGGACAGCGATCAATTGGATCAGCAATGGGTCACCCCGGCCCTTGTATTCCACAACATAACAACTGATCACAAGCATTAGGGCTGCTGCCATCAAAACACCTAGGTCCTGATATTGGAGCATCTGCTGCCAGTAAAGCTCCAGACCGCCAGCAGCAAGGATCAAAGCCGGAAACAGCGGCAGCAATAAGGACCTGCCTGCTTTCTCTTTTTCTGGTATCAGGGCTTTGAGAACAAAGCCACCTATTTTTAAATAGGATCCATTGTGTAACTGCTGTGGTGCAGTTAGGGGTTGGTCATCTAACAGGGTGCCGTTTGTGCTGCCTAAGTCCGTTACGTAGTACTTTCCATCCTGGAGAATAATACGGGCATGTCTGCTAGAAACAAAGGGATCAGGAAGCTTGACCGTGCATTCGCTCCCCCGGCCTAAGAGCACACCTTTCCCTAAATCCCATTTTTCTCCGGGCTGAACTTTCGCAGTTCCTGAACTCACAGCCAGCAGAACAGCTTTTTTTGTTTTCCCACCTAGCCTGAAGTTGAGGATAACATTCAAGACAAATAGACAGATGAGCAGCAGCAGTAGATACTTCAGAACCAGGATCAGCAAAATCATGGATTATCCCCTCTCGACTCTAAACAGGTTATCCCCGATCTGAAACTGATCACCATCTTCCAGTTCATACTGCTCTACTCGAATTCCATCAACATAGGTTCCATTCCTGCTCCCCTGATCAAATATATGCAAAACACCATTGCGCATTTCTAAGTAAGCATGATCCCGAGAAGCGTTGATATCAGTAAGCACCAGGTGGTTGGTACTCTTGCGACCGATATAATAAGCAGCATTATTTTTAATAGTTAGACTTTTTCCCTGATCAGGTCCACTAATGATAGTTACAATATAATTCTTACCCACAGTTTCATTAAGTTTATCCTGTTTATCAAAAATCATAGTATGGTCTATTTCAACTGCCTCATCTGGCTGCAACTGTTCCTGCTGGAGATCTGATGAGTAAGCAGACTTAACTGTAATCTCTCCCATCTCCAGGGTCTCATCCTCCATAAAGGCAACCTGCGGCCTCCCAATCAGAGTATATTCTTTCTCTATTGCCTTATTTCTAACATAATCAGCCAATTCGCGGCAGAGTGCTTCCTGTAGTGAAGAGGTCTGTTGGAAATCCGCTTTGCTCAAAGAAATGGTAAATATATTAGGCGCATAGACCCGGGAAACACTTACCCTCCGCTGAGCCGTCATCTCTCTAACCAGCGCTCTGGCAATTTCCACAGGTTGGATCGGCCGTTTCCCTTTGCGGAATATACCTTCCCAAAACTTGGCGAGCATGCTCTCCAACTCTTCTAAATTCATGGTTTCACCTGCTCTTTCTTACTTTTCTAAAACAGGACAGAAAAAAGCCATCAGTCCCGTGACGATGAGGCAACAACTGTAAATAACCTCTTTTCGCATCAAGCTGGTCCCTCTCATCTGCCAACGGAAAAGGCAGCAATGCAGTTAAATCCTGGGGTATAAATTCAGTGTATTCCATTAAAAAGGAGTTGACAACCCCTGTATTTTCCTCCGGCTCTGTAGAACAGGTGCTGTAAACCAGCTTCCCACCGGGTTTCAGGCATAGAGCAGCCTGTCCTAAAATCTCTAACTGCTGTTGTGCGTGAAGAGGCAGGTCACCTGCTTTTACCCGCCAGCGCAGTTCCGGTCGCCTGCGGATCACACCCAAACCGGAACAGGGCACATCAACCAGCAGGTAATCAGCCTTTTCTCCGATCTTTTCAGGCAGTTCTCTGGCATCTAACAGCATTGTTTCAACAATCTTTACCCCTAACCTCCTACAGGCCGACTCAATGAGATCAAGCCGGTGCTGGTGAACATCAAGAGCCAGGATCATCCCCTTATTATTCATCAGCTGTGCCAAATGGGTGGTTTTTCCACCAGGCCCACTACAGGCATCAATAACCATGGAACCTGCTGTGGGATTTAACACAAGAGAAGCGATCATTGAACTCTCATCCTGGACAGTGAACAAGCCTTCTTGAAATGATTTCAACTCAGGGAGATAAACCGCCTTTTCTACGATCACACCCTCTTCAACCAGTGCACTGGGATGTACCACCAATCCATCTTTAGTCAACTGTTTCAGCAATTGTTCTGGTGTGGTTTTTAATGTATTACAGCGCAGTACAACAGCTGGAGGCTCATTATTGGCCCTGCATAAGGCAACTGTTTCTTCCATTCCAAAGCGTTCTAACCAGCGCTCCACCAACCAGAGGGGGTGGGAATACTTCAAACTCAAATAAAGTGCCGGTTTTTCACTAGGGTCCGGATAAGCTATTTCCTCTTTTTTGCTGCTGATAGTGCGCAACAGGCCATTGACAAATCCCGCTAATCCGCGAATTCCTCTGCTTTTGGCCAGTTCCACAGCCTCATTACAAACAGCTCTAGGGGGAACCTTATCTAAATATAAAAGCTGATAGACACCCATGCGTACAATACTGCGGATGATGTAATTCATTTGGGAAACCGGTACTTTACTGAATTGATCTATGACCCAATCCAGGGTCCCCTGTCTGCGCAAAGTACCGTAAACCAATTCGGTGAGCAGTGAAGTATCCTGGGGACTCAGCTTCCCTGTACGGGCTAATTTTTGCAGTTCTAAATTGGCATAAGCGCCCTCCCTCTCCACAGACAAGAGCACTTGTAGAGCTGCATTTCTTGCTGGAGATGGTTTAGATCCCTTCAATCCTCTTACCTGCCTTTGCAATCATAATCATCCCAACTGAGACCCAGCTGTGATCCTGTATCCGCGCAGGAATTCAGCAGCGCTCATCCGGGGTCGCCCAGCGGGCTGCACCTCTGTTAAAAGTAGTTGACCACTTCCAGTTTGTACTACAAAACCCCTTTTGGTATCGGTTTCAACAACCTCACCAGGCATAAACCCTGTTATTTCTTCGTCAACCAGCTGAGACCTCCATACCTTCAAAATCCTACCCTTGAACTCAGTATACGCTCCAGGTTGTGGGTTCATACCCCTAATCTGGTTATAAATACCTTCTGCATCCCGGTTCCAGTGGATCCTCTCATCTTCTTTGCTCAGCGGTGGTGCATAGCTGACCTGCTTGGGGTCTTGTGCCTGCCGCGGCGCTTTTCCCTGCTCTAGAGCAGAGATGGTTTTCAACAGCAGTTGAGCACCCTGCTCTGCCAGCACTTCAGCCAGCTCACCTGCAGTGCAATCCCTTGGTATTTCCCTTTTCTCCTGATAAATAATATCACCTGCATCCATCTCCTGGGACAAATACATGGTGGTCACACCAGTTATTTGATCCCCATTCATAATCGCTCTCTGAATGGGTGCAGCTCCACGGTAAGCAGGAAGAAGTGATGGATGCAGATTGATGCACCCTAAAGGGGGCATATCTAAAAGCCGGGCAGGAAGAATTAAGCCGTAAGCCACCACTACTATCAGATCAGCTTTAAGATTCTCTTCTTCAATAATCTGGATCAGTTCCCCAGCATTGTTAGGTTGATACACAGGAACAGATCTATCCAAGGCAAACTCCTTTACCGGTGGGGCAGCAATTTTCCTGCCCCGGCCACGGGGACGATCAGGTTGAGTGATGATTCCCAGCACTTCCCATTTCTCAAGTATCTGTTTTAAAGCAGGTAGTGCAAAGTGAGAGGTACCACAAAACAGAATTTTCATCACCTGTTCCCCCTTTATTCCTGTTTGATGATCCTCAGTGCTTTATCGATAAATAAAATACCGTCCAGGTGATCGATTTCATGCTGAAAGGCCCTGGCTCCAAACCCTTCTGCAGTGATCACCTGCTGCTGTCCATTCCGGTTTAACCCTCTGACCCGAACCCGGGAGGCCCTCATAACCTCTCCAGTCACACCGGGGATACTCAAACAACCCTCTAGGTCTACTTCTTCACCCTCACGAAATATAATTTCCGGGTTGATCAACTCCCAGAGCCCTTCTCCCACATCTACTACAATTATTCTCTTAGAAACGCCTACTTGTGGGGCTGCCAACCCTACACCTCTGGCTTGATACATGGTTTCAGCCATATCATCCAACAGCCTCTTTATTTTCTTATTGATTACAGTAACCGGTTTAGCTTGCTGCCGCAGAACAGGATCCCCGACTTTCACAATTTTGCGGGATGACATCAAATACTGCCTCCTTTACTATTAAAAACCAAAAGGATCCACTTCAATACTAATTATAACACTATTATTTTTTTGATAAACTCCCAGACATTCTCTGATTTTTCTACGGGCCTGTCTGCACTTTCCTTTCAGCATCACCTGATATCTATAATACCCCTTGACCCGCACAACAGATGCGGGAGCAGGCCCCAGCACGGCGATCTGGTCTGAAGTTAATACATTCCTGAGTTCATCAGCCATCTGAGCAGAAAGGCTGATAACTTTTTCTTCATCTTCCCCAGTCAGCCGCACCCTGATCAATTCACCAAAAGGCGGATATCCTAAAGAACGCCTCCTTCGCATCTCTTCCCTGTAAAAATAATGGCTATCCCCACGACAGGCAGCGGTAATACTGTAGTGATCAGGGTAAAGGGTCTGTACCACCACCTCACCAGGTTGAGAGCCGCGGCCTGCGCGACCTGACACTTGGGTCAATAATTGGAAGGTGTGCTCAGCAGACCGAAAATCGGGCAAATTCAAAGAAAGATCTGCATTGAGGACACCCACCAGAGTTACACCAGGAAAATCATGCCCTTTGGCCACCATTTGTGTTCCCAGCAGAATATCCGCTTCCCTCCGGTAAAAGCTTCCCAATATCCGTTGGAAGGACCCTTTTTTGCGGGTGGTATCATAATCCAGCCGGACCACCCGGCAATCAGGCAGGATTTCATTCAGTTCTTTTTCCACCTTTTGTATTCCTGTTCCTAAAAAACGCATCCCCTGCCTACTGCCGCAGGAAGGACAGACCTCAGGGACTGTTCTTCTGATGTTACAGTAATGGCAGCGCAAATCCCTTGTTTGCTTGTGGTAAATTAGGGATATTGAACAATTCCTGCATTTGAGAACCTCACCACAAGACTGGCAGAAAACTAATGGAGCATATCCTCTCCTGTTTAAGAACAGGATGACCTGCTCCTCTTTTGCTAAACGCAAGCTGATCTGTTCCAGCAGGTATCTGCTCAGTGAGGAAAGGTTCCCCTCCTTAACCTCTTCTTTCATATCAACAACACTGACCCTCGGCAGATAACGCCCTGGTGGCCTGTTCTTTATAGTCAACGCCTGTGTTTTTCCTGCAACTGCTGCGGTATAGCTCTCCAGAGATGGGGTTGCACTCCCTAGCACAATCACAGCCTTATTATAGCGGGCACGCCATAATGCAAGCTGGCGTGCATGGTAATAGGGTTTTTCCTGCTGCTTATAGGCCGGATCATGCTCTTCATCGATGATGATCAGGCCAAGGGCTTTAAAGGGAGCAAGAACAGCAGAACGGGGGCCGATCAATACCTTATAGAGACCTCTTTTGATACCCTCCCAGCTTCTATATTTCTCCCTCCCGCTCAGTCTGTGGTGCCATACAGCCACCTCTTCCCCAAACCAACTCCGGAAGATGGCAACCATCTGTGGTGTAAGAGCGATCTCTGGTACTAGATAGAGCACCTGACATCCCCGCTTTAAAGCTGCTTGCGCTGCGCGCAAATAAACCTCTGTCTTGCCGCAGCCGGTCACTCCATATAACAAAAAACTGCTGCCCTCTTGCCTGTTTAATGCATCCATTATTTTTGTTAAGGCAGCCTGCTGCTCATCAGTCAGCACAATTCCTTCAGCTGAATGCTGGGGAGGGCTCTCTGTTATGGTCAATTCAAGGGGACGCTTCGGTTTCTTTGGGGGAGACATCAGTTCAAGGATCTCACTGAGAGGATGCATATAATAACCGGCCATCCAGTGTGCCAACTGAAGCATCTCCTCTGTAAAATCCGGTTCTGTGCCGGTGATCTCTGCAATTTCACGCAAAATTATCCCCTCTTCTGGTTCACTGTAACCTACCACCCATCCCTCCACTATACGGGGACCAAAGGGAACCTTAACCCTCATTCCCAACTGAGGTTTATCCATCTTTTGAGGGATCCGGTAGTGAAATACACTGTCCAATCGGGGATGATTTATTCTCACAACAACCTCAGCAGCTTCTTCTCCCATTGCTCAACTCTCCAGATAATTCTTCCTCCATTATAACAGAACAATTAGTTTAGAATTGTACTACAAAAAAGCATTAAAAAACACCGCCAATTATAAGCTATAACTGAACGGTGTTCTGTTTTCTGTTTATTAATATTTCAATAAGAGGAGATCAGACACCTGCTGTAGTCACCTTTTCCGCTGCCTTTCTTAACAGTTCTGCAGCATCGGTTTTTTCCCAAGACAAATCAAGATCCTGGCGTCCGAAATGGCCATAGGCAGCAGTCTGCTTATAGATTGGCCTTCTCAAATCCAATTTTTCAATGATCGCCGCTGGTTTGAAATCAAAATGCTCTTTGACCAGTTTACAGATCTCCTCATCAGGAAGCACACCTGTACCAAAAGTGTTCACTTGAATAGATACCGGGTTAGCCACACCAATGGCATAGGCCACCTGAAGTTCACACCTGCGGGCAAGTTTTGCCGCTACTATATTTTTGGCCACGTACCGGGCAAAATATGATGCAGAGCGGTCTACCTTGGTGGGATCCTTTCCTGAAAAGGCCCCACCTCCATGCCTGGCTGCCCCTCCGTAAGTATCGACAATTATCTTTCTTCCGGTAAGCCCGGTATCACCCTGAGGGCCTCCGATGACAAATCTCCCGGTGGGATTCACAAAAAACCTTGTCTTGTCATCAATATACTCAGCCGGCACTGTGCTCTTGATTACGTTTTCAATAATATCTTCCCTGATCTGCTGAAGGCTGATATCTGGACGGTGTTGGGCTGAAATAACCACAGCATCCACCCGCACCGGGCGGTCACCATCATATTCCACAGTCACCTGAGTTTTGCCATCAGGGCGCAAGTAAGGTAGAATCTTCTTCTTTCTTACTTCAGCTAAACGGCGTGCCAGTTTATGGGCCAGACTTATGGGAAGGGGCATCAACTCAGGTGTTTCATCTGTGGCATAACCGAACATCATCCCCTGGTCCCCTGCACCTAATTCACACCTGTCTATAATTTCGCCGGTCTTAACCTCCAAAGCCTGATCTACACCAAGTGCGATATCAGGAGACTGCTCTTCGATAGAGGTCAATACAGCACAGGTTGCACTGTCAAAACCATATTTGGCTCTGGTATAGCCGATATCCTTTAATGTGGAGCGGACAATGTGAGGGATATCCACATAACATTCTGTAGTAATCTCACCGGCGACCATCACCAAACCGGTTGTCACCATTGTTTCACAGGCCACACGGGCCATCTTATCCTTTTCCAGGATAGCATCCAAAATCGCATCAGATATCTGATCAGCCACCTTATCCGGATGGCCCTCAGTAACAGACTCAGATGTAAATAAATATCTTGACACAGTTATTTAGCCTCCTGTCGCTGCTTTAATATTTGAACAACCTCATCTAAAATCACATCTGCCAACTTATCTTTGGTCATCAGCGGCAGTTCTTTAACAACTCCATTCTTATTTATCATCACCGCTATATTAGTTTCTACTGCAAAACCTGCTCCCTCCATAGTGAGGTCATTGGCTACGATCAGGTCGAGATTCTTGTGCAGCAGTTTCTCGCGAGCATGGTCCAGAAGCTTTTCGGTTTCTGCAGCAAAACCCACCAATATCTGCTGTTCCTTATGCTCTCCCAAGTACCCAAGAATATCCGGGGTTCTTTCCAGTTCCAGCACTAGATCTGAGCAACTCTTCTTAATCTTTTGGCATTGCTTAACCTTCGGTCTATAGTCAGCCACTGCAGCTGCTTTAATAACAATATCCATCTCTGTGAAAAGCTCTTTTACAATTTCAAACATTTCCTGTGCAGTTTCTACTGGAATAAGCCGTACACCATCAGGTGGTTTGATAGCGGTTGGCCCGCTGACCAGGGTCACCTCAGCACCCCGGTTCTTTGCTCGCCGAGCTAAGGCAAAGCCCATTTTTCCTGAGCTGTGATTGGTGATAAACCTTACAGGATCTATATGCTCACGGGTGGGGCCTGCTGTGACAAGTACCTTCCTATCCTTCAAATCCTGTTTACCAGAGAGAATCTGCTCAACAAAGTCAACGATCTTTTCAGGATCAGGCAATCTTCCCTTACCACTTGCACCACAGGCTAAATGCCCCTCTTCCGGTTCGATAAAGAGGTAGCCCATACTTTTAAGAAAACTCATCCGGTGTTGAAATACCCGGTTTTCATACATCCCAGTATTCATAGCAGGGGCAAAAACCACCGGTGCCCTGGTAGCCATGATAGTTGTTGTGAGCAGATTACTGGCAAGCCCAGCGGCAACCATACCGATTATATCGGCCGATGCCGGGGCTACCAAAACCAGGTCTGCTCTCTGGGCAAGGCTGATATGCTCCACTTCCCACTTCTCCACTGTGCGGAACATCTCCAGATGCACCGGATTTCCTGATACAGTCTGCAAAGTCAAAGGTGTAATAAACTCTGCAGCAGCTGGTGTCATCACCACATGCACATTAAAACCCTTTTTTTTCAGCCGGCTGGCAATATCAGCAGCTTTATAGGCAGCAATACTCCCTGTAACACCCAAAACTATATTCTTCATTTTATCTTACTCTGATGCTGTGGGCGTTCAATAATCAGTTTGCCCTCGGCGATCTCTGTCAGGGCAACTGTTACCGGTTTTTGTGAATAGAGATCATCACCAACAGTACAGGATTCTGTTAGATGACGTGCCCTCTTAGCTGCTGCAACCACCAGCTCATATTTGCTTTCTACCTTCTGTAGTAAATAGTCAAAACTGGGCTCTCTCATGTTCATACCCCCTTGTCCTGCTCCCGAATGCTTTTTTCCCGCCTAATAATAGTAAGCAGTTCCTGGACAGCCCTCTCTATGACATCATTATAAACTACATAATCGTATTTTTTTGCTGCCAGTAATTCATCCGGTGCACAACTTAAACGCAGATTAATAGTCTTTTCATCATCAGTTCCTCTGCCGATGATCCGTTTGCTGAGTTCATCTAAAGATGGCGGCATAATAAAGATCAGCACTGCATCAGGAAAAACTCTCTTTACCTGTTGGCCCCCCTGAATATCCAACTCCAGTAAAACATCCTTTCCTGCCTGCAAGTTCTCTTCTACAGTTGAGCGCAGAGTACCATAATAGTTCCCATACACCTCTGCCCACTCCAGAAAATCACCGGCATCTATATGTTTTTGGAACTCTTCACGGGAAACAAATATATAATCCACTCCGTTTTTTTCATTGGGACGAGGATGCCTTGTAGTAAGCGATATAGAATAAACTAGATCAGGCAGTTCTCTTCTCAGCATTTGACAGATTGTGCCTTTACCGGAACCTGAAGGGCCCGATACTACAATTAGTATTGGTTGTGCTGACAACAAACATCCCCCTACATTTAAAAAAAGATGGAAATTATTCCTTTTCTTCAACAACTGCAACAGTTTCTTTCGCAGTCAGACGATTGGCCACTGTTTCAGGTTGCACTGCAGAAAGGATCACATGATCACTGTCTGCAATGATTACCGCTCTGGTTCTTCTTCCATAAGTAGCATCGATCAGCATGCCCCTCTCCCTTGCTTCCTGAACAATACGCTTGATGGGGGCTGATTCAGGACTCACAATAGCTATAATCCGGTTAGCGGATACAACATTCCCAAAACCGATATTCACCAATTTAATTTCCATGTCAAACCTCCCCTTGGAATCATTCAATATTTTGTGCTTGTTCCCTCATTTTTTCAATCTGACTTTTTATCTCCACAACTAAAGGGGATATGACTAAATCTGCTGCTTTTGAACCAATTGTATTGACCTCTCTATTCATCTCCTGCAAGATAAACTCAATTTTTCTCCCCACTGGCTCACCAGTTCGCAGGCTTTCCTCCAGTTGTTCCAGATGACTGCTCAGGCGCACAAGCTCTTCAGTGATACTGCTTCTTTCAGCATATAGCACCACTTCTGTAGCCAATCGTGACTCATCGATCTCATGGTCATCCAATAACTGGTGAAGTTTACTTTTCAGGCGTACTCTTAATTCTTCATTTAATTGAGGTCCACGTTCCTTGATCTTATCCAACAGCTCGGAGATGTATTTTTTGCGTTGGATAAAATCCTCGTATAATTTTGCCCCTTCCCGCTCACGCATCTCAAGGATCTCTTTTATTGCGTTCTGGAGGCTCTGCTGCACCACTGCCCAGACCTCCTCAATATCCTCTTCCTTTTCTTCTACCACCAGGACATCGGGAAATCTGGACAGGTCATCCAGTTCAATTTCATACTCAATATTGAGAATTTCAGCCATTTCTCTCAGACATTTATCATAGGCAATCAATAATTCCTTGTCAAGCTTGACATTACGCTTCTTTTCACGGCGATCCTCAATATTAACATACACATCAAGATGACCTCTGACCACATGGTCATGGATCAGACTCTTGATCCTCTCCTCTAATTGGAAATAGGAACGGGATATCCTCACTGTTACTTCACGAAACCGATGATTAACACTGCGGATCTCTACCACAGCATGCAGTCCGTTTAAATCACATTCACCCCGGCCAAAACCAGTCATACTTTTGATCACTTTTTTTCCTCCTAATAAGCTCCCGGAACTTCCTTCCGGCATAAATCAGAATTTAAATGTTCCAAAAGCCTTTTTCATCCTGGCAATGGCCTCCTGTAACCGCTCCTCCTCCAAGGTCAAACAAACCCTGACATAACCCTCTCCATATTTGCCATAACCGGTACCAGGTGTGATCACAACTGCTGTCTTTTCCAATACCAGTTCCGCAAATTCAGCAGAAGTGAAACCTTCTGGCACAGGCAACCACAGATAGAAAGTCCCCTTCGGAACAGAGTTGATTTTCCATCCCAAATCTGCAAAACCCTTTAATGCCAGATCACGCCTTTTTTGATATATCTGCCGCATTTTTTCCACACAATCCTGGGATCCCTCTAAAGCCGCAATTCCGGCATACTGCACTGCCTGAAAAGCACCGGAATCAAGGTTGGACTTTAAGGTGGTGAGAGTTTTGATAACTTCTGCATTACCAGCTGCCCACCCTATACGCCATCCAGTCATATTATAGGTTTTAGAGAGGGAGTGGAATTCAATTCCTACATCTTTGGCACCAGCGGCCTCTAAGAAGCTGGGAGCAATATACCCATCAAAGGTAATTTCAGAATAAGCTGCATCATGACAGACGATCAGGTCATACTCACGGGCGAATGCTACCACATCCTGATAAAACTCCTTGGTACAGGTAGCTCCAGTGGGATTATTGGGATAGTTGATAAACATCAGTTTAGCCTTTTTTGCTATATCAGTAGGGATACTGCCCAGGTCAGGGAGGAAATTATTCTCACTTTTAAGGGGTAATAAATAATTTTCAGCCCCAGCCAGAGAGGCACCGATGCCGTAGACAGGGTATCCCGGGTCAGGGATCAGGGCCACGTCACCCTCCTGCAGGTAGCAAAAAGAGATATGAGCAATCCCCTCCTTGGATCCGATCAGGGTCACAACTTCAGATGCCGGATCCAGGTTAACCTGAAAGCGACGCTGATACCAATCCGCAACAGCCTTCCGGAAAGCCAACATTCCAGCACTAGAAGGGTAACGGTGGTTTTCGGGATTGTTCGCTTGCTCTATCAACTTCTGTACAATATGAGGGGGTGTGGGAAGATCAGGGTCCCCAATCCCCAAACTTATCACATCAACCTTCTTTGCTTTCAATTCCTCTATCTTCTGCTCAATACGGGCAAAAAGATAAGGTGGTAGGGTTGTCAGTCGGTCAGCAATTTTCATCTTCATCATCTCCTTAACTTTGTTTCTCATCTATTCATCTATACTCCCCCAAAAATCGGGTGTCAATTTCCCTTCAAAAACCTCTTCAGCTGGTCCGGTCATATAGACGTGGTTATTCTTCTCCCATTCCACTAAAAGCCTGCCACCAGGCAGGTTTACCTCCACTCGCCTATCCAGATAACCGCTCAAAGAGCCTCCTACTGCCACAGCACAGGCACCTGTCCCACAAGCCTGGGTTTCTCCTACTCCTCGTTCCCATACCCGCATGCGCACACTCCCCGGATTTAACACTTCCACAAACTCCACATTGGTTTTCGCCGGGAAGAAATGGCTGCACTCCAGGCGGGGGCCAAGGCTAGTTACTGGAGCTTGCTCAACATCTGAAACAAACAAGATACAGTGGGGGTTGCCCATGGAAACAGCAGTGATCTTCAGGGGCTGGCCGTCGATCTCAATTTCTTCATTGATGAGCCTAGACCCAGCAAAACCAACTGCAGGGATTAAATCCCTCTCCAAAATAGGCTCTCCCATATCCACCCTCACTGCTTTAACCTTTCCATGATCAAGGATCAGCTCTGGTATCTTCATTCCTGCTTTTGTTTGTATAGAAAATGATCTATCATTTACCAAGCCTCTGGTATAAAGATATTTGGCTACACAGCGAATAGCATTTCCACACATCTCCGCTTCTGAGCCATCTGCGTTGAAAATACGCATATTAAACTCTCCCTGGTCATCCCGAAATACAAAAACCAGGCCGTCCCCACCGATCCCTTTATTTCGGTCACAAACCCGCTGGGCAAAAATAGATCTCCTTTCCTCAGGAAGAGAAAAAGGAGAGATATTCATTATTATAAAATCATTACCTAAACCGTGCCATTTGGTGAACAACAAGGCCATCATTCCTTTAATGAAAAATAAAGCACAAAAAGCATAAAACACTTGTAAATAGATTAACCCATCTCCATCAAATCAGCAAGTATTAATAGTGAAATGAGTAGCACAAGGTCTGTTTTTAACAAACAGCTCGGTAAGGCTTTTCGGAAGTAGATCTCGGTAGTAGATCGCTGAAAAACATAATGCTACAATAACAATGCAAGTTTTTTAAAGGGGTATTAATCATGTCACCAGATGGTATAACCTTAAATCTGATTATAAGAGAACTACAGGAAATGCTTATACCAAGCAGGGTTGAACGGATCTATCAGCCGGAAAAACAAGAAATTGTCTTGAACTTGCGCTCTTCAAGAAAGAGCCACCGGCTTTTGATTTCCGCCCAGGCTGAAAACGCCCGCCTACATCTGACAACACAAGAAAAGAAAAACCCCCTCACACCACCTCTTTTCTGCACTGTGCTGAGAAAGTACCTGGAGGGAAGCAGACTGACCGCTATTAAGCAGAAGGGTTTGGACAGGGTTGTGAACATAACCTTTTCCCGTATTGCGGAAAGTGGTGAATTTCAGGATCTTGTTTTGGTGGTGGAGATCATGGGGAAACACAGCAATATCATCCTACTGGATCCCTCCAACCGGATCATAGATGGGATCAAACGCTACTCTCATACCTTGAGCAGACACAGGGAGGTTCTGCCGGGACGTGAATATGTGGCACCACCCTCGCAAAACAAGGTGCACCCACTGGATCTTTCTGAAGATAGATTTGTACAGCTGATGATCGGTCAGCCACTAGAGAAGAGCCTTCAAGCAATCCTTTTTCAGCAGATCGAAGGATTGAGCCCTGTACTGGCAAAGGAAATAGTCCTGCAGGCAGGAATTGAACCTGAACTGAGGCTGGAGTACTGTGGGGAACATGAACTGCGGTCCCTCTGGCGGTCATTACTAAATTTTTTATTCCCTCTCCTCAACGGCAAAATGCTGGATCCGGTCGTGGTTTATGAGGGGAAACAGCCAGTTTTTTATACTCCCTGTCCCTTTACCCAATACCAGGGCCTGACACTAACACACTGCAGTTCGGTTAATGAGGCTTTAGATAAGTTTTACCAAGCTCGTCTGGAGATCAACACCTTCCAGCAGACTAAAGCCCATCTAGCAGCATTGATCAAACATGAGCTTTCCCGTTTAAACAAAAAACTCCTGGCACAAGAGCAGGATGAAGCTGAAGCACAAAAAGCAATGAAATACCGCTTGCAGGGGGAAATGATCTATGCTCACCTGCATACCATTGAAAAAGGTGCCCGGGAAGCGACCCTACCCAACCTTTATGAACCCGAGAGCCCACCGATAAAAATTACGCTGGATCCATCATTATCGGCTGCTCAAAATGCCCAGAGGCTTTTTCACAAATATAACAAGGCCCGGGACACACTAAAAAGTTTACAGAAGCATAAAAAAGAGACAATAGCAGAGATTCGCTACTTGAGCACTATTCAATTTGCCCTGGAAGAGGCAGATACCTTAAAGGAGCTCCATGAGATTCAAGCCGAACTTGTGGAAGCAGGGTACCTGCATAGCAAAGAAAAAAATAAGGATAAGAAAAAGCTGCAAAAAAAAGAAGCTCCTCAGATCAAACAAATAACATCCCAGGACGGATTTACCATCCTCATCGGTAAAAATAATAAACAAAACGACTATTTGACCATGCGCCTTGCTAAGGATGAGGACTACTGGCTCCATGCAAAAGAGAGCGCCGGAGCCCATGTGGTAGTCAAAAGCAAGCCCGGCCAGGAGGTACCCCCTACCACATTGGAGGAGGCTGCAGGGCTGGCTGCCTATTTCAGTGAAGCAAGGCATTCATCGAAAGTGCCTGTTGATTGTACTAAGAGAAAAAATGTCAGCAAGCCTGCAGGTGCGCGGCCTGGCTTTGTCATTTACAGAAATTATGAAACCTTTTATGTCAATCCAAAAGCTCCTGAATAGGCCGCGCACCGGTCTTACTCTATACCAGAACAATCCAATATCTTTTTCGCTTATGGAAAAACAGCTTAACCTTTTATGAAGGTCTTCCCCTTTTACGGCGGTCCTTTTCTGTGAGGATCAGGAATAACAAAACCCCCACACCGATCAGAGTAAACACCATTAATGTGCCAACTGAAATAAACATTTCACCTGTTGAAAATCGGGTTATTGCCGCTGAAAACAGCCCAAAGAGCAATACCCCTACAGATAAACCATAGATAGCAGCCCGGATCATATTCATCCCATACCTTTGGCGTGTTTCTCTGATCAGGATACTGAAGGTAAGCAGTGCCCCTCCTGCAACTGTGAAGATCCCAGAGCCCACAACTGATTCTCCGGGCATTTTCATATAATACAGCATGACAACAGTAAAGAGCCCGAACAATGAGAGCAGAACACCGGCCACAATCCCTACTGTAGATATTCGCTCCCTCCATGTAGAAAATACAGGATGCTGTACACCACTGTCTCCATATTTGCGCATCTCCTCTACCAAGCCGCTTAAATCACCAATTGTAATCACCGCCTCTTTAAAAGCCTGTTCCTCATCCATACCCCGGGAAATATAGTCTTCAATTTTCTCTTTTAAATTAGTGGCAAGTTCTTCTTTTAAGTCAAAGAGCTGCTGACTTGGCTTCACATCAGAGAACAGATGATCAATATATTTGTTCACTTTTAAATCTAGGGTTTGTTCATTATTTCCCATCATCAAGCCCCCCTTTAATCAATCTTTCTAATACCTCTTTGGCAAAGTCCCAATCTTGTCTGTTTTTTTCGTAGCGCTCTCTGCCTTTATCTGTTATGCGATAGTATTTGCGCCTGCCCCCCTGGCTTTCATCACCCCAATAGGAAACTATTAATCCCTCCTGCTCCAATCTGCGATAAGCTGTATAGAGGGTCGCTTCCTTGAGTTCATATTGATTGCCGCTCAATTCAATGATCTTTTTATAGATCTCATAGCCATAGCTGTCACCCTGGCGAAGTATATTGAGAATAATTGTATCGGTATGGCCTCTGATCAGATCTGTGGAAATCATACCGCTCATCCTATCGCCCCCTCACATACATAATAAGACATAGTACTATGTCTGTCAAGGTAGTATGGCACAAATATATATCACATATCCTTGGTTGACCTAAAATGATAGAAGACTGTGCTCTTTAGCTTGCTTCACCTGATAAAAAAGAAAAGGGTGTCGGACCACCCTTAATAATCATTTTGCTTATCAATTATTCTAACTTATAACCACTAATCACCTATAACCAATCATCTAACCACCGACGACTAACCACCAACCACTATTCCTTCCTGCTCCCAGGCTTTACTACCGGAATACCCTCCCGGCACAAGGGGCAGTCATCAGGAGCATAGGTTTCTATATCAAGTTTGAGCAGTGGATGAAATGGCACACCAAAATCCAGCTCTCCACTGTGGCGATCTACCAGAGAGCCGACACCTACAACTACTCCACCATATCCCTCTACCATGTTAATCACCTCTTTAGTGGAGCCGCCGGTTGTTACCACATCCTCCACCACTAAAACTCTTTCTCCCTTTTCGATCTCAAATCCACGGCGCAGGGTCATCTTTCCCTCTTCCCGCTCTGAGAAGATAGCCCTAACTCCCAGGGCTCGCCCTACCTCCTGAGCGATAACAATACCCCCGATGGCAGGGCCCACAACTAAGTCAGGATCTAGATCTCTGAACTTGTCAGCAATTCTCTGCCCTAATTTTTCCGCCAGATCAGGGTACATCAAGACCCTGGCACACTGGACATAGCGGTTGCTGTGCAGCCCTGAGGTCAAACGAAAATGCCCCTCTAAAAGAGCTCCTCGCTCTTTAAAAAGCTCAACAAGTTCCTGTTCTTTCATTTTAATGCCTCCTCCATTTCTTCTACGATCTCTAAAGCCGCCTGACGGGGATCCGGTGCCTGCACTATAGGACGCCCCACCACAATGTAATCCACCCCGGCCTTTACAGCGTCAGCAGGTGTGCTGATCCTTTTTTGATCACCTGCTCCTGCTCCCGCAGGCCTGATCCCTGGGGTAACGATTAGGAAATTACCGCCGCAGTGCTGGCGGATTGCTGTGATCTCCACAGGGGAGGCCACAACACCTGAGAGCCCGCACTCCTCTGCCTGTTCGGCCCAGAAGATCACCTGCTCAAGGGGTGACCTGTTGATCCCCAGATCCCGGTGCAATTCCTCAGCACCGAGGCTGGTCAGGACTGTAACAGCCAGTATTTTAGGAGGGTTCTTACCTGCAGACTCTTCCCTTACAGCATCCACTACAGCCTTCATCATCTCCCTGCCGCCTGCTGCGTGCACATTGAACATTTCAACACCCAACCTGGCAGCGGCACGCCCTGCTTGGGCAACTGTTCGGGGTATATCATGAAATTTCAGGTCCAAAAAGACCCTTCCCCCTTTTTGCTGGATCTCTTCTACAAAGGAGGGACCGAAATTACAGAAGGGCTCCAAACCTATTTTAAACATACCGCAGCAGTCATGAAGCAGGGCAACCAGTTCCAGTGCCTTTTCTCGTTCAGGAACATCCAGTGCCACAATCAATCTATCTTTTGCCTGCATCTAAATCACTCCAACTATTTTTCTTTCCAGGCTGCTCCTACAAGATCTTGCAGCTTTTCCACACCGTGATCAGTACAGTACTGATCCAGTTCATCGATGATCTTCACAGCAGCCAGCGGATCATAGAAGAAGGCGGATCCTACAGCTACAGCTGAGGCACCTGCCATGATATATTCCAGGGCATCCCTGCCAGTGGTGATCCCTCCCATGCCGATGACAGGTAAATCCACCAGCTGGGATACCTCCCAAACAGCCCTCACACCCACAGGCCTGATAGCTGGCCCAGACAGTCCACCAATACAATTACCCAAAAAGGGTTTTCTTTTGTCTACATCGATCACCATACCCACCAGTGTATTGATCAAGGAGATGGCATCTGCCCCTGCTGCTGCCACTGCTTGGGCCAGTTCTTTGATATCGGTCACATTAGGGGTTAATTTGACAATAACCGGCAAATCAGTTGCCTGGACAACCGCCTTGACCACTTCAGCTGCCACTTCAGGCACAGTACCCAGTGCCATACCCCCGGTTTTTACATTAGGGCAGGAGATGTTGACTTCTAAGCCAGCAACCCCTGTCTGGGTTAAACGCTCAGCCAGATAAACAAATTCATCACCGGTACTGCCGGCGATATTGGCAATCACAGGCACCCCAAACTCCAGCATTTCGGGAAGATAATCCCTGATAAAGACCTCAACACCGGGGTTCTGCAGCCCTACTGCATTTAGGAGCCCAGCAGGGGTTTCACAGATCCTGGGAGATTTGTTCCCTGCCTTGGGTTCTTTGGTCAGTCCTTTGGTCACCAGTGCTCCCATCTTGCTCACATCAAAAACAGATGCATATTCAACACCTGAGCCAAAGGTTCCTGAAGCAGACATCACCGGGTTTTTCATCTTGATTCCTGCCAAATTCACTGTAAGGTCACTCACCCAGGACCACCTCCTCAGCTGAAAAAACGGGGCCTTCTTTACAGACTCTGAGGTATGATCCATCATGCCCCTGGCAAACACACCCCACACAGGCCCCTACTCCACAGGCCATCCGTTCATCCAATGACAGCTCTGCAGCTATCCCCTTTTCCCTGCTCATCGTCTGTACTCCTTTTAATACAGACAGGGGCCCACAAGCAAATAACTTATCAAAGGAGGATTTTGCCAACTCCCTAGACAGCAAGTCCAGTATAGTGCCCTGCTCCCCACAACTTCCATCTTCTGTAGCGATTATTAGATCACCACACTCCCTAAAGGCATCAGGGCGCAGGATACCTGACTTATTGCGGGCTCCCATGAGGATTACCAAATCCCATCCTTGTGCTCTCAACTCTGAGGCCAGGAAAAGGAGTGGGGCTACACCAACACCTGCGCCAACGATCATCGCTCTACCACCGGCAGCGCTAAAGCTAAAGCCCCGCCCCAGAGGTCCCAAAAGGGACAGCTTATCATGCTGACACCTCATTGATAACCATTTTGTCCCCTTCCCTCTGACCTGGTAGAGAAATAACACCTGCCCTTTGTTTCTATCCACCTGATGGATCGCCAGAGGGCGGCGCAAAAAAGGGTCATAGCCCTCACTGCAGCGCAGCATAGCAAACTGGCCTGGGGAGGAATTCCGGGCCAGTTCCGGCGCCTCCAGTTTCAACAGGTAATAGTCAGGGGCTAGTGCATCCTGTTCTATCACCCTGCAGCTAAACTCTTCTGGTCCTTTCATTTCTTCTACTCCTTTTTTGCTGTATAGATAGCACTTAACAATTGATCATTAAGTCTTCATTCACATTCATTTTTCAAGTTGTACATTTGTAATCAATTCAAAATTAAGTCAACTATTATTTGGTATACTCATCCAGCGGAATGATGGCAGCCTCCTCACCGCTTTTTACAAAGTCTATACAGTCGATCATTGCTCTGGCTGTATCCAGGGAAGTAAGGCAGGGTATACCCCGTTCTACTGCTGCCCGCCGGATCTGGAAGCCATCCCTCACAGCTCCCCTTCCCCCGCTATGGGTGTTGATCACAAAGCCCACCTTTCCAGAGTTGATCAGATCCACCACATGGGGGGAACCTGCTTCAATTTTATTGACCTCTTTTACTTCTATTCCGTGTTTCTGTAAAAAGCGAGCCGTTCCCGGTGTGGCCACAAAACTCAGCCCGATTTGCTGCAAGCTCTGAATGATCGGCAATGCCTCCTCCTTGTCCCGGTCCGCAATGGTTACCAAAATCTCACCGGAAAGGGGTATTGAACTGCCTGCTGCCAGGAGTCCTTTATAGAGGGCTCGCGGCACAGAGTAATCCACACCCATCACTTCTCCTGTTGACTTCATCTCAGGGCTCAAGTAAATGTCCACCTGGCTCAGTTTGCCAAAAGAAAAGACCGGCACTTTAACAGCCACCAGAGAATTAGGCTCTACCAGTCCGCTTTTGTATCCCATCTCCTTTAAGGTCTTGCCAAGCATCACTTTAGTGCTCAAACTGACCATCGGGATACCTGTAATCTTGCTCAAATAGGGAACAGTCCTGCTGGCCCGAGGATTAACCTCCAGGACAAAAATCTGTCCCTGATAATAGACAAACTGGATATTGAGCAAGCCCTTTATCTGCAGGGCTCGCGCCAATCTGGTTGTATAATCGATCATCGTCTCCCGCACATCATCTGTGATCTGGGCGGGATAAACAGCAATACTATCCCCTGAATGGACACCTGCTCTCTCGATATGCTCCATAATACCAGGGATCAGCACATCCTCCCCATCACTGATGGCATCAACCTCCAATTCCTGACCCTGGTAATACTTATCTACCAGAATGGGGTGGTTCTGGGAAACCGATACCGCAGATTCCACATAATCTGCTAAATCATCTTCATTATATACGATTTCCATGGCCCGGCCGCCTAAAACATAAGAAGGGCGTACCAAAACCGGAAAACCGATTTCCCGGGCAACTGCCAGTGCTTCTTGCAGAGATGTGGCTCCACGACCAGGAGGCACAGGTATATTTAATCTATCAACCAGTTTTTCAAAACGCTCCCGGTCCTCAGCCTCATCTATCATATCCACAGAGGTACCTAAAACCTTTACACCTTCTGCGTGAAGGGGACCAGCCAAATTGATGGCTGTCTGCCCTCCGAACTGAACAATAACCCCATCCGGCTTTTCCAATTCCACCACATGGAGCACATCCTCATATGTCAGGGGCTCAAAATAGAGCCGGTCAGCGGTATCAAAATCTGTACTGACCGTCTCTGGATTATTATTGATGATCAGTGCCTCAATCCCTTCACTTTGCAAAGCTCTGACCGACTGCACAGAGCAGTAATCAAATTCAATCCCCTGGCCGATCCTGATGGGCCCTGATCCGATGACCAGCACTTTCCTCCGATCAGTGGGTATTGCCTCATTCTCCTCCTCATAGGTGGAATAATAATAAGGGGTAGCCGCCTCATACTGGGCCGCACAGGTATCAACCTTTTTGTAAACAGGTAAAACCCCAAATTGTTGGCGCAGATTCTTGAGTTGTTGCTGATTGATACCGGTCAGACTGCTGATCAAGTTATCGCTGAAGCCTTTTCTCTTCGCCCTTTTCAGCAATTCAGGGCTTAGGTCTTGTACATTTTTGACAGCGGCCAGCTCCCTTTCCATACTGACTATTTCCTCTATACTCCTCAAAAAGAAAGGGTCAATCTTGGTAAGCTCAGCCATTTTGTCTACTGAAAAACCGCGCCTAAAACCCTCAGCAATCAAAAAAAGGCGTTCATCAGACGCTACTTTTATCCTGTGCAGGAGCTTTTCTGTATCCCAGGATTCAAGCCCAGGGAAAGAGAGGCCATTAGCTGTTATCTCCAGTGACCTGACAGCCTTCAGCAGAGCCCCGCTAAATGTGCGGTCAATGGCCATCACCTCTCCGGTGGCCTTCATCTGTGTACCCAGAGAGCGATCTGCATCCTTGAATTTATCAAAGGGCCAGCGAGGAAATTTAACTACACAATAATCCACAACCGGCTCGAAACAAGCACTGGTCTTGCCGGTCACAACATTTTCGATCTCATCCAGCCGCAAACCCAGGGCTATTTTGGTGGCAACTCTGGCAATGGGGTATCCTGTAGCCTTGGAGGCCAGTGCACTGGACCTGCTGACCCTGGGGTTGACCTCAATAACATAATAATTAAAGCTGTTCGGGTCCAGAGCATATTGGATATTACAGCCACCCTCAACCCCCAGTGCCCTGATGATCTTCAAAGAAGCTGTGTGCAGCATCCTGGTCTCCTCATCACTCAGGGTCTGGGTGGGAGCCACAACTATGCTGTCCCCTGTATGAACCCCCATAGGATCGATGTTTTCCATATTACAGACCGTTATACAGTTATCAGCACCATCCCGGATAACCTCATATTCAATCTCCTTCCAACCACCCACACTGCGCTCCACCAGCACTTGGTTGATCATGCTGAAGGAAAGCCCCCGTCTAACCACACTTACCAATTCATCATCATCGGTAGCCAGACCGCCACCGGTCCCACCTAAAGTGTAAGCCGGCCGCACCACAACCGGGTAGCCCACTTCCTGAGCAAAGGCCAGGGCCTCCTCAACACTTTCCACTACTTCACTTTCAGGAACAGGTTCACCAATCTCCCGGAGCATTTCCTTAAAAAGCTCCCTATCTTCAGCCTTTTTTATGGCTTCTAATGGTGTACCCAGCAGGCGCACCCCATTTTGTTCAAGAATTCCCGCCTCTGAAAGCTGTACCGCCAGATTGAGCCCCACCTGTCCTCCCAGGGTAGGCAAGAGCCCATCAGGCTGTTCTTTTTCGATCACCCTCCTGACAAAGTCCAGGGTTAATGGCTCGATATATATCTTATCCGCTATCTCCCGGTCAGTCATGATAGTTGCAGGATTGCTGTTCACCAGTACAACTTCAATACCCTCCTCTCGCAAGGAGCGGCAGGCCTGTGTTCCAGCATAGTCAAATTCTGCAGCCTGTCCAATTATAATTGGGCCAGACCCGATCACCATTACCTTTTTCAAATCCGGAATCCGCGGCATATTCTCCCTCCTAGCTTCGTAAAAAACAGACAACAACTACTGACTTATAATCTGTTCATACATTCCTAAAGTTGCTGAGCAGTATATTTATCACAGCATAACCAAAAATTCATCAAAATATCGATTGATATCAAAAACATCTGGATTGACTACAGGGTAATATTGGAAGGCAAAGGCCGGTAACTTACAGTGTTTCATTCCTTCTACAGTGCCATCATGTAAATTAACCTGGGTTACTATCACATCTTCAGGTAAACTGTCTCTATCCACATAGTAATGATGATTTTGAGATGTAACAAAAATACTGTTTGATTCCAGGTCACGTATCGGCTGATTACCACCGCAATGACCAGCTTTCAGCTTCAATACCTTTCCTCCCCAGGCCAACCCTAGAACTAAGTGTCCTAAAGCAATACCTAGCAAGGGAACTCTCCCTAACAATTGCTGTACATTGGTTACAACATAAGGAATAAGCTGGGGGTTACCTGGACCTCCAGCAAAAACCACTCCTGCAGGACGATAGCTGAGGATCTCATCAACAGTTGATAGAGCTGATACTAGAACAACAGTTAAATTATGCTCAAGCAAATAGTTGATCAGGGTCTGCCGCACACCCAAGTCAACTACAACCACCTTTTTGCTTCCCTGGCCAAAAACCTTAGTTTCTTTTGTAGAAACCTCCCTCACTAAATCCCGCTCTGCAGCAGCAGTTTCCCGGGCCATCTGGACAAGTTTTTCTATATCATCTTCTTCAGTTGTGATCACTCCATACATACTCCCATTCCTGACCAAGTGCCTGACTAGCGCTCTGGTATCAATAGCTGACAGACCGATCAAATTTTTTTCCTTGCAAAAATCCTCAAGGCTCATCATGCTCCGCCAGTTGCTGGGATGGGCACATACCTCTCTAGCTACCAAGCCTTGTGCAATGGCAGAAACAGAATCATTGTCCTCTGGCATGATCCCATAATTCCCCAACAAAGGATATGTAAAAACCACGATCTGCCCATAAGAAGCGGGATCAGTGAGTATCTCCTGATAACCGGTCATACTGGTGTTGAAAACAAGCTCACCGGTCTTAGTTCCCCTGGCACCAAAGCCTTGCCCCTGATAAAAAGTACCATCCTCTAATACCAAGTAGGAATTCAACTCCGTACCCCTTTCCGCATCCGAGTTTCACTATATATTTTGCAGTTGACGGGAATACTTGATCTCACCTGAAACAATAGTCATCACCGGCCATCCCCGCAGGACCCAACCATCGAAAGGAGAGTTCTTGCCTAAAGAAACAAATTCACCAACATTGACTGGCTGTTGTAAGCTGGGGTCGATCACTGTGATGTTTGCCTCAGCGCCAACTTCGATCAACCGCTCAGGAAGCCCTAAAATACGAGCAGGGTTCCATGCCATTTTTTGTGCCAATTCCACAGGACTCAACAGTTTGCTTTCTACCAAATGCTCCCAAACAAGGGGAACAGCAGTCTCCAAACCAGAGATGCCGAAGGGGGCAACATTATATTCGGTCTCCTTTTCATCCCTGCGGTGCGGTGCATGGTCAGTTGCTATGGCATCGATAGTGCCATCCCTGAGCCCTTCATAGAGAGCTTCCTGATCCTCTTTAGAACGCAGTGGTGGCTTAACCTTGGTGTTGGTATCGAAACTTTTAACCGCTTCATCTGTCAGACAGAGGTGGTGTGGTGTTACTTCAGCTGTAACTCTGATCCCGCGTTTTTTCGCCTCCCTGATCAGTGCCACAGAACCGGCAGTGCTGACATGAGCGATATGAAGCCTAGCCCCGGTGAGGCCCGCAAGGATCAAATCCCTTGCTACATGAACTTCCTCAGCAGCATTAGGAATCCCCTGCAGACCCAGCAGTGTGGAATAAAAGCCTTCGTTCATTACGCCATTTCCGCTTAAATTCGTATCTTCACAATGGCTGATGATGGGAATATCAAACATCTTTCCATATTCCATTACCCTGCGGAGTACCTCTCCATTCATAATTGAATTCCCGTCATCAGAGATAGCAACAGCCCCTGCCTCTACCAGATCCCCAATCTCGGCCGGCTCATTACCAGCCATCTCCTTGGTGGCACAGCCCACCGGGTAAACAGGGAAAGATGCCTGCCGGGCCTTTTCTTTGATCAGAGTGATCACTGAACTGCTGTCTGCTGGTGGTTTGGTATTTCCCATACAGGCAACAGCAGTAAAGCCTCCTTTAACAGCTGCCCTCGTGCCGGTAAGAATGGTTTCTTTTAATTCCTCACCAGGTTCCCGGAGGTGGCAGTGCATGTCCACAAAACCGGGGAAGATATAACAGCCTTTTAAATGCAGCACCTCAAGGCCTCTACAATCCAAATTCTCAGCAACTGCAGTGATTTTGGAACCTTCGATAAGAATATCCAGTTTTTTTGCACTATTTGATACAGGGTCAACAACAATCCCTTCTTTAAGCAGATAGTTCATCTTTTTCACCTCCGGCCATCAACAGATAGAGGAGTGCCATGCGCACTGCTACACCATTGGTCACCTGCTCATTGATAACTGCATGGGGTCCATCTTGAACATCTGGGCTGATCTCGATACCCCTATTGACAGGTCCCGGGTGCAGCACCAGCACATCAGGCTTGGCCACCTGAAGTTTCTGCTGATCCAATCCATAAAGCTTAGTGTATTCGCGGATACTGGGAAAGAGGCCCTTCTTTTGGCGCTCCAACTGTATGCGCAGTACATTGATCACATCTACATCCTTAAGCCCTTCCTCCCAGTCATAATAAGCCTTTACCCCTAATCTTTCAATTTCAGGAGGTATCAATGTGGCAGGACCCACCACCCTTACTTCCGCTCCCATTTTAGTTAAACCCCAGATATTGGAACGGGCCACCCTGCTGTGGGTAATATCACCCAGGATTGCCACTTTGAGCCCCTTAAATCCACCTTTTTTCTCCCGAATTGTAAACATGTCCAATAGAGCCTGAGTGGGATGCTCATGTGCTCCATCACCTGCATTGATCACCCTGGCCTTTACCCAGCGGGCTAGGAGATGGGGGGCTCCAGCAGCACTGTGCCTGATAATGATTACATCTGCTGCCATTGCTTCCAATGTTCTTGCAGTATCCCGTAGGCTTTCACCCTTCTGCACACTGCTGGTTGCAATAGCAATACTGGAGGTATCAGCTCCTAGGTATTTTGCTGCCAACTCAAAAGAAGAGCGGGTACGAGTGCTGGGCTCATAAAATAGCGTAATAACTGAACGACCGCGTAAAGTAGGCACCTTTTTGATGTCCCGGCTCATAATCTCTTTCATAGGCTCTGCTGTATCCAATATCAAGGTTATTTCTTCAGCTGTTAGCTCCTCTAATCCGAGGACATCCTTGCGCTTGAACTTCATAGTCTTATTATTACCCCCTTGCTATTATTAAAAAAACCTCTTTGCTGCCATTTACAGGCTAACAAAGAGGTTAACAACCTTCTCTCCCCCTTGCTAGCCTCTCTGGACTAGATTTAAAGGGTTCTCTTTGGTCATGTATCTTTTTCTACTATGGTTACCTTATCCTCGCCATCTATTTCAAGTAAACTCACTTGTATTACTTCCTTGCGTGATGTGGGTACATTCTTACCCACAAAATCTGCTCTGATAGGTAGTTCTCGATGTCCCCGGTCGATCAATACAGCCAGTTGAATAAGTTTAGGCCTGCCTAGATCCATCAGAGCATCCATAGCCGCTCTGACCGTTCGACCTGTATAGAGCACATCATCAACCATGACAACCTTCTTATCTGTAATGCTGAAAGGGACTTCGGTTTTTCTGACTTGCGGGTGGTAATCGAGTTGGCTTAAGTCATCCCGGTAAAGAGTAATATCCAGAATACCAAGGGGTATTGAAGTTCCTTCAATTTCCTTTATTTTCTCGGAAAGTCTACTAGCGAGAGGAACTCCCCGTCGCCTGATACCAATTAACACCAAATCCTTCGTTCCTGCATTTTTCTCCAGAATCTCATGGGCAATCCTAGTTAAAGCCCTTCTTATCCCCTCCTGATCCATGATCTGAACTTTCTCACGTGGGGACAACTTTGTTCACTCCTTATCAACTCATAAAAAAACCCGCTTCAAGGTACCTTGTCAGCAGGTGTGGCAGTAAAGGTTATTCTTCCTTGCCAGCCTCACAGGACCAGCTTAAAGGACCTTCAATTTAGAATAGATCACTGAACAACTCATGTCAAGAATTTTGGAATAAATATTTAATATAATATTTAATATGTTCAATGTAAAAGGGCCATAATCAATTGTTTATTATATTTTAACTTTTGCGCAACTGCTCTAGGGTTTCAGCAAATACCTGAGGAAGTGGTGCTTCAAAGCTAAGCAACTCACCGGTCCTGGGATGCTGAAAAGTTATCTTATAAGCGTGGAGGGCCTGTGCCGGAAGACTGAGCGGATTGCGCCGGGGTCCATAAACTGGGTCACCTGCTACCGGGTATCCGGCATAGGCCAGATGAACCCGTATCTGATGGGTACGCCCGGTCTCAAGAGCAACCTCCAGAAGTGTAAAACCGTCAAATCTTTCCCTTACCCAATAATGGGTCCGGGCTTCCCTTGCCCCTGCCGTCGCTGGACTCAACACAGCCATTCTCTTGCGTTCCCGTGGATCCCTTCCTATGGGAGCATCAATCATACCCCTCTCCTCTTTCACCTCACCTACAACCAGTGCCAGGTAGATCCTTTTAATCTTCCGCTCCTTCAATTGGCGTGCCAGTTCCTGGTGGGCCAGATCAGTCTTACTCACCAATAGCAAACCTGTGGTATCTTTATCCAAACGGTGCACAATACCAGGCCGCAGGCAGCCGTTGATACCTGAGAGCTGAGTACAGTGATTGATCAGGGCATTCACCAGAGTGCCCCTCCAATGTCCGGCAGCAGGGTGAACAACCATACCCTGTGGTTTATTGACTACCAACAGATCCTCATCTTCATAAATAATATCCAGTGGTATTTCTTCAGGTACAAGTGTGGTCTCCTCAGGGGGTGGTATGTGCATTTCAATCACATCTCCAGTCCGCACCCTGTAACTGGAGCGTCTGGTTTTGTTATTAACAAGAACCTGGCCACTTTCAATCAAATGCTGAACCCTTGAGCGGCTCAAATAAAGAGATCGGTTGGTCAGAAATTGATCCAAACGCTGTCCCTCAGCTTCCTGAGGCACCTCTAAGTGGTATTCCTGTCCCTCAACCAATCTCCTTTACCCCCCCTTTGGTGAAAAGATAGATAAAGATAAACACAGCTCCAACAAAAATAAAAATATCTGCAAGATTAAGAACCGGCCAGATACGGAAATCTATAAAATCAACCACATACCTGGTACGCAGCCGGTCGATCATATTGCCCAGGACCCCTCCGGTCAGAATAGACATAGGAATTGTCACTTTTGGGTTTGTGGGAAGATAAAAAAGCAATACCAGAACAACAAATAGAAAAAGAATTGCTGTAGTTATAAAGAATTCGGTACGATAAGCAAAAATGCCAAAGGCTGCTCCCGGGTTTTGAACATAAGTGATATGAAAGACACCAGGTATAATAGCCACTGAATCACCAGGCTGCATATATCTAGCGATATATGCCTTTGACAACTGATCAACTGCCACAGCTATCAAAGTAACAAAAACAAATAATACCCCGTTTATTACTCCCTTTCTCACACACTTTCTCCCCTATTTATTGTCCTTTTCTATTGATCAATCCATAGTAAGCACTCTCTAACCGTAGTGCCATCTTATCAGCGGACAATTCCTCAGCTCTTTTTGCAGCAGCAAGAGACATAGATTTTCTTAAATCCGGATCCTTAAGCAATGCTAAGGTTTTTTCTGCGAATTCCTCTTCATCACCCCTGCAAAGATAACCTGTTATCCCATCCCGGACCATAGCCAGTGAACCGAAGGCCGCCTTAGCTACCACAGGCATACCGGCAGCCATCGCCTCCACCAGCACCAGGCCTTGGGTCTCAGTTACAGAGGGAAAAACAAAAATATCCGCTGATCTATAAACACCTGAGATCAGTTCTGGTGGAATTCTTCCGGTTAAGATCACCCTCTCTTTTAACCCTAAATCCTCTGCCAGCAAACGCACTGTTTTTTCCTCTGGACCGCTGCCAACCATTACCAATACCGCATCCTTTTCCTGGCTTGCGATATAAGAAAAGGCCCGCAAGAGGAACACGATGTTTTTCTCCTTGCCGATACGGCCCACAAAAAGCAGCACCTTCTTTTCCTTGGGTATACCATACTTTTCTTCCAAAAAGGTGGGATCACCATTTTGGAATCGCTCCGGATAAATACCTGTTGGGATCGCCAGGACTGGAGTTGTCACCCCATTCTCTTTGATCATATCTCTGATCACATCAGTGGGTGTAATTACCAGGTCACAAGAGTTGCAATAATTCCTCGTATATTTGATCAATCCCTTTTTCGTTAACTGCCCTATCAGTGGGACATAATGCACATATTGGTCATAAAGAGTATGATAGGTAAAAACCAGAGGAATCCCCAGATAGCGCGCTATCCTTTTCCCTACCTGCCCCATGGTAAAAGGAGAATGAGTATGGATCAGATCTAAACCGATATCGGACACAAATTTCCTGGCGGTTCGGGTCAAGGGCAAAGCTATATAAAACTCAGGATTGAAAGGGGTATGAAAAGAAGGAAAACGGAAAATACTATCCTCTTGTTGCCCTTTCACCTGAGGGTATTCAGGTGCGAAAATATAGATTTCATGTCCCAGCCTGGCCAGTTCCCGGGAGAAGGTTTCTATGGAAAGCACCACACCGCTGACATAGGGATAGTAGCTATCGGAAAAAAAACCTATTTTCAAAGGCCTCTTAATCATTGCTATTCATCCGGACGCACTCAATCATCCATCTCACGAAATTTTTGGTAGTACACTCCCTCTTCATCCTTATAAACCGAAATTCCCTCAACATCCTCTACAGTTCCCCCGTCCTCATTGCGATTTTCTAGATCAGAAGACGTTCCAAATTGTTCCTCACTCTGCCAGGAATCCTCTCCATCAAAAAAAACATGTTCAGATGAAGAGAGACGATCCTCTGCAAAACCACCGAAGGGAGGCATGACAACCCCCTCCTCTATCGGACGCCGGGAGGGGGTCACCTGATCATCCTGCATCTTGCGGCAATCATAGCAGAGATCAGTAAAAGGCACAGCCTCCAATCTTTCCTCTGGGATTTCCTTGCCGCACTCTTTACATATACCATAATCACCCTGATTAATCCTGCTTAAAGCTTCATCAATTTCTTTTAAACGCCTTTCAGCCAGATCTTTAAGTCCAATATCTTTGCTCCGTTCAAAGCTTTCAGTGCCGATATCAGCAGGGTGGTTGTCATACATAGATAGTTCTTGAAGTGAGTCTCTGAGTCCACCGATCTTTTCCGCTTCCTCAAGTGAGGCGAGGCTGTTCAGCACATTCCTTTTTTCATTTTCTAACAACCAGCGGAAATAAGATAACCTGTCTTGCTCCACCAATAATTCCTCCCTATTGGTCATTAAACCTTCCCCTGTAATTGCAACTGCACCAGGTGCACCAGAGTAGCGATAAAATCACTCACAACAGGCAAGTTGAGCACAACCAGACGCTGCAGGATAAAGAGCACCAGTGCACCCAGCAGTGTGAACCCCACAGCTATACCCAAACCCCTGGCCAGTCCAGAAACAAAGTTGATAAAGAGAAGCCTCTTGGGGTTGTTCAACAACTCCACATACTCGGCCAGTTTCATGCGTTCCAGGTTTAAAGAGAGTTCTTCTACTTTTTCCTTTAATGCTTCAATGAGATCCCCACTAGGCACTCGCATCTTATTCCCCTGGTTTTCAGTTTTCCCCAAAACTCACTTAACCATGAATCTAAAATTAGTTGGTCAAGGCCTGTAGCGGCGCTGGGATTCTCCCCCCTCTGCGCACAAAAGCAGCAGGGCTGAATTGGTTAACAGCCATCACCGGTGCCCTCCCCAGAAGTCCGCCAAACTCCACATAATCCCCTGGAGTCTTACCAGGAGCAGGTATAATGCGCACACCTGTTGTCTTTTTGTTGATCATCCCAATAGCTGCTTCATCAGCAATAATCGCTGCAATCGTTTCCGCACTGGTATCTCCCGGTATGGCTATCATATCCAAACCAACAGAACAGATACAGGTCATAGCCTCCAATTTTTCAATGGTTAATGCCCCTTCAGCTGCAGCCCGGGACATCCCCTCATCCTCACTAACCGGGATAAAAGCACCGCTTAAACCACCCACATAGGAGGAGGCCATAGCCCCTCCCTTTTTTACAGCATCATTAAGAACAGCCAGCGCTGCGGTAGTGCCTGGCGCACCACACCTTTCCAAACCCATAGCCTCCAGGATATCTGCTACACTGTCCCCAACAGCAGGGGTAGGTGCTAAAGAAAGGTCCACAACACCAAAAGGCACACCCAGTTTTTTTGAGGCGGCTCTCCCGAACAGTTCACCCATACGGGTGATCTTGAAGGCTGTCTGTTTGATCAGTGAAGCCAGTGTGCCTAGGTCTGCCTCAGGGTTGTTTTTCACCACATGCAGAATAACCCCTGGCCCGCTGACACCAACATTGATCACACAGTCCGGTTCCCCAACACCGTGAAAAGCACCAGCCATAAAAGGATTATCTTCAGGGGCATTGCAGAAAACCACCAGTTTAGCACAGCCTAAACCGTTCCTGTCTGCGGTCCTCTCTGCAGTCTCTTTGATCACCTTACCCATGGTATAAACAGCTTCCATATTGATCCCGGCTTTAGTTGTGCCTACATTGACCGCAGCGCAGACATGCTCAGTTTCCGCAAGAGCAGTCGGTATAGAATTGATCATTATTTGATCCCCTAGTGTAAATCCCTTATGTACCAATGCAGCATAACCGCCGATAAAGTTGATCCCAATTTCAACGGCTGCTTTTTCTAATACCTGTGCCAGATAGCAGTAATCATCCTCTCCTGCAGCTTCAGCTATTAACGCAATAGGTGTAACCGCAACCCGCTTGTTGATAATTGGGATCCCAAACTTGCGCTCCAGCTCCTCTCCCACATCCACCAAATTCCCTGCTGTCCGCACAATTTTTTCATATATCTTTTTTCCCGCTGCCTTCAGGTCTGGGTCCGCACAATCCCGCAAACTGATCCCCATGGTGATGGTGCGGATATCCAGGTTCTCCAATTCCACCATACGAATTGTTTCTAATACTTCATCTGTTGTGTAAGAAAACGGCATAGGACCACCCTTTCTATACCCGGTGCATATACCGGAATACATCTTCATGCTGGAGGGTAATCTTCAAGCCCATTTCCTCACCAGAATCCTCCAACTTTTGCCGCAGTTCCGAAAAATTATTCCGGGAAGAGGAAAGATCAACGATCATAATCATAGCAAAAAAACCCTGGAGAACAGTTTGGCTGATATCCAGAATGTTCACATTTGATTCGGCCAGTATTCCCGCCACCCGGGCAATTATACCGACCCGATCACGGCCGACTACAGTTACAATTCCTCTCTCTGCGTCCTGGTCATTTTTTTGTTTTTCCTCTTTCTGTGACCCGTTTTCCTCTATTAACTGCAGTTCAATACTCTTTTTCTTGATCAATTCCCTGGCTGCCCGGGTAATAATGGTGTCCACCGCAACCTTTAATTGGGAACGGTCTGGCAGTTCAGCAATTTTATCTTTCGTTATTACTTCAGGCATAATCACACCTACCTTTTTAGAAGTTGGAAGTCAGATGTCAGAAGTCAGAATTCAGATATTTGAAGTCTGAAATCCGAAGCCAGAGTAGAAATCAGATGTCAGAAGTCTGATATTTGAAATCGGAAGTCTGAAGTCTGACATTAGGAAGTCTGATATTAGAAGTCTGAAGCCAGATATCAGATAGCTATCAGAAGTCAGACAACAAATACCAAAACAGTGATCTTGGTTTATTTTATTAAATTAATATGTACTTTTCTATGTTATCATTGATTTTCTCCATCTGTTTCACACAGGCTGACCACATCATAGCAGCGCTCACAGAGTTCAGGGTGATCAGCAAAACTGCCCACAGATTCTTTATACAGCCAGCACCTGGTACATTTTTTCCCATGGGCAGGCTCTACCACTATACTTGCGGAAAGAGCGCCCTCTGTTTTAAAAGCTCCTTCAGGTGCAGCCGCCCATACTTCATTCACCTTTACCCCAGAGACGATAAATATACTAGCTAATTCCTTTTCAACCTTTTGCAAAAAGGCAAAGCTTTCTTCATCCTCTGGATAAAGAGAAACATCCGCCTCTGTACTTGGACCGATGATCTTTTGCTGGCGGGCAGCCTCCAGAGCTTTGGCAACCTCATCCCTCAACTGGAGAACCTTCTCCATCAATGCTTCAAGGTCGGGATCCAGATAGTCCCGGTTTACTGTAGGCATCGTTGCCAGATAGATGCTTTCATATTTTTCTTTAGCCCCAGGCAGATAACCCCAAACCTCCTCTGTGGTAAAGGCCAAAACAGGGGCTAAGAGCCGTGCCAGAACACTGCATGCTTCATAAAGCACAGTCTGAATGCTGCGCCGCTCTGGAGCGTTTGCTGCAGAACAGTATAAGGTATCTTTAGTAACATCAAGATAAAAAGAGCTCAAATCAAGGACACAGAAAGTGTTGATCGCATGGTAGACAATATGAAAATCACTCTCTTCATAGGCCCTGGTCACCCTCTGAATCAATTTGTGTAGCCTGAACAGAATCCAGCGGTCAACAAGAGACAGTTTGTCATAGGGCAGGGCGTCTTTTTCCGGATCAAAATCATAAAGGTTTCCTAGTAAAAAGCGAAAAGTATTGCGTATCTTCCTGTAGGCATCTGACATCTGTCCCAGAATTTTTTCAGATACAGCCATATCATTCCGGTAATCTGCCGAAGTGACCCAGAGCCTTAAAATATCAGCACCATATTTTTTGATCACATCCTGGGGTAAGACCACATTCCCCAAGGATTTGGACATCTTTCTTCCTTCTTCATCTACCACAAAGCCATGGGTCAGCACAGCTTTGTAAGGGGCTCTTCCCCGCACAGCAACAGAGGTAGATAGTGAAGAATTAAACCATCCCCTGTGCTGGTCGCTTCCCTCAAGATAAAGGTCTGCAGGCCACCTCAACTCTGGCCGGTGTTCCAGCACAGCCATATGGCTGGAACCGGAATCAAACCAAACATCCATGGTATCGGTTTCCTTGCGGAAGTTCTGCTTGCCGCAGGAGGGACACTTGAAACCAGGGGGCAGCAGTTGGTCTGCTGGGCGCTCAAACCAAACATCACTACCCTTCTCTGCGATCAACTTCTGCAGCCAGGAAATGGTTTCATCATTAACAACAGTAGCATTACAATCCTCACAATAGAAAATAGGGATCGGCACGCCCCAGACCCTCTGTCGGGAAATACACCAATCACTGCGGTCAGCGATCATATTATGAATCCGTTCCTTCCCCCAGGAGGGAATCCACTGAACTTCTTCGATGGCCTGCAGAGCCTCTTTCCGGAAACCATCAATAGAGGCAAACCACTGCTCTGTAGCTCTGAAAATCAGCGGGTCCTTACACCGCCAGCAGTGGGGGTATTGGTGTGTTATCTTCCCTTTCTCATAAAGCAATCCTCGCTTCTCCAACTCATTGATCACCAGTTCATTGCTCTCCCAGACCAGCATCCCGCTAAAGATCCCTGCCTCTGAGGTAAACCTGCCCTGACCATCAACCAAAGACAGCACTGGAATTCCGTACTTCTGACAAACCTCAAAGTCTTCTGTACCATGTGCAGGTGCTGTATGGACAGCTCCTGTACCCTGTTCCAAAGTCACATGCTCTCCCAGGATAACCAATGAATCCCTCTCATAAAAGGGATGGAAGCAGCGGATACCCTCTAGTTCAGCACCCTTCCAGGAACCCAGGATCGGTGGCTGTTTTTCCCCTTTAAGAGCAGCGACTTGAGGGAGCAGTTCCTCAGCTACTATCACCTTCTTCCCATCCAATTGAGCAAGAACATACCGGTAATTGGGATGCAGAGAGATAGCCAGGTTTCCCGGAATGGTCCAGGGGGTAGTGGTCCAGATCAGAACATAGGTATCTTGATCAACAGGAAAAAGCCCTTTACTATCCTTTACCCGAAAGAGCACATAAATGGAATCGCTTTCATCCTCCTGATATTCTACCTCTGCTTCAGCTAATGCTGTCTCACAATCGATACACCAATAAACCGGCTTTAAGCCTTTGTAGATATAGCCTTTTTTGGCCATTTCGCCAAAGATGCCGATCTGCACAGCCTCATACTGGGGAGTAAGGGTAAGGTAAGGGTGCTCCCAATCTCCTATAACTCCCAGCCGCTTAAACTCCTCTTTTTGAATCTCCACATACTTTAAGGCATATTCTTTGCAAAGACGGCGGAACTCTGAAATATCCATCTCATGACGATTAACCTTTTTGGTTTTGATCACCTGCTGTTCGATTGGGAGCCCATGGGTATCCCAACCAGGAACATAGGGAGCATCATATCCGGCCATTATTCTGTATTTAACAATGATATCCTTAAGCACCTTGTTCAGTACATGCCCCAGGTGGATGTTTCCGTTGGCATAAGGGGGTCCATCATGCAGGATATACTTGGGTTTCCCTTTAGCCTGCTCAACAATTCGTTGATAAAGGTCCATCTCTTCCCAGGCGCGCAGCATCTCTGGTTCCCTTTGCGCCAAATTCGCCCGCATTGGAAACCCGGTATGTGGTAAGTTTAATGTTTTTTTATAATCCAAATCCGATCACCTCAAAAAACTATATTATAAAAATAATAAAACCCCTCATCTGAGGGGCGAGAATTCCCGCGGTACCACCCTAATTCCTTCTTTATAAAAAGAAGGCTCTTTATAAGGAGTAACGTTCCTTAGACGTCCTGATTTACTCACCTACTGAACTGGGTTTTCATCAGGCACTCCCGGGTGATTTTTTGCTGTTCTTGTCTGCTGGTCTTCCACCCTCACCAACTCGCTGTAAGAACAAAAACAACATACTCGTCCCGGTCATCGCTTTGCCCACGATCCTAAAATATTGTAGTCATTATAGGTATTTCCTCAGACAATGTCAAGATAATTTGGCAAAATGCAGTGAATCCTCAATTTGTTTTGAACAATCAGTCTTTATCGCCTATTCTTTTGATAGCCTATTCATCATAAAGAAAAAAAGGCACCAAAAGGTACCTTTGCAAAGAAACTCTGCAATTTAGGGTAGTTTATTCCCCCTATCAATCCCGGCTTGTTTCTTCAGATCATCGATCGTAGCATATTCCCCTGCTGTTTCGATATCTACCGGCCGGATTTTCAACCTGTACTTTGCCTTGCCTACTTTTCTTTTCTTTCTTGCCAACAACCCCACTTCCTTTGCAGTTTTGGTACCTTTATTATGGGTGAGAAAGGGGTTGATTATACTCTATTCCGGCAGCTTTGGCTTAAGCTGCTGTCTAACCGCTTCTTCTGTAAGACCTGTGATCTCAACAAGTTTGCAGCGCCCTGTAGCACCCCTTAAAATTTTAATCCTTCCTCCAGCACAGCCAAACAGCTGACCCAGGTATTTTACCAGGGCTTTATTGGCTTCCCCTTCAACAGGTGGTGCAGTTAACTTAACTCGCAGAAAATCACCTGTAACGCCGATAATCTCATTTTTTGAAGAGCGGGGCTGTACCTTCACTTGAATTCTCACCCCATTTTTAGAAGAGGTCACCCAGGGCATTTTGCTCACCATTACATCAATGATCTGGCCAGTGCTATCAGCAGAGCTCTAACCACTTCCAGAAAGATTACAGCCAACAGAGGAGAAAAATCAATATTCATTACAGTACCGGGAAGCACTCTCCTGCAAAGGGACAGCAGTGGTTCAGTTATCTCATAGATGAACCTGATAATGGGATGATAGGTGCGGGGCCTGATAAAAGATATGATTACCCTGGCCACAATCAGCCAAAAATAAATATCAATAGCCAAGGAAATAATCGAAATAATAAATGTTAAATCCATCCCTTAACCTCCCGCCCCTCAAGTTCACTGCAGTTCTCCGGAGCGTTTGGCCGCGGCTTCCACAGCACTGAGCAAAACACCCCGCAAACCGCCCTTCTCCAATACATGGACACCGCTGATTGTGCTCCCTCCCGGTGAGCAGACCCTATCTTTAAGCACAGCAGGGTGCTCACCATTGAGAACCATACGCCCTGTACCGATCATGGTCTGGGCAGCCAGTTCCAAGGCAAGCTGCCGGGATAATCCCATTTTCACACCGCCATCTGCCAGGGCTTCCAGCACAATTGCCAGATAAGCCGGCCCACAACCACTGACCGCTGTTACAGCATCTATTTCTTTTTCTGATACAATAATCACTCGGCCTACAGCTGCAAAAAGTGCCTCTGCAGCCTTTTGATGACTCTCAACAGCACTGCTGCCCATAACCAGGGCGCTCATCCCCTCTCCCGCCAAAGCGGGCACATTGGGCATTGCTCTGATCACAGGGGTGCCCGCAGGCAGATGCTCCTCTAAAAAAGAAATCTTGATACCCGCAGCCACCGATATTACTAAATGATCAGCTGTAATAGCTGGTGCAATTTCCTTTAAAACAGCCTTCACCTGCCCGGGCTTAACTGCAAGTATCACGATCTCGCTGTTCCGGGCGGTTTCCAGGTTATTCTCTGCTGTATTAACAGAAAACTGCTCTTTTAACTTTTGTAGAGTATTAATATTTATATCACTTGTAGTCAGATCACAGGGCTCCACAAGGCCAACCTCCAGGAAACCCTTGATCAGTGCGCTTCCCATAGCACCAGTACCGATGACACCGATCTTTTTATTGTTAACGATCTTTGATGCCCTCCTCACGTATTTGTTGTAAAAACTTTTCTTGCGAAAGTCCCTCTGGGAGCTCCGCCTGGATAGATATATTACTGGGAGCAAACATAAAAGTGTCACTGCTCACCCTCTGCATGCTTCCATTGAGAGCAAAAACAGTGCCTCCCAAAAAGTCTAGAATTCGCTGAGAAAGCTCTTTTGTGGTTTTACTAAGGTTGACAACCACTGTTTTCCTGCTTTTCAATTGATTAGCAATCTTCTCTACTTCATCAAAGCTGACAGGGGTCAGCACAACTATTCTAACCTCAGGTGAAGTATGCAGACTGATCACTGGTGTGCGACTACGCCCCTTTGGTCCTGTATCATCTGCATATTCAAAGCTATCATCTTCATCAGCCTGATCCGAATATCCTAAAAAATTGAGAACCTTATCATACCAACCGCGAGCCAAGAAAAGAACACCCCCATTTATTGTTCATCTTCACTGAAAAGAGCACTCCCCACTCTAACCATGGTGGCTCCTTCTTCAATAGCTATCACAAAATCATTGGTCATTCCCATCGATAAGTGGCTTAAATCTAAATGCGGCCTTGTCCTAGCCATCTCATCCCGCAACTGGCGCAGTTTCCTGAAAACAGGGCGGGTCTTCTCCGGATCCTCCTCAAAGGGAGCAATGGTCATTAATCCGCATATCTTAATGCCATCTAGATCCTGAACAGCATCAAGAAACTCTGGAAGCTCATCGGGCGACAGGCCATATTTTGTTTCCTCTTGAGATATGTTAACCTGCACTAAAACATTCCAGGGATAACCCTGACCCTTGCTCAATTTATCAAGGAGTTGTGCCAGAGGGAGCCTGTCTAAAGAATGAATCATCTCCACTTTACCCACCAACTGTTTTGCTTTATTTCGCTGCAGGTGGCCGATTATGTGCCACTCCACATCCTGACCGAACAGTTTATACTTTTTTAAGAAATCCTGAACCCTGTTTTCCCCGAAACTGCACAGCCCATACTGCAGTGCTTCCTTCATTTTTTCCATTGTTGCCATTTTGGTCACAGCAATAAGTTTCACTTCAGATGAGGAACGGCCTGACCTGCGGCATGCCTGCTCAATTTGCTGGTATACTCTTTCAATTCTTTCTTCTAAGGTACCAGACAATTGGATTCCTCCTTCGCCAACACCATCCCTCTGGGTTCCACAATAAATTCTCAGATATTTTCCCAAAGTTTATATATCTAACTAAAACAAAAAACTAATCCCTTTTCTTATTTATTGCAGATGATTTCCGCCAAACGAGGATTGGTAACAACCTCTACCCCAGGGACTATTCCCTGTATTGCTGCCTCTTCATTGAGGGTAGCAGTCACTTCAACCTTTCTGTATTTCGGACCTGTAACAGACATAATGTAGACACCTGTTTGCCCTTCCTGTTCAACAAGTGCGGATTCAGGGATGATGATCCCCTCCCCTAAAATATGCATTAGCTGTAGGTCAAGCTTGCGCTGAGAAGGAAAAGGACGTGCTTGTTTCAGTTCAACAACAGCATAATAATGATCGCCCTTTTTATGATGAGCAATCACCAGAGCTTTTCCAGTCCCTTCCTTATCCCAGGTCAGTGTCAACTGGTCATTTTGTTCTATATGGGGTTTGAACCCTTGAGGAAACTGCACAATAAGGAAAGGGTTAGCCAGGTTATCGATCACCTTAAACACAGGTTCACCCTGCTTGATATCCTCCCTCACACCGCTGACAATATTGTTTCCCTCTTCCAGTTTTTCAAAAATAACAGATGGGTCAACACGCTGCCAAGAGTATCGATCATACATGCTCTCCCATCCATCCAGTTGATATGAAATAATACCGGTGCTTGGGCTCTTGATCTGAATCTTGCCACTGCTCCCTGCAGGGTCAGCCATCAACTCCAACTGAGCAACCAGGGTTCCCACCGGAACCCGATCACCCTCTGCAACAACAGGCAGTAATTTACCTGTGCCTGGCGCTCTCACCACTCTTTCATTCATTAATAAAACAGCTTTCGCAACTGTGGACTCCCTCAATTCTCCTAACTCTGCTGGTATTGTCCTGATCGCATGAAAAACACAGAAATAGAATAACTGTGTTCCTAACCAGATGACAACAGCCAGAGCTATAAAAAAAAGAACCAGCCTGCCGGCAATAATCTTGATCTTTTTATTCCAGGTTTTTTTCAGTTTATATCGCTTAAACTGCACCACCTGTTTATGCACCTAGAGCACCTCATATCCGGCATCCTCAATAGCTTCTTTAAAGTCAGGCAAGCCGGCTTCGATGGGGTTATATACTACCTTGACCAGGCCTTCTTTTAAATCCACCTGGACATCCTGGACCCCATCCAGACCCATAAGGGCTTTGATCACAGCCTGCTGGCAGTGCTGACAACTCATACCTGCAACTTTAAGAGTCAACTCCCTTGGCTGGTCTATGCCGCCGCTGCAGTGAGAACACATTTTATCACCTCACTATTGGATCAGGATTGCCGCCATCCTTCCAGTCTCCCCCTGACTGCCCCGATAGGAAAAGAAAAGATCCTGGCGGCAGATAGTGCAAAAACTACTAATAGAGATATTCTCTCTCAGGACACCGGCATCCTGCAAAACCAAACAATTCGACTGAGAAATATTGAAAAACCACTTACCATTCCCCTTCTCCTCCAGCAGATTCCTAAAGGCCTCTGGGAAGGCCTCCTGAATAGCCTGGTAAACATCCTCACCTACCTCATAACAGCAGGGACCTGCTGCAGGGGAAAGGGCAGCATAACAGTCCACTGGTCTGCTCCCGTAAACCTTAGACATTTCCTGAAGACAGCTGGCAGCTATTTTTGCTACAGCACCCCGCCAGCCCGCATGGGCAACAGCAATCACACGGTTACAGGGGTCATAAAGGTAAATTGCCTGGCAATCAGCGCAGAGAATAGAAATAGCCACATTGGATAAATGAGTGATCAAACCATCTCCACTGCTGCCTTTTTTCAGCAGCAAATCTTCTTCCCTTTCCAAAACCACTAGCCGGTCGCTATGAATCTGATTAAGTGTGATCAACCTATCCTCTTCAATATTGAGAGCATCAGTAACAAGCCTTCTGTTAGCTGTCACAGCATCAGGATCATCCCCTGTATGATACCCCAGGTTTAAGGAAGAATAGGGGCCTTTGCTGACACCACCGCGGCGGGTTGTAAAAACAGCCCGCACCTTACCTTCTCCAAAACCGGGCAAATAGAGATAAGGTAACTGCCCAGGCTCATTTTTTAAAACAAAATCCACTGTTCGATCACTCCAAAACCTTTGATTTGATTCACCTTAACTGTGCAGGCTTGGCTTTTATAATACAGCTTCTACTGCTCGTTTGGCTTTCAGGGATGCGGCAACAGAAATGATCCTTTGATTTCTCGAACCCCGGAAAGCTAAGTTTAGATCCCTTTCTTCAGCTAGATAAGGGCCATCCACCAGCAGATCGCTGATCTCCAGCAGTTCTCTCACATCCTGATTTTTCTTCGCCATATCCAAAAGCTCTTCAAAAGTATACCCGGTATAGGTGACAATATCCAAGCCCAGTTCTTTTACCTTTTTCCCCAAACAGGCCAGGGCTGCAGCCTGGGCAAAAGGCTCACCACCGGAGAAAGTAACACCCTGCAGCAGCCGGGTATCTTTGATTTGAGCAAAGAGTTCATCAACTGTTAGCTCTTTCCCAGCAGTAAAATCCCAGGTTTCGGGGTTATGGCAGCCTGGGCAGTGATGGGGGCATCCCTGGACAAAAACAACAAACCTGATCCCAGGCCCATCGACAACACTTTCTTTTGTTAAACCGGCTATCCGCAGCTTCATGGCAAATTATCCCCTTGTTATTGATTTACTGTTTCACAAACAACACTTTCATTACCGAAAACATCCACAGCTTTGACACAGATCCTCCTAACACCTGTTACCCTGGGCACAGCTATCCTTGCCCCGCTGTCGACCCGTCCCTCCCTGCCCCGGCAGCACTGCCATCTGCTGCGGAAGGTTTTCCCATCATAATCAGGGTCAACACTCCAATACTCCAGGAATGCCAGGGAATCAGAGAAGGCCAACTCTTTTACCTTTTCTTTTGTCTCTCCGCTCAGCGGTAAATGGTCAAAGGTCGAATAGGTCAAACCACCCAATTCCAGCAGGATCTCATCCCAATCAGCAGAAATGTTTTGCACTATCAGTTGCTTCAAAACCAGTTGACAGACAGCATCCTTACCGCTGTTTTCTCCCTGTGTAACTTCTATTTCATCAATGGACTGCTGTATAAAGGGCCTGCATCCCTGCTGCAACAGGCGTTTATAAGCGATTATCAGAGCCAGCCTGCTAGCATCCGCCATAATCCAGCGCCGGCCCAACTTTTCAGCAACCGCCCCTGTGGTCCCTGTACCACAGAAAAAATCAGCCACCAAATCCCCAGGGCAGGAATGCCCTCTGATGATCCTTTTCAGCAGTCCCTCTGGTTTTTGGGTATTGAACTTGAGATTCTCATAGGCTGTAGGGCTGAGGATTTTTTGGACATCTCTGCCAGCCCACCAATCATCTAATCCAGCCCCTTCTTTCCTGAGCACATATTTATCCCCCTTAACGGCAGTGAGTCCTCTCTCCAGGGTCCCCTGGGTATAAGGACGAAACTGCCTGTTAAAGGTCCAATTATCGCTTTTGGTATACCATAACAGCAGATCATGCTTTCTGGGATAGGTCCTTTTGGCTGCCCCACCACCACCATAGCACCAGGCGATTTCATTGCGGAAGTTTTCACTGCCAAAAATATCATCAAGGATAACTTTAACATAATGAACAGCATGCCAATCCAGGTGTACAATCAGTGAGCCATTTTCACTTAACAGTTCCCTCATGAGATACAGTCTGGGATAAAGCATTTTGAGGTAACCAACCATCCCACCCTGCCATGTATCAGAATAGGCCTGCTGCTTAAGAGTAAAACTGCCATCCCTTCCCTTTAATGTACAGCAGGTCCGGTAGTTGGACCTGCTGGCAAAAGGTGGATCTATATAGATCAAGTTGATTTTTCCTCGCAGAGGCGGCAAAGCTGTCAGAGGATCACCAGTTAACAGAGCCTCCATCAGCAGGAGGTTATCCCCATAGAGAAGCCTGTTGCACCATTCACCAACTGCTTCTGTTGCCGCAACCCCGCTCTTCCTCTGGGGCATCACCAACTCATCTGTCTTCAGCAAACACCCCCTGCCCTGCTCCACACGCTCCATAATTTTTTCTGCTTCCTGTCTCCCCGCAGCAGAGACTGAAGGCAGTTGAGAAATCAGGGAATCGGCCATGATCATTCACCAGCAGCTTCTACTATCAAATATCAACTGTGGGGTACCCGATCACGCAGTTCTGCCACTTTGCCATCATTAAAGCGGTCCACAGTGCTTAAATATCCTGTAATCCGGCGTACACGGCGGATATTTGTGGAACCGCAGCGGGGGCATTCGGGATCATTAAACACACCTAAAAGATTGCAGCCGCAGCAGAAATCCACCGGATAGTTGATACCGGCATATCCCATATCACACTCAGCCATATGCCTGAGCAGAGATTCTACAGCCTGCGGATTGTCCTTAGGTGGTGACGCCAGTTCTACATAACTGATATGCCCGGCATTAAAGAACTTGTGGTACGGTCCCTCCAGCCTCACCTTGTCGAACATACTGATCGGATAATAAACAGGGATATGGAATGAATTGGTGTAATACTCCCGGTCTGTTACTCCAGGAATGATCCCAAACTCTTTCTTATCCAGTTTGACAAATCTCCCTGCGAGCCCTTCAGCAGGTGTTGCCAAAAAGGTATAGTTTAGATCAAAGCGCTCACAAGCCTCATCAACCTTTTCTTTGATGTGCTTCACGATCTCCAGCCCCAGTTCTTGAGAATCCTTATTCTGCCCGTGATGGTAGCCGGTCAAAGCGACCAGAGTTTCTGCCAGTCCGATCATCCCAACAGAAAGGGTCCCATTGACGATAGCTGGTTCGATGGAGTCATCGGGTTTTAAATCCTCTGATCCCATATAAAGCCCCTGTCCCATAACAAAGGGGATATCCTTGACCCGCAGCCTGCACTGCACTTTAAACCTGTGATAAAGCTGATTGATGACCAGTTCTGTAATCTCATCCAGCAGCTGATAAAATTTCTTTAAATTTCGCTCAGCTTTGATGGCCAGCCGGGGGAGATTGATAGTTGTGAAGGAAAGATTTCCTCTCCTGGCGGTCTCCTCCGGCCCCCTGCGGTTGGCCATCACCCGGGTGCGGCAGCCCATATAGGCTACCTGGTCACCATAATCTTTATTGAAAGATGAATCCATAAAGCTGAAAGTAGGGTTCAATCTCTTGCTGGCCACCCGCACCGCCAGTTTAAAAAGATCATAATTTGGGTCCTCTGGGTTAAAGTTGACCCCTTTTTTCAGCCGGAAAATAACATTGGGGAAAATGGGGTTCTCTCCTTTCCCCAGGCCAGCCTCATAGGCCAGCAGGAGATTGCGGGTGATCTTGCGCCCTGCCTCAGAGGTATCTGTACCCAAATTAATGGATGAAAAGGGGACTTGAGAGCCCGCTCTGCTGTGCATAGAGTTCAGATTGTAAACAAAGGCCTCCATGGCCTGATATACCTCATCCTCACTGTTGCCATCAATAAAGGGAGCCATCTGTTTATCGAAAAAGGGGAAAGACTGGCCGCCAAACATATCATTCTGCGAACTCTGCAGGATGATTGCCGCCAGGGCTGTAGCAGAAGCAGGCCGTTTGGGAGGCCTGATATAGCCATGGCCATTATCAAAACCCTCTCTTAATAGGTCATCCAAAGGGATTTGTAGGCAATTGATCGTGGTAGCGTAGAAATCTAAATCGTGGATGTGGATATCCCCCCGCCTGTGAGCCAGAGAATAGTCTTCATCCAGCAACCTGTTCAAATAATAATTTCTGCTGGCAGCACTGGCGATCTGCAGCATTTTGGCTGAAGGAGAATTGCCTACATTGGCATTGTCCCGGTCAGTTTCCCTGATGATATCTTCAACAACATCCATCAGCTCGGTTTTCGCCTCACGTATACGAGTGCGTTTATCCCTGTAGAGGATATAGGCCTTGGCGGTACGGGCATGACCATTTTCAATCAATACCTTTTCCACTACATCCTGGACATCCTCCACACCAAAAATCTGCCCGTTGTATTTCTGCTTCAGTGCACGCAGCACTTGCAGGGTAAGGGAAACCGCCAGTTCCCGGTCCTCACCACCCACAGCACGAGCTGCTTGAAAAATCGCATCTGTAATTTTAGAGTCATCAAAAGGTACTTCTCTACCATCTCTTTTTCTAATCTTAGTAAACAACCATGGTTCTCCTCTCTATCAAAATTACTTTAAGCGCTAGCAAAAATACTACTGTCTGCGCCCTCTGACACCCATTTCTTCTAGGCAGTCAAGAATCTCTCCCACATCTTGAAATTCCCTGTAAACAGAAGCAAAACGAACATAAGCTACCTTGTCCAATTTCAGCAGATGATCCATCACTATCTGCCCGATCATCTTGCTGGGAATCTCATGTTCAGGCTGATTGCGTAGCTCTCTCTCTATCTTATCAACTATTTCCGATAAGGTTTCCAGTGCTGCGGGCCTTTTTTCACATGCCTTCATGATACCGGTCAGGAGCTTGTCACGGTTAAAAAGTTCCCTCCTGCCATCTTTTTTGATCACCCATAAAGGCACATCATCCACTCGTTCATAGGTCGTAAAACGCCTGCTGCAACTGGTACATTCCCTCCTGCGCCTGATAGTAAAACCATTATCCAGCGCTCTAGACTCTAAAACCCTTGATTCACTTTTTCTACAGAAAGGGCAGCGCATCAGTCCTCATCATCCTTTTAATAGGAATATAATAGGAATAGAAACAATATATAGGGTAATGCAATATTAATTATACTACATATAGTGTAACATTCCTGCCCCTTTGACCACAAAAAAAGTCCCATCTTTCATTTGGGACTGAAGTCTTATCCACTTCCTCCCCTTATATCTTACAACGGAGATCAATTTCCCCAAAGGAAGAATTTCATCACTATCACTTTGATTACTTCTGTTGGGGATGATTTGTGGCAGAATATTCAACCAAAATCACATCTACACCTATTTTCACAATCTTCTCCCAGGGGATGATCACTTCCTCACTCTTCGCAAAAAAATTAAACACCCGGTTATTTCCGGGCAAGATAATAGATCTGACCCGGCCGGTTTCCACATCAATATCAATATCCTTGATCATCCCCAAACGCCTGCCATCTATAACATTAATCACATCATGAAGCCGCAGTTCAGATATTTTGATCACTGCTACCACCTCCCTCAAAATAAATATATGAGGGAGGTGCGCATTTTGTGCTCCTTTGTTATCTTAAACCCTTCAGCTTTGCCAGGTAGCCCTTATCCCTGTTCAGCCACTCCCATAGCTTGAAATTAAGATCAACCCTATTTTCATCAACAGATTCAGTGACCACCGAATCGTCTCCCTGCTTTGCCATTACCTCCATTGTTGTGTTTTCTTCATTTTCCAGAGCACTGCTCGATATGTCAACAAAACAGAGGGGCGGAAAAAGAACACACCACCAGTTGGCACCTTTGCCATCCCCTAATACCACTTTCACAGCCTCATATTCACCCTGAGGCAGCACCAGTTTACCATAAGCCCTGGGAGGGAAATCGAACCGGCCGTATTCCAACCTTACCGGGTAGCTTACTCCAGCAGCAGCTACAACTTCCTCAACAGCAGCAGTAAGCTGTGGGCGGCTATTGATTATTACCTCGCGTGCTTCCTGATAGCTTTCCACCCCTGTCAACTTCTCTCTCAATATTTCGACTATACAGTCCCGCACCTTGTATTTTATTGCCTGATCCTGCTGGTGATCACTGTTGGCGATAACATGGAGCCTTATCAGGTTATCTGGGGTATAAGCTGTTTTCGTCTGTAGAGCTGTACTGAAAAAAACAAGGGTTAGCAGCGAACAGAGCAGCAGTAAAATACAAATTTTCCGCTGGGCCATATATATCACCCCTATATGTATTTTCTAAATGTATTTTCGCATATGGTTTAATGCAGCTTTCTCCAACCGTGACACCTGGGCTTGGGAAATACCGATTTCTTCGGCTACCTCCATCTGGGTCTTTCCTTCAAAAAACCGCATAGTAAGGATTCTTTTTTCTCGGTTATTCAATTTACTGAGAGCCTCCCTGATCGCTATTGTTTCCAGCCAGTTAAGATCATTGTTTTTCTCATCACCGATCTGATCCATCACATAAATGGGGTCACCAGCGTCGTGATAAATGGGCTCAAAGAGGCTGACTGGTTCTTGAATAGCATCCATGGCAAAAATAACTTCTTCTCTGGGTAAATTGAGTTCCTCAGCAATCTCATTTATTTTGGGTTCCCGGGAGTGTTTATTGATCAATGTTTCCCTCACCTGAATGGCCTTATAGGCAATATCCCTTAGGGATCTGCTGACCCTGATGGGGTTGTTATCCCGCAGATAACGCCGAATTTCTCCAATGATCATCGGTACTGCATAGGTAGAAAACTTCACATTCTGCCCCAGATCAAAATTATCAATGGCTTTGATCAGACCAATACATCCAACCTGAAACAGATCATCTACATATTCCCCCCGATTGGTAAACCTCTGAATCACACTGAGTACCAGGCGCAGGTTTCCTTTGATCAGTTTTTCTCTTGCTGTTTTATCACCGGCTTTCACACTCAAGAATAGTTCATTCATCTCTTCACTGGTAAGCACTGGTAGTTTAGCTGTGTTGACTCCACAGATCTCAACCTTGTTTACCATTCCGCCTGCTTCCTCCCCAGCGATTCTTTGGTCGTTTTTCATTATTACCGGGGATGTTTCAAATTATACGATTAGGTACAGAACCAGCCTTGATAAAAAGAAAATGGGAACCCTATGGGTTCCCAGAACTTTTTTATACATTTTTAATATTATTCAATTATTAAGGGGGATAACCGGCAATTGTTATTCCATACAGCAAATTTCTTTACGCAACCTCTTAATAATGCGCTTTTCCAACCGGGAAATATAAGACTGTGATATTCCCAGCAGATCTGCCACTTCTTTTTGGGTTTTCTCTCTTGAGCCCGACAACCCAAACCTGAGTTCCATTATCTTCCGTTCCCTAGGAGATAGTCTGTTGACAGCGGTATGCAGCAGTTTCCGGTCAACCTCCTCTTCTAAATGCCGGTAAATAACATCACTATCTGTTCCCAGCACATCTGACAGGAGCAGTTCATTACCGTCCCAGTCAGTATTCAAGGGCTCATCAAAGGACACCTCAGCCTTGTTCTTATTGCTCCTGCGCAGATGCATTAAAATTTCATTTTCGATACAGCGGGAGGCATAGGTAGCCAGTTTGATTTTGCGCTGGGGCTTAAAGGTGTTCACAGCCTTGATCAGTCCAATCGTACCGATAGAGACCAGGTCCTCAATACCTACACCGGTGTTATCGAATTTGCGGGCAATATAAACCACTAACCGCAGATTCCTTTCAATAAGGGCATTCCTCACAGTGATATCCCCGGTTTCCAGCTTGCCCAATAAAGCCACTTCCTCTTCACTGGTCAGAGGAGGCGGTAGTGCTTCATGATTTCCTAAATAATAGATATGGGACGGATATCTAAATCTCTGTAAAAGACGTATCAACCATAACCGAACCTGCCACAACAATGAAACCCTCTCCCTCATCAGCAATCCCCCTTAATTCAAACTCAATTTGCAGCCGCTTGAATCAGATCAGGATGAAGCAGGGCTCGATAAGACCCCTGAGGCGAAAGACGCCTGTTGTAAATACCAATAACCACATCGGTTTTAGAAAGCTGTTGATCCCCTATAAAGACAGTGATCTTATCAGGGCGGAAACCAACCAGCATACCATGGCGTTTACCAATGGTTGTAAAAGGTATCAACCTCAATGATAGATTGCTTCCCTCACTGGGCACTATCTCAGTTAATCTGGCCAGATCAACTTCTCCATCAGCATCGATAATATTCTGCAATTCCAATGGCAGATATGGTTTTAGAACAGCATATTCCACAATAACAACCGGCTTTCTAGTCAGAGGATCAACAAGCTGGTTCCCGGTATCTACCAACCCGGTCACCTTAAAGGTCTTCCCTTGAATACAGATCTCCACAGGTACTTTCAATAAATCTTGTAATAAATTCTTTTTAATATAGGCTATCCCGTATTTACCCAAGACAGCAGCGGTAACCAATGCTACAGCAAGCCACAAATAGTGAAGAGGAAGGTTTGATATCAATGAACTGCTGCTGGAAAAATACATAAATCCGAGCACTGCTCCACCCATTGTGAAGGCAACCAAATAAAAGTAGAGAACAGCCTGCCCAAACTTCTTCCACGGTAAAGGGTAGTAAGCTATGACAACCATCCCCAGGGAAACGATAAACTTGATTTCCATCCTGGACATTGACTTAAAAGCAGGCAGCAGAACAAGCACACTGTATAAAGAACCTAGAGTTGCTGCAAGCCCCAACCTCCAATAAGATATTCGCAGCTGAGCCAGCCGGGCTGCTGCCCAGAGAACTACAAAATCCATTACAAAATTGATTAAGAACAACATATCTACATAGACAGCAGTGTTTCCGGGCATACCGTCACCCCGGGTATCATAATTTTTTTAAAACTTATTATTTAATGTATATTCATTGAAAACTGCTACAATACCAATGGTCATTATATAAAATAGCAAAAATGATATCTGTCAGAATATGATAATTTGCTCGCTGATATATCGGGGGATTCACCCAAAACTTTACCTGCTTTTAGACACTAATTAACCTCAGTCGCCCATTAAAACAGCTATCAACCTTTTATCGGGCTAATATGAGTGTATAAGCTGTAAATATATGAGACAGGGTGTCAGATATAAAAAGACCCCCTTAGCGGGGCCAATAGAAAAATGCCGAAGAAAATTCATTCGGCATTGGACAATAAACAACACTAGCTGAATTTAATCAACAAGTCATTGCTCAGATTAAGAATAGTTGCCGTTATTTAACGTTTGCGCAAGAATGCCGGGATATCCAAATCATCAGAGGTAAATGAGCGCAGATCAACAACGTGACCTTCCTTTTCCTCATGACTTACTGCATCAAATCCGGTGGCAATAACTGTTACCCTCACTTCATCCTCGAGCTTTTCATCGATGACCGCACCAAAAATGATATTGGCTTCTGGATCTGCTGCCTGGGAAATGATCTCAGCTGCCTCATTGACCTCAAATAGTCCTAGATCAGGTCCGCCGGTGATATTAAGCAGTACACCCTTGGCACCCTCAATGGATGTTTCCAAAAGTGGGCTGGAAATGGCTATCTTTGCTGCTTCCGCTGCCCGGTTTTCCCCCTTGGCACTGCCGATCCCCATCAAGGCTGTACCAGTATTTGACATTATTGTTTTCACATCAGCAAAATCCAAATTGATCAAACCTGGGACAGCAATTAAATCTGAAATACCCTGAACTCCCTGACGTAGCACATCATCTGCAATGCGGAAGGCTTCATTGATCGAGGTAGACTTATCCACTACCTGCAGCAAGCGGTCATTGGGGATGGTGATCAAGGTATCCACTTTGCTTTTCAGCTCCTGAATCCCCTGTTCTGCCTGGGTAGCTCGCTTTTTCCCTTCAAAGGTGAAGGGCCTGGTTACCACACCAACGGTCAGAGCACCAACTTCCTTCGCAACTTCAGCAACTACCGGTGCACCACCGGTTCCTGTTCCTCCGCCCATACCTGCTGTGACAAATACCATATCAGCACCGCGCAGGGCTTGCATTAATTCGTCGCGGCTCTCTTCTGCCGCCTTTTTCCCAATCTCCGGGTCTGCACCTGCACCCAGGCCTTTGGTAAGCTTTGATCCAATCTGCAACTTATGTTCTGCTAAAGACAAATTCAGAGCCTGGGCATCGGTATTGACAGCAATGAAATGTACGCCCTTCAGGTCTGCCTGGATCATTCTATTTACGGCATTCCCACCACCACCACCGACACCAATTACCTTAATATTGGCAAACTGATTTGTGTCAACCTCCAATTCTAACATCTCCCTGTTAATCCCTCACTTCTTAAAAAAGATCTTGAAACCATTTTTTAATCCTGCTGAAGATATTCTTCGCAAAAAAACTGTCTTCATTTTCTCGCATAGCCTGGTAACGTCTGACTCCATACATCAACAGCCCCACACCTGTGGCATACTCAGGGCTATGTACAACATCAGCCAATCCAATGATACCTTCGGGATATCCGATCCTGACAGGTTTTTCTAATAGATCCACTGCCAGTTCGGCAATTCCGCTGGTTAAAGCAGTTCCTCCGGTCAGAACAATTCCCCCTGGAAGTAAACCTGGATAACCGGAACTCTCCAATTTATTCTTTACGAGAGTGAGAATTTCCTGCACACGTGGTTCAATAATGCTAGCAACTACTTTTTTAGATACCCTGAAGGTCTCCCTCCCCCCCACACTGGGAACATCCACAAATTCACTATCTGATGTTAGTGCAGGGAGTGTTCCTCCATGCTCCTTTTTGATAATCTCTGCCTGATTTAGTGGAGTGCGCAGACCAACCGCCAGATCACTGGTGATGTAATCCCCACCCACTGGAAGAACTGCCGTATACCATAAGGTTCCCTGGTCAAAAAGAGCAATATCTGTTGTGCCCCCACCAATATCTACCACCACAGCTCCTAACTCTTTTTCTGCCGGGAAAAGCACTGCTTCACCCGAGGCATAACCGTTGAATACTATTTCCCAAGGATGAAATCCTGCTCGTTCACAGCACTTGATAACATTTTGGAGAGTGGCATTGTTAATCGTTACAATATGTGTCTCTACTTCTAATCTTGACCCAACCATACCCACCGGGTCAACTATATTTGCATTTCCATCAACAAAATACTGGCGGGGTATAACATGAAGGATTTTACGGTCGGAAGGTAGGGCAATGACACGTGCTGCTTGCAGGACCCTATCCACATCCTCTTGGGTAATTTCCTGATCAGGACCCGCGACTGCAACAACGCCACGATTATTGAGTGAGGAAACTAAGAGGCCTGTGATCCCCACATATCCACCCTCGATCTGGCGCCCGCTCATCTGTTCAGCCTGTTCCACAGCAGCTTCTATGGCACGTACCGTGTTTTCTATATCAATGATATTACCCTTACGGATTCCATTTGATGCCACGGAACCAAAACCAACCACATGGACTTGGTCTTCCTGATCGACCTCCCCAGCAATCACAGCAACCTTTGAACTGCCCAGATCAAGGCTGACAATAAGGTTTCCCCGGGTCAAATTACCGCACCTCCACCCAGATATCACACACTTTAAACCTTTTCAACGCAAATCGATTTTTTCCTCTAATTTTCTGCTAATGGGATTGAATTTTCTATTTTTTCTATATTTTTTCCTTCACATTTCACTGCAGGAGCATTTAGGCTTCTGATATCCACATATTCGATCCCCTCAACAGTAGCTAGCAGATTAAGATAAGAAACAGCCATTTTAATCTTCTCTGACAGTTGGTCCGGGGTACCCAAAAGCAGAGGAATCCCTTGTCTGGTATAGGCAATAAGGCTGTTCTCCTGGGCAAGATCAATCTCGGAAATCAACTGCTGCACATCCTCATCTAAAACTGCGAGAACCGACTGCAGACATTCTTTATTACTGACCTTCTCCCCCGGCTGCAGTACATCTGGGGTTAATCCAGTGATAATGGGCAGATCATAATCCTGTATCGAAACATTATTTTCAAGGCAGTAACCTTGACCATCGATCACAGCAAAACTATCCTGGGTGCAGTAAAGGGCCAGCGGTTCCCGCTCCTTGACCACAATCTCCATCCGGTTGGGGAGGCTTTTTTTCACTTCCACAGATGCGATCACAGGAATAGAGGATAATCGCTTTGTAACCAGACCGGTATCAATATCAAAGTAGTTGATTCCCAGGCTTAAACCGCTTTTTTGGATGAGCTCAGTTTGTGGGAGTTGTTTGTTCCCTTTTACCTCAATTTCTTTCAAGGCAAAAAAAGGGGACTGGGTAAAATAGTAAAAGGCCAAAACACTAGTAGTTATGATCAGCAGATTCCTTAGTGCTTTAATTATTTTGCGCGGGTTCTTTTTTACCCTGCGCTTTCTTCGGGTTTTGGTAGAAGACATGCTTGTCCTCCCTGATTTAAAAAAAATAGTAGATAGTATCACCTTTCACGATAAATTAGTTTCACGATAAATCTGAGCTCCCAGCATCCGCAGCCGCTCCTCTAAATTTCCGTAGCCCCGATCCAGGTGATGTACCCCTTCTATTACAGTTGTATTCTCCGCAGCAAGCCCTCCCAAAACCAATGCTGCTCCTGCCCTGAGGTCCGTTGCCTCAACAACAGTTCCTGTCAACCGTGGCACACCTTTGATTATGGCACTTCTTCCCTCTAATTGAATCTGCCCCCCCATTCGTCTTAATTCTCCTACATGTCTGTAGCGGTTTTCAAATATATTTTCGGTGATAATACTTGTTCCTTGAGCCAAACAGAGAAAAACCATCATCTGAGGCTGCATATCTGTAGGGAACCCTGGAAAAGGCATAGTTCTTATATCCAACCCTTTCCAGACAGGAGAACCTTTAACAATAATCCGGTCATCTTCCTCTCGAACTTGAACACCTGCTTCCCTGAGTTTGGCTGTGACAGCTTCCACATGCTCAGGGATAGCATTTTCAATAACCAACTCTCCTCTGGTGATAGCTGCCGCTACCATAAAGGTTCCTGTTTCAATCCGGTCAGGGATAACCCGATAGCTAATCTCCCTGTTCAGCTTCTTTACACCGTCAATGCGGATGCTATCCATTCCTGCCCCCCTGATCCGGGCACCCATTTTATTCAAATAGTTCTGCAAATCAACAATTTCCGGCTCACGGGCAGCATTTCTAATAATGGTAGTCCCTTCAGCCAGAGTAGCAGCCATCATGATATTCTCAGTGGCACCAACACTGGGAAAATCAAGGTGTATCTCTGTTCCCTTAAGTTTGGCTGCCTCAGCTTTAATATAACCGTGATCCTCATCAATTTTCGCTCCCAGAGCTTCAAAACCCTTTATATGCAAGTCCATGGGACGGGACCCAATTGTGCATCCACCAGGGTAGGAGGCCTTAAAAGTCCCAAACCGTCCAAGCAAGGGCCCCATTACCAAATTGGAAGCTCGCATACGCCTGGCTAAAGAAGAAGGTACTTCCTGAGAATGTAAACCAGATGGATTCACCTCAATGGTATCACCGGTCAATTTGATCTTAGCACCCAATGATTCCAGCGTTTCCTTCATGGTTTGCACATCTTTTAAAAAAGGCACTCCCTCAAGCACCACACGGCTTTCAGAAAGCAGTGATGCTGCCATAATCGGTAAAATCGCGTTTTTTGCCCCACTGACTGCTATCGAGCCCCTCAGTGGTGTCCCTCCAGTTACAATCAACCTCTCCACACCAACTCACCCTTCTTCCCCCACGATCAAGACCTCGGGGACTAGCATTACCCCCTCCCGTTCGAAAACCCGCTCTTGGATGGTCCTGATGAGGGTTAGAATTTCGCCTCCTGTGGCATTACCGCGATTAATAATGAAATTGGCGTGCTTCGTTGATATCTCAGCATCTCCGATGCTGTGCCCCTTGAGCCCTACTGCCTCGATCAATCTTCCCGCATAATCACCTACAGGGTTGCGAAAAACACTGCCGGCAGTAGGGTATTCCAGGGGTTGCATATTATTGCGCAAGGAGAGTTTAGCTTCCATGCTGGCAGCAATATCCTCTTTTTTGCCTGCTTTCAACTGAAGGGTAGCTCTTAAAATTATCATGTTTTTATCCTGCAAAGAGGATTTCCGGTAGCCAAAGGTCAGTTCATCCCTGGACAATACCTGCTGCTTCCCCTCAAAATCAATAACCTCCACTTGGCTGATCAGGGATCCGATATCCTGGCCGAAAGCCCCTGCATTCATGACAATAGCTCCTCCTAGAGTAGCCGGAATCCCCACAGCGAACTCTAGACCGCTCAGTGAATTATTAAGGGCCATCCTCGCCAGGGAAGGCAGCATCGCCCCACCTTCTGCAACCAGGAAATTACCATCCAGATACTGTGATTTAAGACCACCGCTAAGTTTCAAAACCACACCCCTGATACCGCCATCCAGCACCAGAAGATTGGAGCCATTACCAATAGCCATCAAAGGCAGTCGATGGTGTTTTGTAAAGAGCAATGTTTCATGGACATCTTTTACTGTCTGAGGGATGACCAACAGATCTGCTGGTCCCCCTACTCTCCATGTTGTATGCTGCTTCATAGGAGCATTGGCCAGCACCTGGCCATCTATTTTTTGCCTGAGTTGGTTAGCCAATTCCTGCCATTTCATATGAGTAAAACTCCTTAATTGTGCCGATAATGATGTTTGATATTCTGAGCGATGTTCTTTCCTACAGTCCAGACATTCCCTGCCCCTACGGTTAGCACAGTATCTCCAGAATGTACTTCTCTGATCAGGTACTGTACCACATCTTCAAGTGAGTTGATATAAACCACATTCTCACCATTTTTGCGCAATTCCTGAACAATGCCTTCAGCACTAACACCATCTAAAGGCAACTCACCTGCAGAATAGATATCTGTTACTATAACCAGATCACTTCCTGCAAAAGCCTTACCAAACTCCTCTTTCAAGAGCTTGGTTCTGGTGTAACGATGGGGCTGAAAAACTGTGATCAGTCTATTTTTCTTAACACCCAATGCAGCTTTCATCAAAGCTTTTATTTCTGTGGGGTGGTGGGCATAATCATCGATAATTTTAATCCCATCAAATTGAGCTACCAGTTGAAAACGGCGTTGGACACCTTTGAAATGGGAAAGGGCAACTGCTATACTGGAAAAATCCATACCCAAATGCATACCAACAGCAACTGCTGCTAGGGCGTTCTGCATATTATGTAACCCTGGTACAGAAAGCTTTAAAGTACCCAGCAGACTCCCGCGGTGGTATACTTTCCCTTCAGTGGTAAAGCCCATCTGCTTGATCTCTTTTGCCTGATAATCAGAGTCGCCTTCTAAACCATAAGTGACAGCATTGACCTGACTGATATCTAAACGGCGTACATTAGGATTATCATAGCAGAGCACAGCGAGGCCACCTGGCTTAATGCGGCTTAAATAATCCTGAAAGGCCTTGAGAATTCCGGTCAAATCACTATAATAATCCAGGTGATCATCATCAATATTGGTAATAACTGCAATATTCGGCTTCTGCTTAAGAAATGACCCATCGCTTTCATCTGATTCAGCTACAAGGTATGCGCCTCTGCCTAAGCGGGCATTGCCCCCCAGGGCAGCTATGTGACCGCCTACCAGACAGGTAGGGTCATAGCCGTTCTCCATCAACAGCACAGAGATCATGGCACTGGTTGTTGTTTTCCCATGGGAACCTGTAATCGCGATTCCCTGATAGGAATCCATCAATTGCGCTAACAGTTCGCCCCGTTTAAGCACTTTTAATCCCCGCTGGCGGGCAGTGCTTAATTCGATATTGTTAGGGTGTATGGCAGAAGAAATAACCACAACATCCATATCTTCTTTAATGTTATCCTCACTATGTCCAATGTAGATCTGAGCACCCATCATTTTCAGCTTTTCTGTGACCGGTGATGAGGCCATATCAGAACCACTAACCCGCATCCCCATTTCAAGCAGAACCCGGGCAAGACCGCTCATACCCACACCGCCGATTCCAATAAAATGATACCACTTGCCAGCCACTAAATAATCTCCTCCCTTGAGCACTGCATCCTGTTTTTCATCAGTTGCCACAACAACAGTTTATGTCTTTCCCACCGGGGAGGTGCAGTGTGACTTTTTGCCAACATTAAGCAGAAATTCGGCAATATACTCTCCTGCCTGAGGGCGCCCGATTTTACGGGATTGTTCAGCCATCTTTTCACGGAGTTGGATATTCTCAATCAACTTCCTTAATTCCCGGAACATTCGCTTAGCATTTAATTCACTTTCAGGAATTAACACTGCCGCCCCTCTGTCCTTTAAAAAGCGAGCATTATGATACTGGTGATTTCCGGTAGCATAGGGATAAGGTATCAAAACCGCCGGAATCCCTCGAGCCGTAATCTCTGCAAGTGTAGCAGCACCAGCACGGCTGATGACCAGGTCTGCAGCAGCTAAAGCATATTCCATCTCTTCCAAATATGGCTTTATAACTATTTTACCAAATTTTACGGTTGTTAATCCCTTCTTTGCCATTTCATGGCATACCTGCTGATACTCTGTTCTACCGGTGAGATGGATGATCTGCAGAGCTGGAAAGGATCCATCCTTACAGATCTCCTCGTAGACCTCCAAAAGGACCTGGTTAAGGCGCCGTGCTCCCCTGCTCCCCCCTGTAACTAGAATTGTCAAACGGTCAGCTTCAAAACCGAAAAAGTTAATTCCGTCCTCTCGTTTCACATTTAAAATTTCAGAGCGTACCGGAAGACCTACATGAATTATTTTCGCCCTGGATGAAAAAGATCCCTTGTCCAAAGGAAAGGTGGTAAATAATACCTCAGCCCAGCGTGACAGCAGTTTATTAGCCATACCGGGAACAGAGTTCTGCTCATGCAGTAAGAGGGGTACACCTAAAACGGCTGCAGCAATACCCAAAGGCACAGATACATAACCACCGGTTGCCAAGACTGCATCCGGATGAAACTGTTTGATGAGTCTGATACCTTGTATAAAACCCTTACCCAGTGAAAATAAGGATTTGATTCCATCGATAGATATTTTGCGCGGCCATTTTCCTGCCGCTATCTGACAAAAAGAATACCCCTCTTGGGGAACAACTCTGCTTTCCAACCCTTCTCCTGTTCCCACAAAAAGAATTTCTCCATCTGGATCCAATTTTCGCAATAATCCCGCAACAGCTAATGCTGGGTAGAGGTGTCCTCCTGTACCCCCACCAGTAAGCATGACACGCATTTTTTATTCTCCTATTCTCTCACATATCGTGAAATGTTCAACAGTATTCCGATTCCCAATAGATTCAAAGTTAATGATGAACCACCGTAACTGATAAAAGGAAGGGTGATTCCCGTAACAGGAAGACTTCCTGTGACAACACCAATATTGATCGCTGCCTGTACCACAACCATGGCAGTTATACCTGTCGCCAGCAATGCGCCAAAAAAGTCTGGAGCCTTGATAGCTATTCTCAATCCTCTCCAGGCAAATGCCAGGAACAGCAGAACAACAAATGATGCTCCCAGGAATCCCATCTCTTCAGCTAAAACCGCAAAAATAAAATCGGTCTGCTGTTCCGGCAGATAGAGAAATTTCTGCCTCCCGTGCCCAAGGCCTGTACCAAAAATTCTACCTGAACCAACCGCTAAAAGGGATTGAATAGTTTGAAAACCATCTCCCAAGGGATCAGCCCAGGGATCGAGGAAAGCGGTGATGCGTTGCATCCGATAGGGTGCCATTTTGATGGCCATAGCCACCAACCCGCAGCCCAAAGCTGCTAAAAACCCCAGGTGAGTGAAGCGTGCTCCCGCCACCAACAGCAAAACATAAGCTGTTGCCGCAATAGTAACTGCTGTCCCCAAATCCGGTTGTTTGATAATCAGCAGACAAACACATCCAACCACTAAAAGTGGTGGAACAAAGCCTTTAAAAAATTGCTTGATCTGGTTCTGATTATCTACTAAATATTTCGCTAAGAAAAATACCATGCCCAGTTTGGCAATCTCTGAAGGCTGAAAAGTAAGGGATCCAACCCCGATCCAGCGGGTAGCATCTTTAATGGTGATCCCCACCCCAGGAACAAACAGCAAAATTAAGAGCAGGACAGCCAATCCGAACAGTTGGTATCCCCATTTATAGTAGAAACTGTAATCGATTTTCATTACCACAATCATAGCAATGATACCAAGCACTGCCCAGATCAGCTGGCGTTTAAAAAAATGAGCGCCATCAGCATAGGTGACCTGTGCAGAAACATAGCTTGCACTATAGACCATCACAATTCCAAAGGTCAATAACAATAATACAATAATAAACAATATAAAATCAGGGGCTTGGCGCGCTTTTTTCATTTTAACCCCCTCCTTCACAGTTTCCTAACTTCTGCACGGAAAAGTTCGCCCCGCTCCTCATAATCCCGAAACATGTCCCAACTGGCACAGCCCGGTGACAGGAGCACAATATCACCCGGTTGGGCAATTCTGTGCGCCAGTTTAACTGCCTCAGGAAGTGAGCTGACATCCCATATACTGTTATATCCTGCCTCCTCTGCCTTCTTGCGAAACAGAGGAGCAGCTTCTCCAAGAAGAATGAGCGCTTTGACCTTTTCCTTGATCTTGTGGACAAGTTCACTCAGGTCACTTCCTTTGTGCTGTCCTCCTGCGATCAAAATTATTGGTTCTGTGAAGGAAGCCAAGGCTTTGATAACTGCCTCTGGATTTGTTCCTTTTGAATCATTAATATATCGCACTCCGTTAACTGAACGCACCTCCTCCAGACGGTGGGGAACACCGGGAAAGGTACGCAGAGCTTCAGCCACAATATCTTTGTCGATACCTGCCAGCAGGGATGCGGCAGAGGCTGCCAGAACATTCTCCAGATTATGGGGACCGGGCAGCCTGATCTCAGCTACAGAGCAAAGGGTTTCCTTGATACCATGACAGCTATAAATGACCTTTGAGCCACACAATCCAATCCCTTCCTCTGGTAAGCTGCTGGCAGAAAAACCCCAGATCCGGCTGGGAATATAGTCCTTATGAGTTGACAGCCAAGGATCATCTAGGTTGATCACCGCAAAATCACTGGACTTTTGATTGGCGAAGATACGAGCTTTAATCAATCCATAGCTTTCAAGGTCTCCATGTCTGTCCAAATGATCCGGAGTTAAATTCAAAAAAACAGCGATCTTCGGTCTGAAAGACTGGACCCGTTCCAGTTGAAAAGAACTAACTTCTACTATCCAGTATTTTTTATCCCTGTTGCGGAGATTTTGTTCTACCTCCTGGATCAAAGGAATCCCAATATTGCCGGCAACCACAGCATTAATTCCTGCTTTTGCAAATATATAGCCAATCAAAGATGTTGAAGTGGTTTTACCATTGGTTCCGGTCACAGCTATCATCGGTTCTTCAATAAACTGCGCAGCCAGTTCCAATTCACTCCAGATTGGAATACCATATTCCTCTAGCTCCTTGAGCAGTTTGATATTCCCAGGCACACCGGGGCTGACTATTACCAAATCATAGTCCCCAGCCTTCACCTCAGGGTAACCACCAGTGATCAAGCTAACCGGTAAATCCTTTAACCGCTCAAACTCATAACCCAACAATTCTTCTTTTTTACAGTCAGTCCCGGTAACCTTTGCCCCCTGATTGCTCAGAAAACGGACAGCAGCCTGTCCGCTGCGTGCCAATCCTATAACAAGAACTTTTTTTCCGTTTAGATCGATCATTTGCTTTCTCCTACCTACAATCAGAATTGGGATTTACCCCATCCCCTTCACGGACCACAAGCCGAGAAGAGCAAAACAAAAACCCATCAGCCAAAATAAATGAACAACCTTAACCTCCGGCCAGCCGCACAGCTCAAAATGGTGGTGTAAGGGGCTCATTTTAAAGACCCTCTTCCCGGTCAGCTGAAAGGATACCACCTGGATGATCACCGAGAGTACCTCAAATACAAAAACAGCACCTAAAACAAGCAGAACCAGTTCTGTTCCGGTGAGCACCGCCAGAGCAGCCAAAGCGCCTCCTAAAGCCAGAGAACCGGTATCACCCATAAATACTTTAGCTGGATGATAATTATGCTTTAAAAACCCCAGACAAGCCCCGCTAAGGGCAGCAGCAAAAACCGCTGCTGCGGTGTTCCCCATGATCCAGGAAATCAATACATAAACACCGGCTGCGATGGCCATTAATCCGCTGGCCAGTCCATCCAATCCATCAGTCAGATTGACCGCATTTGTGGCAGAAATGAATACTATCATTACAAAGGGATAATAGAACAAACCAATATCGAATTCATTTCCTATAAAAGGTATGATGATCGTTGTATCCCTACCTAAAAGCACTGCACCCCATGCCAGCAGAATTCCTAACAGAAACTGCCCCAGGATCTTATGTCTGGCTTTAAGCCCCAGGGGCCTTCTCAGTATAACTTTAAGGTAATCATCCAAAAACCCTAAAAGCCCAGCACCCAGAGTAATACCCGTCAGGAGCAGGGTTTTCCAAAGATCATCTGTGAACAGGAAGGCGGCTATTGTTGAGCCCAAAAGGATCATAACCCCACCCATAGTGGCAGTACCCTGTTTTTTTAAATGGGTCTTGGGCCCGTCATCCCTGACCTCCTGCCCAAACTTCATTCTGTATAGTATGGGGATCAATACAGGTCCCAAAATCAGTACAACAACCAAACTAACTACTAGAGCTAAGATGATAGCAGTAATTTCATTCACCTGTGTTCACCCCTCTAGCAAGCGCTGCTGTAATCTCTTCCATCCGCATTCCCCGTGAACCCTTGATCAGAACCAGATCACCCTTTTGCAGATAGGATTTAAGAAAGGCCACTGCTTCCGCTTTTTCCTGAAAAATATGGATGCGCTCATCATGTAAGCCAGCCAATTCAGCACCTACAGCAATTTCCCTAGCCAATTCTCCCACAGTGCAAAGGCAATCAATTGACAGAAGAGCTGCCTTTTCCCCCACCTCCCGGTGGCCGGATATTGTCTCTTCACCTAACTCATACATATCGCCTAAAACAGCGATTTTCCTGTTTCCATCAACAGCTGCCAGCAGTTCCAGGGCAGCTGTTGTGGATGCAGGGCTGGCATTGTAAGAGTCATCGATGATCTTTGTATCCCTGATCCCTGCTTTGACATCCAGCCGCATTCCCGTCAAAGAAGCAGAAGTCAAACCTGCGGCTATCTCTTCAGCAGTTAAACTGAATCTGTACCCTACAGCTGCCGCAGCCAGGGCATTGGCCACATTGTGCGCTCCTGGTAGGGGAAGAAAACAGTCTGCCTCTCCTGAGGGAGTGTGCAGTTTAAAATCCACCCCTTCCAGTCCACGCAGTCTGATGTCAGTTGCCCTGATCTGGCACATACTATCTGTTCCGTAATATATTAGCTCTCCCCTGACCCTGCTGGCCAGCTTCACTTGCCAGGGGTCATCAGCATTGAGTACAGCACAGCCATCAATGGGCAGAGAGGAAAGGAGTTCCCCTTTGGCCTCTGCAATAGCCTCCTGGGACCCCAAAAGTTCTAAATGGGTTTTACCTATATTGGTAATCACCCCTACCAGGGGGTGGCTGATCTCACATAACTCAGCGATCTGGCCTGGCCCGCGCATGGCCATCTCCAAAACCGCAGCCTGATGTTGGTCATCTAAGTTCAATAAGGTCAGAGGCAGCCCCAGCTCATTGTTGTAATTCCCTTCAGTTTTAATAACCGCCATCTTACTGCCCAGAACACCGGCAATTAAATCCTTGGTAGTGGTTTTACCTGTGCTGCCGGTTACAGCAACTACAGGTATATTAAAAAGAGAGCGGTAGCCCCGCGCCAGAGCCTGCAGAGCCTGCAAGGGATCAGAAACCCTGATCAGCGGTTTATCCTGTTGACAATCAACAGGGTGGGAGATCACTGCCGCTGCAGCACCCCTCTGAAATGCATCCTCTATATAGTCATGACCATCCACATGTTCCCCTGAAAAAGCGAAAAAAAGATCCCCGGGCCTGACTTTCCTGCTGTCAATACTCACACCTGTTATCTCTACCTGTGAACTTCCCTTTTCCAGAACAGCATCATGGATCGTTTCCAATACCCAGTCTAACCCCATTGCTTTCATTTGCTAACAGATGATCTCCTTTACTAAAATCTCTCTGGCAACCTGCTGATCATCGAAGGGAAGCACCTGATCACCGATGATCTGATATGTTTCATGGCCCTTCCCTGCAATCACCACAAAATCCCCCTCCCGGGCCCAGTGAAGAGCATGTCTGATGGCTTCATAACGATCAGTGATCACAGTGTAGGAGGTCTCTTTACATTCCTTGATGCCCTCTACAATCTGCCCCACTATTTTTTCAGGGTCCTCTGAACGGGGATTATCAGAGGTGATCACAGTATAATCACTGAGTTCTCCCGATATCCTTCCCATCAAAGGACGCTTCCCCTGATCCCGGTCACCTCCGCAGCCAAACACTGTAATTAACCTTCCCCGTTTAATCTTGCGGGCTGTTTTCAGAACATTTTCCAGTCCATCAGGGGTATGGGCATAGTCCACCACAACAGTAAAATTCTGTCCTTCATCAACCAGTTCAAACCTCCCGGGAACACCCTTCACTTCCTTTAATGCGCTGCTGATAAGCTCTGCAGGAACCCCTTCTTTAAGTCCCACACAGACGGCTGCCAGACAATTATAAACATTAAATTCTCCTGGAAGGGAAAGGGAGATAGGTATTCTCCCCTTGCTATGAACTGCAGTAAAAGATGTGCCTCTTGATGTCAGGTGCACATCTACGGCTTTTACATCAGCATCTTCCCGCATGCCATATGTGATCACTGGAACTTCAGTGTTCATGACAATTTCTTTCCCTACTGGATCATCAATATTAACAACAGCATAACAGGGGCGATTCTTTGTCCTCCCTTTACCCAGACCTTGAAAAAGCAGCATCTTTGCTGCTTTATATTCATCTAAATCTTTATGAAAATCAAGATGATCCTGTGTCAAATTTGTAAAAACCCCTACATCAAATTCACAACCCACCACCCGGTGCAGATAAAGGGCATGGGAGGAAACCTCCATGGAAACAGCAGTAACATCAGCTGCCACCATCCTGTTCAATAAGGCCTGAAGATCCAGGGATTCAGGTGTGGTACGCACCCCTGTCAGCTTTTGGGCACCTATTTTATTCCAGATGGTGCCGATGATACCTGTTGATTTTCCCCCAACTCTCAGCACAGCCTCAATCAGATGAGTAACAGTTGTTTTCCCATTGGTACCGGTCACACCAATCAGAGTCAACGACCTGCTGGGATGGCCATAAAAATTTGCTGACAATTGGGCAAGGGCCAGCCGGGAATCCTCAACCCGCACCAGAGATATCCCCGCTGGCACTTCAACCTCCCGTTCAACCACCAAGCCAACAGCTCCTCTGGCTATTGCATCATCTATATAAAGATGCCCATCTGTGCGGTAACCCTTGATACAAACAAAAATATAGCCTTTTTTTATCTGTCGGGAATCGTAGTGCACACCCTCAACAATTTGTTCAAGCCCTCTACCCTCCAGGATCTTAATTCCCTGGAGCAGATCTATTAGTCGCACAAAACCACCTCTAACTGGTTATTTTAACATTATACCCCATCTTACCCCACCTCAATCAAGGTGCAATCTCTACAGCAGAAGGGGGCTTAAATTTAACTCTGACCTGCTCACCAGCAGGGACTTTTGTCCCAGGGGCTGGTGACTGCTCTACAGCAATTCCCGTTGGATAGGGGTCCCCTTCAGGAACCAGCACCAGTCCTATCATCCCCAACAGCTCAGCTGCATCCCGCATACTCTTGCCTTTAATATTGGGCACAATGCGTTCGCCATCCTGTAATTCCTCCGTTTTTTGTAGCTGCAGCAGCACTTTGCTGCCTATCTTTACCCTGATACCATCAACAGGAACCTGACCGTAAACAATATCTCCTGATCCTGAACGCTCAACCTGCAGCCCGGCATCTTTTAGAATCTTTTCCGCTTCATCCACCGGAAGATTGATCACCATTGGGACTGTTGTCATCTCTTCATCAGATTTTTTATCCTTTTCATCATAGCGCACCGGAACGCCGAGATAGCGAAGACTGTCCCCCACCACTTCCCTGAAGGCAGGAGCTGCCACTGTGCCTCCATAATAGGGATAGCCTTTAGGTGAATCAACCACAACTAAACACACCAGCCGTGGGTCATCCACAGGCGCAAAGCCCAAAAAAGATGCAATATAATCGCTGGAAGAATAACCCCCACCTGGTGCAGGTTTTTGAGCGGTACCTGTTTTTCCCCCCACAGAATAGCCTTCTATATAAGCATTGCGTCCTGAACCGTGTGTTACAACATTCTCCAATAGTTCCCTTTCGATTTTAGATGTTTCTTCAGAAATAACCTGCCTTATTACCTGAGGCTGAAAGGTTTTTACTACATCTCCATCCTTATTGCGCAGTTCCTTAACTATATAGGGCTTCATCAGCTTACCCCCATTGACTACAGCAGAAAGGGCTGTAACCATCTGTAAGGGGGTAACACTATTGGTCTGGCCCATGGAGATAGTAGCCAAATCAACGGGTTTTACCTGATCCTCTGGAACAATGATACCAGTGGCTTCTCCTGGGAGTTCAAGACCCAAAGTGCTGCCAAAACCAAAACCCCTTATATATTTGTAAAGCCTTTCTGTGCCGAGCCGCATCCCTAAGGTAATAAAGCCCGGGTTACAGGAGTTCTGCACAACCTCAGATAGGCTCTGATTACCATGTCCCCCCTGGACCCAGCAGTGGATTCTCTCCCCATCAACTTCAATAAAGCCAGGGTCATTAAACCTTTCCTCCGGATTGGTCAAACCCTCTTCCAAGGCTGCAGCCAGAGTTATAATTTTGAAAGTAGATCCAGGTTCATAACTATCATTCACAGCTCCATTGCGGCGCACATCAGCTCCATACTTATGAAATTCATTGGGATTAAAATCCGGCTTGTTGGCCAGGGCGAGAATCTCCCCGGTCTTCGGGTCCATCACTAAAATTGTAGCACGTTTCGGGGAGTGTTTTTGCATGATCTTATCCAATTCCCGCTCTGCAATATACTGGATCGTTTGATCTATAGTAAGAACTACACTAAGACCCTGTTCCGGTTCAATATATTTTTTTGTTGATTCGGGAATTTCATGTCCTGCCGCGTCATATTCAACCAACAGGTAGCCGTTAATACCTGCCAATTCCTCTTCAAAAGCGACTTCAATCCCTTCCAGGCCCTGGTTATAATCACCGGCAAACCCCAGCACATGAGAGGCTAAATTTCCCTTGGGATAAAAACGCTGGGGTTTAGGGATGGTCCCAATCCCCGGTAAATTCTTTTCTCGCAGTTTTTTTACCTCTTCCTCTGTCAGTTTAAATTTCAGCCAAACCGAGTGCTGATCCTGAGTAATCAGTTTATAGACCTTCTCTTGATCCATATCAAGAATCTCAGCCAGTTCGCGAGCAACTTCCTCAACATTTTCTGCCTTTTTTACCTCTGCAGGGACAGCATAGCAGGCATCTGCATTGATACTGACCGCCAGTTCATTACCATTACGGTCATAGATATCCCCTCTTTTCGGTTCTACGACTATTTCGCGGATTCTGTTTTCCAGGGCTTTTTGTTGGTACCAGGTACCTTTAATGATCTGAAGATAAGCAAGACGCAGCACCAATAAGAAAAAAACAAAAAAAAGGGCAAAAAAAATGAATGTTATTCTTTTTCGCACCTCAACACTATATGTACTCATCATAACACTCCATCACCAAGGCGAAGCTTCTGCCCGGTTGACCCATTTCTGGAAAGCCAATGACCAGCTGTTATTATCTTGACCCTGGTCCCCTTTTTTCTGTTCTTGAGTAGTAGTAGTTTTTTCCTCGGTTGGAAGAGCAGCAAATAAGACACTGTCAGGCTTTTGCATGCCCAACTTGTTAACCGCAACTTCCTCAACCCGATCAGGGCATTGAAGCTCCGCAGCCTTTAATTCCAATTGTTTGTAATCTCTCTGCAGCATAGCTACCTTCTCTTTTTGGGCTTCAAGCCGGTAACTCAAAGCTGTCACCTGATGATTCATATTGATATAGTAAAGCCCCAATCCAAAGGCGCATAAAATCAGTGCAATCACCTGAAAATAGAGAAGGTTTTTTTTGTGCGGTTTATTTCTTAGTCTATTTCTTGGTCTATTTCTTAGTTTATGTTTATTCCTAACAGGGGCTCTAACTGTGCCTGCTGAGTAACTGTTTTCCGCTAATACCAATTTATTCACCTCGGTTTTTTTATATTACCCTGCTCGCATCGTCTTTTTCAGCTGCTCGTATTTTTGCGCTGCGTGATCTAGGGTTAACAAGCACCTCTTCCTCTGAGGGTATTAAGGGTTTTTTAGTGAGTATGCGCAAAATATTTGAAGCCGCATATTCCCTGAATATCCGCTTCACAATCCGGTCTTCCAGTGAATGGAAAGAGATCACCACAATTCTTCCCCCTGCTTTCAGAAAAGAAATGCCCGCCCTGAGACCTTCTTCTAGCCCTGATAATTCATCATTAACAGCAATTCGTAATGCCATAAAGGTACGTCGGGCGGGATGGGGGCCCTTGCGCCGGGCAGCAGCAGGAATAGCCGCCTTAATAATCTCAGTAAGCTGACCAGTAGTTTTAATTGGAGCTTTTTTTCTCTGCTCAACTATAAAAGATGCGATACGGCGTGCCCATCTTTCCTCACCAAAACGATAAATGATGTCTCCTAATTCCTTTTCCGAGAGTGTATTGACCAGGTCCGCCGCGGTTGTTGCTGAACTATCATCCATTCTCATATCCAAAGGAGCATCATAGTTGTAACTAAAACCCCGCTCCGGCTCCAAAACCTGATATGAAGAAACACCCAGATCAAATAAAATCCCATCGACCTCAGCTATTTCCAATTCCCGAAGAACCTCTGCCAAAAAGCGATAATCCCGGTGCACAATGGTCACCCGGTTAAGATAAGGGGCAAGAACCTTTTGTGAACGCTCAATTGCATGCCGATCCTTATCAAAGGCTATCAGATGCCCTCTTTCCCCTATCCGGCTCAAGATCTCTTTAGCATGTCCACCACCGCCAAGGGTGCAGTCCACATAGATACCACCTGCATGAGGATTTAACAGGTCAACAGCTTCTTTGAGCATTACCGGAGCATGTACCACTTCAGTCAATAAAGACACCGCCTTTATCCATTTGTTCTGCTAATTCTTCATATGTTTCCTCTGCTCCGGCGCAATATTCATCCCAGCGATCCGCCGCCCAGATCTCTATGCGGGATGACACTCCGATGATTGCTACTTCCTTCTTGATCTGTGCATATTCCCTCAAAGATGGTGGTAACAGGATCCTCCCCTGTCCATCCAATTCACACTCTGTGGCACCTGAAAAGAAGAAACGGGAAAAAGCGCGGGCATCTTTCTTGGTAAGGGGGAGATTTCTCATTTTTTCTTCCATCCCCTGCCACTCTTCCAGGGGAAAAACAAAAAGACAGTGATCCAGGCCCCGGGTGGCAATACAGCGCTCACCCAGACAACTCCGGAATTTCGCCGGAAGTATCAAACGTCCCTTGGCATCTAAGTTATGTCGATACTCCCCGATAAACATTTATCTCCCCACTTCGTATATATAACGCACCACTTCATTCCACTTTCCGCCACTTTTTATTTTTCTCTATCGAAAGATGAAATCCTTCTTCCCACATAAAAAAAATAAAAAAACCGGGGCTGAAACAAACCCCGGTTTATTGAGGTGTATTAAGCCAGTGGAAACCGGCTTAATAATATAATCTCTTATCTCTCATATGGTGTGATAAGCCACTTGATGACGTTGTCCTTCTTGTTGCCGAAGACATCATATCCCTCGAGGAGATCATTCAGCGGTTTGCGATGGGTGTAGAGAGGCTTGGCATTGATCTTTCCAGCCTGAATCAGATTGATCAGCTCAGGAATCCGGTTGGCATTGACGAGACCCATGCTGATCTTGATGTTCTTGATCCACATCTTGTTCATAGGAATTTCCTGCGGCTGTTCAAATACACCGATGATCGAGACATTTCCACAAGGCCGTACAGCCTCCAGAGCCAGATCAAAGGTTCCCTTGACACCTACAGCCTCAATGGTCCTGTCGGCACCGCGGCCATCGGTCAGATCCCTGATCGCTTCGGGAACATTGACTTCCGCAGAGTTCAAGGCCATATCTGCATATCCCTGTTTGACAGCAAAATCGAGCCGTTGCTGGTTCATATCAACTGCGATGATTCTTGCAGGGCCCCACAAGCGGGCGGCCATCATGGCGCACATACCCACAGGGCCGCTTCCCATCACTGCTACTGTGTCCCCAGGTTCGATCTCGGCATTTTCAGCACCGAAATAACCTGTAGACAGGATGTCACCAACCAGCAGAACATCGTCTTCTGTTAGCCCTTCCGGAATTTTATGGCAACCCAGATTAGCATGAGGCACCCGGACATATTCAGCCTGACAGCCGTCGATCATATAACCGAAGATCCAACTACCGGTTGTGCAGTGGGCATAATTAGACCCCCGTCTGCAGTAGAAGCACTCACCGCACTGGGTAACACAGGAAACAGCAACCCGGTCCCCCACCTTGACATTCCTCACTGCAGGGCCTACCTCTACAACCTCTCCACAAAATTCATGACCAAGAATTCTGGGTGGCTGTACCTCAGGCATCCCACCATGCCAGATGTGGATATCAGTCCCGCAGATAGTTGAAAGGGTCACCTTAACTATTGCATCATCCGGCTCAATAATCTTCGGCATAGGAACATCATCGAGACTGATCTTTTCTGGACCATGATAAACCAAAGCCTTCATTGTTGACATTACATACTCCCCCTTAGTTTTTTATTATTATTGGATTTACCCAGGATAACCCTAATCTGGGATAAAACAAAGAAAGACCAATTTCTTATAGTGGACCATAGCCTCACTATAAAAACACTGGTCTTTCCTTGGAGCCACCTGCAAGTTTCTCCGTAAACTACCACTTAGCAATTGTTTAAACATCCTATTACAAATAAAGACCAATATTTTCACAGTGGACTCAAGCCTCACCGTAAAAACATTGGTCTTTCTTTGGAGCCACCCGCAGGTTTCTCCGTAAACCACCACTTATTAATTGTTACAAAGCCCATCAAACAAGTTATGCTACCACTGGCTTCAACTGCAACTCACTACTCTTTAAACTGTTAAAACACGATCAAAAACAATGACATGCATCCAAAAATCGTTTTCAGGCTCTACTTCATAAGTCTGATGAATTCCTTTTGCCCCTAACCTTTTCTCGAAATAAGGCAGATTGTCAATTATGTGCTGCTGAACAACATGCATTCTAGAAGCTCTGATTGCATCCTTCCCCCGGGGCGTCCTAACGATAAACTTTTCAGGCTCAGTTAGAAAACCTTCACCCCTAATGATTAGCATATCCTCTACTATATTAATTTTTGTGGTTGTAACACTTTTTCCTAGTGTGCGTTTAAAGTATTGCTCCATATATATTTTAAACTCATGCTGCATCTTTTTACGCTGCTGCTCATTCATTCTCTCCCGGGCATCGTTTCTATCTACAACTGTTTCATCGAACTTCCCCGGTGAGCTTATTTTCATCACCTCCATAAAAAGTTATATAAATCAGCAATTGCACTGGTTTATTATTGTTCTCCATTCCGCAGCTAAAAAGTTTGTCAACTGGTAAATGCGCTCAGCCTCATCCTCGGTCAGTGTACCTGCCCCACAGGCAGGTGTGATGATGCTTTGTGCATAAAGCAATTGCCGATCAACACCTTTTTTTACCAGCTGTGAGACTAGTTTTACAACACGAGCAATAAGGGTATCAGCTTCCTCTTCCTGCAGGGATTTCTTATCGGTAGGAACCACACCCCAGGCGATGACCCCGCCCTGTTCCAAAAACTGCTGGATTAATTCAGGGTATAGTGCAAAACTCTCAGCAAACTGGTAGGTATCAAAACTGATGACATCAATATCTGCGCTTAAAAGGATGGACCAATCTAAATCGGAACAGGAGTGTACACCAGCTAAACCACCGAACCTGCGCACAAAAGCAGCAAATTCGTTAAGCTCAACCTGTACATCATCTCTGCTGACACTGATGCGATCATACCTCCCACAGCTATCGATGACCGGATCATCCATGAAAATGATCACAGGAAGGCCAAATCGCCCCAGTGTCTTCACCTGCCAGGCAGCCTGTAGGGACAGTTGTTTGAGCAATATATCCCGCAATTGCTCATCATAATAGGCAGGAATCCCCTCTTGATTGGTGACCTGGAAACCAACAGACAGAAGACCAACAACCTGCCCTTTCAGGTACCTGGCTTGACCAGTTCCTTTATTAACTAATTCGTCATAGAAGCAGTAAAATCCTTCCGCAGATCCCAATGGAAATGAAAATTTATTTAATATTTCCAGATCCCCATCTGCTGCCTGCAAGTAAAGCTCATAAAACTCAGCCAAACGGCCAGGCCAATCATCATCTTCATTTAAAAAAAACGCTTTTGTTCCCTTTTCTACCTGGATCAAACCTATATCACTAAGGGCTTGTAAAAACTGAGTGCAAAAATACTCTTTCACCGTTTTGCGCGGCAACTGCGGCCAGTGAGGCATCTCCGGCAGATATTGACAAACAAGGGCAACTGCAGCTTTCGGGTCAAGATGGGGCAAACTCCCAATTCCGGTTGCACAACCATAGGGAACTAACTGATTATTAACAATTTTCCCATTTTTAAAGGGCATACACTTCTTCCCCACTCAAAACTTTGATCCCTTTATCAATCATTAACTGTTCAGCTTCCTTTATATTTTCTACCCGAAAGACAGCCAGAGCATCCCCTGAAACCTTGGTAACAAAGGCATATAAATACTCGATATTAATCCCCGCTTCTTTCATCAGAGCAAGAACATCAGCTAATCCACCAGGATGGTCCGGTATTTGCACGGCAATAACTTCGGTCATCCTGACCGTAAATTGTCTACTCCGCAGCACTTCGTAAGCCCGGTCTGGGTCATTGACAATCAGGCGCAGGATACCGAAATCTGTGGTATCAGCCACAGAAAAGGCCCGTATATTGATCCCCTCATCACCAATAGCTCTGGCTACACTGGCCAGCCTGCCGCACTTGTTTTCCAAAAATACCGTTATCTGTTTTACAGGCATCAACATCCCTCCTTAAAGGCTGCGGCGATCAATGACCCGCTTAGATTTACCCTCAAATCGCTCGATGGATTTCGGTTCCACCAATTTGACCTTCACATTGATACCTAAAACAACCTCTATTTCTTTCCGTATTTCTCTTTCCAAACTCTCCAACTTTCTGATTTCATCGGAAAATACCTCATCAGATACCTCTACCCAAACCTCCAATTCATCAAGCTGTTCTCTTCGATCCACATAGATCATATAATAGGGTTCTGTGTGACTGATGTTGAAGAGAACCTCTTCGATCTGAGAGGGAAACACATTGACCCCTCTAATCACCAGCATGTCATCGGTGCGTCCCTGGAGGCGATCGATCCTCATATGGGTGCGCCCGCAGGAACACCCTTCCTCAGGGATGATCCTGGTGATATCTCTAGTCCGATAGCGGATCATAGGCAGTGCTTCTTTGGTCAGTGTGGTGATCACCAGTTCTCCGTAGCTTCCCGCTGGCAACTGCTCACCTGTCTCCGGATCCACAATCTCTGCTAAAAAGTGATCCTCCCAGATGTGCAAGCCTTCTTTGACAGGGCATTCCACTGCAACTCCAGGGCCGATCACCTCACTGAGTCCGTAGACATCCAGAGCGATAATCCCCAGCCTGTTTTCAATCTCATTGCGAAGGTTTAAAGACCAGGGTTCTGCTCCGAAAAGCCCCCCTTCAAGACAGAGTTCATCTTTAGAAACACCCATCTCCTTCATCACATCTGACAGATGCAGGGCATAAGAGGGTGTACAGGTTAGGATAGTAGAACCAAAGTCCTTCATCAGCATGATCTGTCGTTTACTATGCCCCCCAGAAACCGGAATTACAGAGGCACCGATCAGTTCTGCACCATAGTGTACACCCAGTCCACCGGTGAACAAACCATAACCATAGGCGTTCTGGATCTTAGAATTCTTATTCGCTCCACAGCAGCTAAGGGACCTAGCCATCACCTCAGCCCAGGAACGGATGTCCTGTCGTGTATAACCCACAACAGTGGGTTTCCCTGTTGTCCCTGATGAGGCATGGATCCTGATAACCTCACTTAACGGAACAGCAAATAAGCCATAGGGATAGTTGTCACGCAAATCATCTTTATTTGTAAAGGGAAGTTTTTTCAGATCATCAAGGGATTTTATATCATCGGGCTTGAGGCCGATCTTATCGAAGGCATTGCGGTAGAAGGGAACATTCTCATAAACCCGGCTAACTGTTTCCCGTAGTCGTTCTTCCTGTAAAACGCGCAATTTCTCCCGCGGCATACACTCAATTTCTTCATTCCAATAGTGAGCCAAGAACAATTCCTCCTCACCCAAAATACTTACAGCAAATTCTATTAGATCAGCCATCAACTGTCAAGTAAATAAAAAACCCCACAAATGCCGTGGGACCCGGTGTTTCTGAACCTGGCTCTAGCACGGTGGTGCCCTCCTGGTTGCTTTATGTTTCCTTGTGTCACCAAGGCCTACATGCCACAACCAGAGTCCAGGCTCCAATAGTTTTGGTGTTGGCTCAAAACTCCCAGTTTCCCACGCACATCGCAGGGTTTATCAATTCATCTTGCAGCTAAAATTTTATCACAGGAGAGCTGCATTTTCAAGATGCCATTTCCTGTTAGTTCTCCTCATCAATCTTTTCATCAAGCTCTGTCCTGATATGGAGTTCCTCCAACTGCTTTACTGCAACAGGTGCAGGCGCACTGGTTAAAAGACAAGTAGCGCTTTGAGTCTTGGGAAAAGCGATCACATCACGAATCGTTGATAAACCCAGCATAATCATCATCATCCGGTCAAAGCCCAGGGCTATACCGCCATGGGGAGGTGCTCCATACTCTAGAGCTTCTATAAGAAAACCAAACTTATCCCTGACATCTTCCTCTTTAAGCCCGATGGCAGAGAAAAGGCGCTTCTGCACCTCCTGTTTGTGGATTCTGATACTGCCACCACCCAGTTCTACCCCGTTGAGGACCAGATCATAGGCCCGTGCTCTGACCCTTTCCGGGTCTGTTTCTAGTAATGGCAGATCCTCTTCTTTAGGGGAAGTAAAGGGGTGATGCACAGCTTCCAGCCTCTGCTCATCTTCATTATACTCCAGCAGAGGAAAATCTGTTATCCAGACAAAAGAAAACACACCGTTGTCAATCAGATCAAGCCGTTTGGCAAGCTCCAACCTCATCAGCCCTAAAACCTCTGCAACGGTCTTACTGCGATCTGCTACAAGGAGCAGAAGATCTCCTGTCTTTGCTCCCATTTCAGCAACAAGACTGTCTAGCTCTTCAGCTTTCATCAATTTTAACAAAGGGGACCTGATGCCCTTCTCACCCAGGATAAACCAGGCAAGCCCCCGGGCACCCCATTCCACTGCCAGTGCGGACAGTTCATCAAGCACCTTTCTGCTGAACACAGCACCGCCAGGTACACAAATACCCCTCACAACCCCACCTTTTTTGATGGGATCAGCAAAAACCCGGCATTCGCTGCCTGCCAGTAATCTTGATACATCCACTATCTCCAGCCCAAAGCGCAGGTCCGGCTTATCAGTCCCATATCTCGCCATAGCCTCCTGGTAGCTAAGCCTGGGAAAGGGCCTGGTCAGTTCAATACCCAACAATTCCTTAAAAAGATGAACAAACATCTCCTCGGTCAGTTCCTGTACATCTGTTTCATCAACAAAAGACATCTCAATATCCAGTTGGGTGAACTCCGGCTGGCGGTCTGCTCTTAAATCTTCATCCCGAAAACAGCGGGCAAACTGGAAATAACGCTCAAAACCGGCGATCATCAGGATCTGTTTAAATAACTGTGGTGACTGGGGCAATGCAAAGAATTCACCTGGGTGCACCCTGCTGGGGACCAGGTAATCCCTAGCCCCTTCAGGGGTGCTGCGAGTCAACAAAGGTGTTTCCAACTCTAGAAAACCATTATTACTTAAAAAATTCCGAATAATAGCCGCTGCCTGATGGCGCATAGAAAAGATATGCCAGTATTCCGGCCGTCGCAGGTCCAGATAGCGGTAACGCAGACGGAGAGCTTCATCAACATGTGCCGCATCCCCAGGGTAAAAGGGTAGAGCTCTGGCAATATTAAGAATCCTTATATCACGGGCTATAACTTCAATCTCACCGGTAGCCATATTGGGGTTTTCTGTACCAGGCGGTCTTTTCCTGACCTCACCCTGCACAGCAAGCACATATTCGGCACGCACACCGTTCGCCTTCTCAAAAGCATCTACATTTATATCAGGGCTTACTACTACCTGGACTACACCACTTCTATCCCGCAGGTCAAGGAAAATGACCCCTCCGTGGTCACGCCTTCTGTTTACCCAGCCCATCAAAACTATATCCTGTCCGGTATTGTTTAAGGAAAGTTCTCCACAGTGATGAGTTCTCTTTAATTCCCCATTGCTTTCCACATTACAGCCTCCTTAGTTCAGCAAAGACTTTAAATATTCCACAAGACCATCCCGAGGAATTTCCAACTGTTCTCCTTTCAGCATATCCCTCAGCAGCAGACGGCCCTGCTGAATTTCTTCCAAGCCAAAAATAACCACATAACTTGCCCCTAACCGACCTGCAAATTTCATCTGGGCTTTTAGGCTGCGGCCCATCAGGTCTTTTTCTGCAGCAAAACCGGCCTTTCTCAGTTCCAAAAGAAGCAGTACAGCCTCTCTAGCCAATTTTCCTTCTGGGTCTTCCCCTGCTGTAGCTATATAGATGATCTTTTTTTGCTCTAAGGGGAGCTGCACCCCCTGATTCTCCAGTGCTATTAAAACACGCTCCAATCCGATGGCAACCCCGATACCAGGTACAGACATTCCCCCAATGGTTTCCACCAGATTGTTATAGCGACCCCCTCCGGCTAATGAACCTTCATCGGGCCCTACAGTTGTTACTTCAAACACAGTTTGTGTATAATAGTCAAGCCCACGCACCAGTTTTTTATTGATTTCAAAAGGCACCCCTGTTAAGTTCAAATACTCATTTACCTGCTGGAAATGACTGCTGCAATCATTACACAGGTAATCGTGAATATCTGGTGAACCATCCAATAGCCGCTGGCAACTCTCTTCTTTACAGTCCAAAACTCGTAAAGGATTTCTCTCCAGCCTGTCCCTACAGTTTTCACAGAGTAACTCCCGGTGGCTTTCTGTAAACTCTTTCAAAGCCCTACCATAATTGGACCTGCACTGAGGGCATCCCACACTGTTGACCATTACCCTTAAATTTGTCAATCCCAGTTTGGTAAAAAAGTCATAGGTGTAACAGATAACCTCCATATCCAATGCCGGGTCATTACTGCCAAAAGCCTCAATCCCCAACTGGTGAAACTGACGCATACGCCCTGCCTGGGGACGGTCATAGCGGAACATTGGGCCCAGATAATACAGTTTCACAGGCTGGGGTTGGCTGTTCAAATGGTTCTCCAGATAAGCTCTCACAACCCCTGCTGTCCCCTCAGGACGGAGTGTGATGCTCCTTCCTCCCCGGTCCTGAAAGGTATACATCTCCTTTTGCACAATATCGGTGGTATCGCCAACACCGCGCTGAAAAAGCTCTGTGTGCTCAAAAATGGGAATTCTGATCTCATGGTAGCCGTAAATTTCGCTTACTTCCCTGGCTATCTTCTCCACATAATGCCATTTCTCTATTTCCCCTGGCAGCAGATCCTTTGTACCCCGGGGTGCCTTAATCAATGTCACCATCTCCTTTAAACCAAAAACTGCCTCAATATATTCCGATTATACCAAATCAGTGTCTTGCGGGTAAAACAATCTATTTGAGAAAGGGATTATTCAGCCTTTCATCCTTAACCGTGGTAGCAGGGCCATGCCCTGGATAAACCACATAGTCATCCCCACAAGGCAGGATCTTATTTTTGATGGAGGCAATAATATCACTGTATGAGCCTCCGGGAAAATCAGTCCTGCCTATGGAACCCATAAAAAGGGTATCCCCTGAAAAAACAACCCCATTACCCTTAAGTGAAATACTGCCTCTGGTATGTCCAGGGGTATGCAGAACAACCAACAGTTCTTTACCTACAGTAAGTTGATCACCATCAGAGAGTACTAAATCAGGAGCCTGGCATGTGTATTCCCCACCCATATATAGAGAAAGATTTTGGTTAGGATCAGACAGTAGGGGAACATCCTCCTGATGGATGGCCAGTTTCGCCCCTGTGCCCTCGAGGACTTCGGTGTTAGCTGCAATATGATCCATATGCCCATGGGTATTAACTACATATTTTACATTAAGCCCTTCTTTCTTTATTTCTTCCAGAATTCGCTGACCCTCACCACCAGGGTCGATCACCAGAGCATCTTTTGTCTCTTCACACCAAACCAAATAGCAGTTTGCTGCAATTGTGCCAACAGGCAATCTCTTAACTTTCATAAAAGGTCCTCCCTATTTAAAATGCTTTTTTGCTGTCCAGCAGAATTGTAACAGGCCCATCATTGACAATTCCAACTTCCATCATGGTCTGAAACTCACCAGTTACTACATTAAGACCGCTCGCTCTCAAGTATTCCACTACCTTTTCGAATAAGGGCAGAGCATTATCAGGAGGCGCTGCATCAGTAAAACTTGGCCGTCTCCCTTTGCGGCAGTCACCATAAAGTGTAAACTGAGAAACCACCAGCAGGTCCCCTCTCAGATCAGTGACAGATAAATCAAATTTCCCTTCCTCATTGGGGAATATTCTTAAGTTTAAGATCTTATCAGCTAGATAACAGGCATCACTTTGATCATCATCTTTTCCTACACCAATTAATACAACAAGCCCGGCATTTATCGGGCGCATTTCCTGGTCCTCTACCCGCACCCAGCCGCGGCTCACTCTCTGGATCACAGCTCTCAAAAAAACCACTCCTTAACTGGGTACCACTCGGTGTACCTCCAATACATCGCTGACATGGCTGACCTTTTGCATAATTTTATAAAGATGTTCAACATTATGTATTTCCAGTTTTAAATTAACTTTAGCCATTCTATTCTTCAAAACCCTAGCATTGACCGCGTTGATTACCGTATCGGTTTCTGTAATAGTAGTCATAATATCTGTTGTTAGATGGGGACGGTCAAAGGCTTTCACCTCTATTTCTACCTGATAGGAGGCAGGGACTTCTTCATCCCAACTCACCTCTATTATCCGCTCGGTTTCCCCACGAAAATGATGGAGGATATTAGGGCAGTCTGCCCTGTGCACTGATACACCTCTCCCCCGTGTAATATAACCGATAATCTTGTCGCCAGGCAATGGATTGCAGCAGTGTGAAAGGTGAACTGCCAGATCTGTTACCCCTTTAACCCGGACACCTGTAGCTACGGTTTTCTTTTTCTCAGGTATTTTCAACAGCAGTTGAGTCTCTTCGATGGCAGGTACAGTTTCTTCTTTTTGCAAATCAGCCCGCACCTTGCTGATCACAGTAATCGGAGAAATAGTACCCCCTCCGATTCCCGCAAACAAATCCTCCACTGATTGAAAACCAAGCCGCCTACAAATTTCCTCTATCCCTTCAATCTTATAAAAAGCAGCTGGATCATAGCCCTGTTTGCGCAACTCTTTTTCCAGTAGATCTCTTCCCCGAATGATATTCTCAACCTTCTGCTCCTTTTTAAACCACTGCCTGATCCGGTTTTTCGCCTGCGAGGTCTTGACAATAGAAAGCCAGTCACGGCTTGGCCCACCGCTCTGTTTGGAAGTAAGTATTTCAACAATATCACCATTTTTCAACTGATAATCAAGAGGCACTATCTTACCATTGACCTTAGCGCCAATACAGCGGTTGCCCACTTCAGTATGAATGCGGTAGGCAAAATCGATAGGTACTGAGCCAGAGGGGAGTTCCACAACATCCCCTTTAGGGGTAAAAACAAAAACAACATCTGAAAAAAGATCGATTTTCAGGGATTCCATAAACTCCCGGGCATCGCCCAATTCAAGGTTCCAATCCAAAATCTGGCGCAGCCATGATAGTTTCTTGGCAAATTCCTCATCTGTGGGACGGCCACCCTCTTTATATCTCCAGTGGGCCGCAATTCCATATTCTGCGGTGCGGTGCATTTCAAAGGTGCGGATCTGCAGTTCAAATGGCTCACCCAGGGGGCCGATCAGAGTGGTATGCAGTGATTGGTACATATTCTGTTTGGGCATAGCAATATAATCTTTGAAACGCCCAGGGATCGGCTTCCACATGGTATGGACTATGCCCAGAGTGGCATAACACTCTCTTACTGAATTGACAATAACCCTCACCGCAACCAGGTCATAGATTTCAGAAATGTCTTTATTCTGATCCACCATCTTTCGGTAGATGCTGTAAAGGTTTTTTGGCCTTCCCGATATATCAGCCTTGATACCTGCTTCATCCAATCTATCCTTCAGTTTGCTGATCACTAAATTGATGTAATCTTCCCGTTCCTTGCGTTTTTTCGCTATTTTATCCACCAGTTCATAATATTTTTCTGGTTCCAGATAACGAAAGGCCAGATCCTCGATCTCCCATTTAATTTTATAGATCCCTAAGCGGTGGGCTACAGGAGCGAAGATCTCCAGGGTTTCCTGGGCAATTTCACGCTGCTTTGCAGGTGGGTGATGTCTCAAAGTACGCAGGTTATGCAGACGATCTGCCAGTTTGATCAGTATTACCCGGATATCCCGGGCCATCGCGATAAACATCCTCCGCAGATTTTCCGCGTGGCGTTCTTCTTTTGACTTATATTCAATTTGGCCGAGTTTGGTCACTCCGGCGACCAGAAAACGCACAGCAGAACCGAACTCTGCCTCAATTTCATTAAGGGTAACCTCCGTATCCTCCGCAACATCATGCAAGAGACCTGCAATTATTGAAGTAATATCCAACTGTAGCTCTGCCAGGATATAAGCCACTTCCAGAGGGTGCTGAATAAAGGGTTCACCAGAATTCCTAAATTGACCAGCATGAGCTTTTTCCGCGAAATAATAGGCGCGCTTCACCTTTTCCCGGTCAAAGCCTGGATAGTAACTTTCGATCTTTTCTAAAAGACGCTCTGGTTCCACCTGCACCCTCCTTCCTTATGTGATATGGTATGGTGTATACATTATTTCTGTCAAGCGAACCATCACTTCTCTTTGGTATTACTTAGAGGAAAAACTCTTCGAGGATAATTCCTTCGCCCTGCCCTTTTTTGGTAAGCGCCCCAGCAGAACACCGATCACAAATCCACAAAAAGCGGTTCCGAAAATGACCAACACAAGGGGGATACCAGGCACTGTCCAGAATAAAAACTTGATAGAAACAGGCCCTGCATTTTGGACAGCAAAAACAGCAATTAATATGACAAACAGAAAAACTCCCATCATATAATACTGCATTTTCATCTTTCACCTCTTAAGCAATGCAGATCTTTATCCTGAATTATTCGCTTCTGATCTATTAATTCCTTTCTCTTTGGCTGTTTTCTAATAGTATCTGGCATTTTTCGCTCTCTTTACAACTCAGACAATCCTCTCCGTTCCTGCAGGGTTCCACATGGATCAGCACCTGGGCACCAGGGTATTTTTCCATGATCTTTCCTTCAATAACATCACAGAGTTCATGACTATCTGTAATGCTCTTATGCTGGGGCACCACTAGGTGCAGATCAATAAACCTCTGTGATCCCGCCTTACGGGTCCTCAATTTATGAAAACCGATAAAACGATCTCTGTGTTCTTGGAGAACCATCCTGATTTCCTCTTCTTCATCCTGGGGCAAACTGACATCCAGTAAGGGATAAAATGCTTTAACCATAAGCTCACAGGCAGCCTTGATAATTAACAGAGCCACACCAATAGCGAGCAAAGGATCAAACAAATGAATACCGGTCATCCAAAGCAGTAATAACCCCCCTGCCACCCCTGCTGAAGTATAAACATCTGTTCTCAGGTGGAGTGCATCTGCCTCGAGTGCTACAGAATCAGTCTTGACAGCTGTTTTCATCAAGAGAGAAGAAACAACCCAATTAACAGCAGCAGAAAAAGCCATCACCATCAGCCCCAAAAGGGGAGACTCCACCCGGGCACCTGTGGTGATTTTGAACACTGCCTCTCTGATAATCCATATAGATGCCGCAAAGATCAGTAATGCTTCGATCACTGCAGATACATTTTCAATCTTCCCATGACCGTACTGGTGCTTTTGATCTGGCGGTTTGCCGCTCTTACTCACGGCAAATAAAGCGATCAAAGCAGCCAGTAGATCCAGTCCTGAATGTATCGCCTCTGAAAGCACACTGACCGAACTGATGCTGATCCCCACAGCTAACTTGATCACTACTAATACTGAGTTGGATAGAACGGACAGCCTTGCCACCTCTACCTTTTTCAAGCTGACACCCCCGTTTTACTTAATATATAAAAAGGACTCCATCAAGGTTAATAAAAATGCTTGATGAAGTCCCACGGGATTCAATAAACCCGCTGTCTGAAACAGACCCAGCTCAAAGTATTGAGCCTGACCTTGTTATCAAAATCTTAACACAGCCGGCAGCAGCTGGCAATTAAATGAAAATGAGAATTAACCTCAATTAGCGTAAACCAGCATCAGATACTCCTGCACTATCAAAAGTAGCCATCTCTCTAACGATCTTGAGGGCCGCATCGATCAGATTAAAAGCAAGTACTGCACCTGTTCCCTCTCCTAAACGCATATTCATATGCAGCATAGGTTTTAAACCTAGCCAAGAGAGCATCATTTTGTGCCCTGGTTCCTCTGAAAGATGTGAAGCGATCATATAATCGACAGATTGTGGCGCTAAAGCCTTGGCGATCATAGCACCGGCACCGGAAATAAAGCCATCGATCACTACAGGAACCCCTCGTGATGCTGCACCCAGGATCACTCCGGCAATACCTCCGATCTCAAATCCCCCTACTTTAGCCAGTACATCGAGACCATCCCTGGAGTCAGGTTTATTGATTTTGATCGCCTGTTCCACAGCACTGATCTTGCGCTTTAGCGCTTCAGACTTGATGCCTGTGCCCTTACCTATAATCAGATCTGCAGGAAAACCGGTAAAGGCTGCGAGAACAGCAGAACTGGGTGTAGTATTGCCGATCCCCAGATCACCTGTTGCCAGGATTTGTGCGCCCTTGTTGATCTGCTCAATAGCTGCCTCGATCCCCCCTTCTACGGCAACTCTGGCCTGCTCCCTGGTCATGGCAGGGCCTTCACTGAGATCAGCTGTGCCCGGACCCACCCTTTTTACCACAAGGCGGGGATCATCCACAGGTCTTTTAACACCAAAATCAACACAAACTACTTCTGCACCCACATGCCTGCTGAGCACATTAATAGCAGCTCCCCCGTTCAACATCCCTATCAACATCTGAATTGTCACTTCCTGCTCAGCTGCGCTGACACCCTTGGCTGCCACCCCGTGATCAGCTGCACAGGTGATCACAGCTTTCTTTTCCAGATCGGGGCTTAACTTCCCGGTAATCCCCGCTATTTTAACCGCTACATCCTCTAGCAGCCCCAAACTTCCAAAGGGTTTGATCAGGTTCTTCTGGTGCTCACTGGCTCGCTCCATAGCCTCTGCATCCAATTTCCTGATCCCTTCAATTGTGTTTTCCAGCAGCATCAATCAAAACCTCCCTCAAAGTATTGTTGTTTTATAAAAAAGTCCCCAACTCTTATCAGAGTTGGGGACTTTTCCATCATCCCTCAACATTCCCTTTTGGGGAACTCAGGTTAACAGGCAGGTATCCTGGCTTCCGGTTCATCCTCCCCTGCGCCTTCCCAGACCGGTAAACCGTCCAGTGGCATGATGCAGGTTTGTTCCCGGTTACAGTGGCGGGACCGCTCAAGGATTTTCACCTTGATTCCCTATTCTCCTTATTAAAAGGCACCTGTCACCAAAGATATTTAATTAATTCTATTTTACATAATATTTTTGCTTTTTCAAGAGCTGATACTTATATACTATCGCCCCGCAGCCGCCGAAAATCATAATAAAGCGGGCTTGCCAATAAAACAGATGAATAACATCCTGCAACAACACCGATTAACAGTATAAGGATAAAACTTCTGATGGTATAACCACCGATAAGGATCAATGCTGCCAGAACAAAAACCACGGTCAAACTTGTATTTATTGATCTGGTAAGGGTCTGCATAATAGAGCGGTGAATAATCCCATCCAAAAACTCACCCTTCTTTTTCTTTCCCATGTTTTCCCTGACCCGGTCAAAAACGATAATCGTATTATTAATCGAATACCCAACAATGGTCAATAGGGCAGCTATAAAGGCTCCATCAACCTCCAAACCCAGCAGAGATACTAACCCCACAGTTACCAGAATATCATGAATTAAGGCAGCAACAGCAGCCAGTCCTGATAAAAACTCGAAACGGATAGTAATATAAATGACCATTAAAACAAAAGCAATAATCACTGATAACAATGCATTATTGCGCAACTCTTTCCCAATTGTGGGCCCAACACTCTGATTGCGCAGCAAAGTATAACTGCCAATCTTTTCTTCCATACTTTTCAACAGTTCTCCACTTTTCTCCTGGGATAAATCTTTTGTGCGGATGATGATCACATTCCCTTCACCCTCCTGCACCCTGCTGTCCTGGGAGATGCCGGCATCTTCCAGCACTGAACGCACATCGGCGATATTCACTGCCTGTTTAAAATTCATTTCGATCAAAGTGCCACCAGTAAAATCAATGCTATAATTCAAACCCTTCACACCAAAGGAGAGCAAACCAATGATGATGATAAAAAGAGACAAAAAGTAGAAGTACTTCCTGGCTTTGACTATATTCATGCCCTGTCACCTCCCAGTTTAACACCATAGGCCCAAGGATTGATCACCAAGCGCGACCGTGCCACCAAATGCAGCACAAAGCGTGTAAATGTAATGGCTGTAAACATGCTCACCAAAATTCCGGTGCCCAGAGTGATGGCAAAACCCTTGATAGGGCCTGTACCAAGGAAGTAGAGCACTAAAGCCGCGATCAAGGTTGTCACATTTGAGTCCAGAATTGCCCTAAAAGCATTTTTAAAACCAGCATCAATGGCTGAGCGCAAGGTCCTTCCCGCCCGCAGTTCCTCTTTCAAACGCTCGTAGATGACAATATTGGCATCCACTGCCATTCCGAAAGAGAGAATTATACCTGCGATACCTGGTAGTGTCAGTGTTGTCCCAAGCAGGATAAAAATTCCCGCCATAATAAGCCCATAAACAAGCAAAGACAGGTCAGCAATAACACCGGGCCATCTATAATAAAGCAGCATAAATATAAAGATAGCCACCACACCGATTACTCCAGCCTTCAAACTGAGATTCAGGGACTCCTGACCCAGAGTGGGGCCAATATTTCTCATCTCCATCAATTCCACATTTACCGGAAGTGCACCTGAGCGCAGCAGTAAAGCTTCCTGCTGGGCCTCCTCCAGCGATTGATAGCCACCGCTGATCTCTGCGTTGCCGCCAGGGATAGGCCCGCTGATGGTCGGGGCAGTAATTAACTGATCATCAAGATAGATAGCCAATTTCCTGCCCACATTGGCAGTTGTCACCTCTTCAAATATTTTTGCACCCTCATCATTAAAGGTCAGGGCAACATATGGTTCATTAGTATCGGGACGGAGCATAGCCCTAGCATCCTTCAAATGCTTCCCGGTCAGGACAGTTTTGCCGTCTTCTGTTTTAAACTCCATGTGTGCCGTTCTTCCCAGTAATTCCACAGCTTCCTGAGGGTCTTTGACACCGGGCAGTTCTACCACAACTCTATTGTTGCCCTCTTTTTGTAAAAGAGGTTCTTTGAGACCATAGGCATCGATTCTGTTACGAAACACACCGATCAATTTATCAACAGCATCATCGGTTACAGGTGCTCCTTCAGAGGGAACTGCCTCATAAACCACATGCACCCCACCCCGCAGATCAAGACCCAGCTGTTGTTTCAGTTTTCCTGCTATGGGCTTTGCTGTGAAAATGGCGGTTCCGATTATTGCCGCTACCAGAACGAAAAAGAACACCGCTTCCGGCCAGCTGATTCCAGCTTTTTTTTGCTGTGGCCCTGCATCCTGCATCTCTTTTATCAAATGTCGTGCTTTTGACCGCTTTCCCTTTTTCCCTGCCACTTACTTCTCTCCTTCCTTTATAATTAAACAAGTTTCTTATCATTGATCACCAGACCAAATGTGCAGCCTAAAAACTCCGCGGCCCTTCTGCACATCATCATCCTGCTTAAAAAGATTTCGAAATAATCCATCACCGGGCTAATATGGGGGTCAATATCCAATTCAAGCAAAATCTGCTTACTATCCGGATCCACCCTTAAAAAAGAGCGCTCAACTGCGTAATTCACCCGGTCATGAATATCAAAGCCGGCGATATTCTTATTGCGCACCCTGGTCCTGTGCACATCAGATTTATCAGCCAGGATTATTGCAGCAGCCACATTATTGACCGGCTGCCCTGTCCCTTCATCATGATTGCCAATGGCAGAAACCACCGTAAAAATTTCATCAGGGGGCATCCTGGTTTGCTCCAGGATATAATAGGCCAAGATGGCACCTGACAAATGGTGGCCGCTCCTGTTAACCACGTTCCCAATATCGTGCAGGTATCCGGCAATCCTTGCCAGTTCAGCCTCCCGTTGAGGGTAACCCAGCAGCCGGAGAACATTATAAGCGATACTGGAAACAAGGCTGATATGGCGGAAACCATGCTCTGTAAAACCCATCACTTCCAGGTTAGCATTACCAACCCTGATCAGTGTTTCTACCATAGGGATGGTTTTAATCTCTTCCAGAGTAATCGGATCCCCTGACATTTTATTCCCTCTCCTGATTTACTCTAATTGGAATTCTCTAAAATATGATTATATCCTTTTTTATAACTCATACTGCTTGAAAAAAGCCTCCTTCTCCTCTTCAAAACTGCCATCTCTGATGGACTGGCGAATTTTTTCCATAACACTCAATGTAAAATGGAGATTATGGATGGTCAGCAGGCGGGGACCCAATATCTCCCCAGCGTGAAATAGATGCCTCAGGTATGCTCTGCTGTAATGCTGACAGGTATAACAGCTGCATCCTTCCTCTATTGGGGAAAAATCATCTGCATATTCAGCATTGCGCACTACCACCTTCCCCCGCCAGGTAAGAGCTGTTCCATTGCGGGCGATCCTGGTGGGCAGAACACAGTCAAACATATCGATCCCCCGGGCCACCCCCTCCCAGAGGCAGTCAGCTGTACCTACACCCATCAGGTATCTGGGTTTGTTTTCCGGCAGCAGAGGGGTTGTAGATTCCAATACCTCATACATGACCGACTTTGGCTCACCAACACTTAAACCTCCTACAGCATAACCGGGAAAATCGAGGCCAGTAATCTCCCGGGCACTGCGCGCCCGCAGTTCTGGGTAGACACTCCCCTGGACAATCCCGAACACCACCTGACCTGGTGCATGGGGAGCTTTCAGACAGCGTTCTGCCCAGAGTGTGGTTCTCTTCACCCCTGTTAAGGCCTCTTCATAAGAACAGGGGAAAGGGGAGCACTCATCAAATGCCATGGCGATGTCAGAACCCAATATCCTCTGTATCTCCATGGACTCCTCTGGACCGATAAAGTGCTTGGATCCGTCCAGGTGTGATCTGAAATACACACCCTCATCTGTGATCTTGCGCAGTTTAGACAGGCTGAACACCTGAAAACCACCGCTGTCAGTAAGGATCGGGCCAGGCCAGTTCATAAAGCTGTGCAGCCCACCTGCTGCTCTGATGATCTCCGTCCCAGGCCGCAGGTAGAGGTGGTAGGTATTGGAGAGGATTATCTCAGCCCCTAGCCCCTTTACCTCCTCTGGGGTAAGGGTCTTGACCGTGGCCTGGGTCCCGACGGGCATAAAGGCAGGGGTATGGATCTTTCCCCTTGGTGTATGAACCACTCCCAGCCGTGCCATACTCCTGCTTGACTTCTTAATAAGTTCGAAATGAAAGAACCCCACCTGGGATACCTCCTTACAGTATCAACATGGCATCACCATAACTGAAGAATCTGTATCGCTTTTCAACAGCCTCCCGGTAGGCATTCATCACATGGTCATAACCCCCAAAGGCACAGACCAGCATCAGCAGTGTAGAGCGGGGAAGGTGGAAATTAGTTATCAGACCATCAACCACCCGGAAATGAAAGCCCGGGTAAATAAACAATCTGGTCCTCCCTTCTCCCTCCTGGAGTTCTTCCTGCTCTTTTGCTGCACTTTCCAGCAGCCGTACAGATGTTGTGCCAACTGCGATCACCCGCCGGCCCTCCTGTTTGGCCCTGTTGATCTTGCGAGCGTTAACAGCATCAAGCTTCCAATACTCAGCATGCATCTGGTGGTCCTCTACCCGCTCAACACGCACAGGCCGGAAGGTCCCCAAGCCCACATGAAGCAGCACAAAGGCAAACTCCACACCCTTTACCTGCAGCTCATTGAGAATTTCCTCTGTAAAGTGCAGGCCAGCAGTTGGTGCTGCAGCAGAGCCTAGGGAACGGGCATAAACCGTCTGGTAGCGCTCCTTATCCATCTCCTCAGCAGGCCTTTTGATATAGGGAGGCAAAGGAACCTCTCCGATTTTAAACACATGGTCCCAAAATTCCGCCTGATCCTTGCTATTAAACTTAATGATCCTTCCACCTTCTTCTGTGCGCTCACAGATCACAGCCTGCAGTTGCCCATCACCAAAGGCAACCAACTCCCCTTCTTTAGCCCGCTTTCCAGGCCGCACCAGGGCTTCCCAAGTACAGCACTCCTTTTCCTCGAGCAGAAGCACTTCCAGGCTACTTCCGGTTCTGACCAACTGTCCCTTCAGCCTTGCGGGAAAAACCTTAGTTTCATTGAAGACCAGTAGATCCCCTTCCCTCAGAAAATCCATAATCTTTTTGAAGTTAGAATGAATTACCCTCCCTGTGGTCTTGTCCAAAACCAATAGACGTGAGCTATCCCGCTCTTCTGCGGGATACTGGGCGATCAATTCCTGAGGAAGTTCATAATCAAATTCATCTACCAGCAATTCCGATATCCTTTCTGCTAAATTTGCTCTAAGGAGTCTTTTTCCAATACAAATGTATTATACCACCATTACAAAAGGTAAACACCTTTCAGTATTTAGGATCGCTGAAATAAAAAAGCACTATCATCCTATGCAAAAAATAAGGGTTGACAAGATGAGAACAATAGATAATAAATTTTATAATAAAAATCAGTGGTGATATAAAGATGAGCCAAAATCAATCCTCCAATCTTACAGATATGCCAACAAACACAACTAGATCAAGTTTGAACCTTCGCATGACCGTCTATGTATCACTGTTTACAGCACTGATCATTATTGGAGGCTACATCAGTGTGCCTCTTCCTTTCGGGCCTGTTCCAATAGTATTAGCTGATCTTTTCGTAATGGTAACAGGGCTTTTTCTTGGGTTCAAATGGGGATTGACCAGTGTTGCTCTCTATTTATCTTTGGGAGCACTTGGTTTGCCTGTCTTTGCCAGTGGCACATCTGGTCTGGCGGTTCTTTTCGGTCCTACCGGCGGTTACCTATTTGGTTATTTGCTGCTAGTGGCTTCTGTGGGCTTTATTGCCAGCAAAGGGAAACAGTCAATTATCAGAAATCTGATAGCTTTAATCATCGGCAATATGCTCCTCTATGCTATTGGAGTGCCATGGCTCAAAACAGTGATGAATTTTGGTTGGGCTGGTGCACTGGCAGCCGGATTAACCCCTTTTCTACCGGGCACTGTGATCAAGATAACCGTTGCTGTTGCTCTAAGCCGTGTTCTCCTACCCCGCTTCAAACAAACATTGCTTTCGGCTTCTGTTAAGTAAAGATAGTGGAGATGACAAAATGGCCCTTTTGGAAACACAAGATTTAACACACATTTTTCCAGATGGCACAGTAGCCATTCAAAATATAAATCTCAAGTTCAATGAGGGAGAATTTGTGGTCATTGCAGGAGCCAATGGGTCTGGGAAAACGGTTTTCGCCCGACACCTTAACGGCTTACTAAAACCCACAAAAGGGAAAGTTTTGATCGATGGAGAACCGATAACCAAAAATATTGTTGAAACAAGAAAAAAAGTCGGGCTTGTTTTTCAAGACCCCGATAGCCAGATCGTTGGACAAACTGTAGCAGAGGATGTGGCTTTTGGTCCTGAAAATCTCAATCTACCAGTGGACCAAGTTGAAGCTGTTGTCAAAGAATCACTGGAAGCAGTGGGGTTAAGCCGGTTATCCACTCGCAGCCCCCATACCCTGTCTGGCGGAGAAAAGAGAAGGCTTGCTATTGCAGGAATACTGGCCATGAGACCCAAGATCATTATACTTGATGAACCTTTTACAGGGCTTGACTATCCCGGTGTAGTGCAAGTCCTGAAACAAATTATACAACTCCATAAAACAGGGCATACAATACTTCTGATCACACACGAACTTGAAAAGATACTGGCACATGCTGATAGATTGGTGATCTTACATAAGGGAAAATTGGTTGAGGATGGAAAACCAGAAGATGTAATTTATCGTTCGGAAAACTACGGTGTAAGAATGCCCCTTAGGGATGGAGAAAAGGTTGCTGCATTGACATGGCTGAAATGACCTTTTTTCACTACATACATAGGGATACAGTATTGCATAGGATGGACGGCAGATTTAAGCTTCTGTGTATGTTATTGCTTAGTTTGTCGGCTAGTTTCGCCTCCCAGCTACAACACTACTTAGTGTTGTTGTTTGTTGTGACTCTCGCTTTACTGATCGCAAAGCTACCTTTCAAAGCTTTATTAAAGGATCTAAAATTTTTTGGCATATTAATTTTAATTGTTTTTGTCGTTAATGCATTCAACATACCCGGTGATCCAATTCCCAACTTCCCTATCACCAGCATTTCCCTACAAGGGGTGATCACAGGTTTACGCTTTGCAGCACGGTTAACCATTATCATCATCGTTTGTGCTGTTTTAACTGGAACAACACCTTTAATGACCCTGAGAAATGTTATTGAATGGTACTTACGCCCTCTTCCTTTTGTACCAGAGGTAAGGATCGCTACCATGATCAACCTTACCTTCATGCTGATCCCTCTTATCTTTGACAACTTTGCTGAGATGATGAAGGCTCAAAAAGCTCGTTGTGTTGAGTTGAGAAAAAACCCCATCAAGCGTATAAATTTTATTGTTTTTCCACTCCTTAACCAAACCCTCAGAAGAGTTGATGAAATAGCCTATGCAATGGAAGCAAGGTGTTATTCAGAAGTGAGGACTAGAGCAGTTTTTAAAAGCAATAAAATAGACTGGCTTCTGCTTGCGATCTGTTTATCAGTCTTCCTTTTCGTTATCCTGTAGATGTTCCCAGTCGCCCTTCGGCTCCCTTCAGCACCCAACTTTTCAGTGGGTTCCCGACCCTTGCCAGACATACCGCCTACAGCTTGCTTCATGTTCTTTCAACCCACCGGTTCAGTGGCCTTACTGAGCAAATCAAAAAGGCGGCTCTGAGATGAACCCAGTGCCGCCTGGATTGCTGCTAGCTTATAGCGACTAACCAATAGATTTAACAGCACATTTTCGCAATTCAGGTAGTATTTGGTCGATAAGGGACACTAGTGAATAGAGTGAATAGAGAATGATAAAAAACATTTTAGCAGGTAATCCCAAAAAAAGTGCGACTCCCCTTATTCAACGGCGCAGAAAAAGATTGACAATCAAGGTCAAGAGGAGACTCAATAGCAAACAGGTGACCAGGGGAAAATAAAAAGTAAAATTCCCTTTCTGGTAAAAGATATCCCCAGGCAGTCTACCAAAAGGAGTTATTTTACCCAGCAGCAGGAGGAATCCTCCAGCGATCAATAAAAAAACTCCTCCCATTACCAGCAGTTTGCCCAAAGAAGAAAAGCTATCCATTCTTTTTATCGCTCCCTTCATATCTCTCCTGTTCACTGTACAGACAACCACAGTACTGCTGGCGATAGAGCCCCATCTGTTTAGCCTGCCTTCTTCCTTCACTAAAACCCTTCCTCCAGTCAAAATAAAGAAAGGGTATCCCCTCCTTTTCCCCTACCTCAGCACCCAGTTGCTGCAGCAGATCATGCTTCTGCCAGGGGCTTACCAGCAGGGTAGTGGTAAAACCATCAAACCCCTCTTTTTTTGCCCTGGCTGCGGTCTCCTGCAAACGCCGCAGATAACAGTAACGGCAGCGCTCCTTTTCTTTATAAGCCACATCCCGGAAATAAAGCTCTGGTTGATAAGCGTCTGCTATCAGCAGAGCTATGTCCAACTCCTTGGCCAATTGCTCTGCCCCCTCACGTCTTTTCGCGTATTCCTGATAAGGATGAATATTTGGGTTGTAAAAATAGCCTTCAACCTCATAGCCCTGTTTTAATAGATCCTGCACAGGATAGATTGCGCAAGGGCCGCAGCAGATATGCAGCAGTATCTTCACACTAATCCTCCTCCGTAAACAGCCTTTGCTGATTTGGTTTTCTCTCCTGCGGATAAGGAATCCCCAGATGGGCATAGGCTAGCGGGGTGGCCACCCTTCCCCTGGGAGTGCGCTGCAAATAGCCCTTCTGCAACAAATAGGGTTCATAAACATCCTCCACAGTACCAGGCTCCTCCCGGGCAGCAGCAGCCAGTGTTTCCAGCCCTACGGGACCACCCTGAAATTTACAGATAATTGTTTCTAAAATGATGCGGTCCACCTTATCCAGCCCTGCCTCATCTACCTCTAGCCTTTCCAGGGATTTTTTTACCAGATCCAAGGTCACAGACCGGTAACCGCTTACCTCAGCAAAATCCCGGATACGGCGCAGCAGTCTGGTGGCGATGCGCGGCGTCCCCCGAGAGCGGCGGGCGATCTCTAAGGCGCCGTCATCACTCAATTCCATCTTCAATAGATTTGCAGCCCGCAGGACGATTCGATGCAGATCCTCTACAGGATAATAATCCACCCGCAAAATAATCCCAAAGCGGTCCCTTAAAGGCATACTGATCAGTCCGGCCCTGGTTGTGGCTCCGATCAGTGTAAAAGGCGGCAGATCAATGCGCAGCGACCTGGCGCCAGGCCCTTTGCCAATCATAATATCCAGATAATAGTCCTCTAATGCAGGATACAGGATCTCTTCAACTACCCGGGGCATCCGGTGGATCTCATCCACAAACAGAACCCCATTGGGTTCTATATTGGTCAGTACTGCAGCCATATCACCGGCTCGCTCCAAAGCGGGGCCAGAGGTACAATAGAGCCGTACTCTCATCTCTTCCGCAATAATATAAGCTAATGTTGTTTTCCCCAAGCCAGGGGGCCCGTAAAGCAAAACATGATCCAGAGCATCCTTCCGCTTCCGGGCTGCCTTAATAAAAACATCCAGATTCTCTTTCAGTTGGTTCTGTCCGATAAATTCCCGCAGTGTACGGGGACGCAGTGTGCTTTCCGCCTCATCCTCTTGGGGTAAGGTTTCTCCAGAAACAAGCCTCTCTTCCATTTATCTACCCTTCTTCCCCAGTTCCCGGAGTGCCAGGCGCAAAACAGCCTCTGTAGAAGTTTCATCTGCACTCCGCGGTTGTATTTTTCGTAAAACATCCAAGCTTTCCTGGCGGCTGTAGCCCAGAGCCAACAAAGCCTGAACCACTTCGCTGTCAACCTGTTCCTCTACCGTTTTTTCCTCATCATTGAAAAAGGATTCAGGCAGTTTGCCTTTTAGCTCCAGTATCAAACGCTGAGCAGTTTTCTTGCCCACCCCAGGTACTTTCAGGAGTGAATCCACTTCACCCCGTTCTAAAACTGCTGCCAAACTATCCCCAGGGAATTTATCCAGTATGGTCAGGGCAACCCTGGGGCCGATACCTCGGGCAGTGATCAAGACTCGAAACATCGCTCGCTCCTGTGGTGTAGAAAAACCGTAAAGCTGGAGAGCATCCTCCCTCACATACAGGTGAGTATACAGTTCCAACTCCTCACCATTTTTCGGAAGTTTCTGTAACACAGTTGAAGGCACAGCCACCTCATAGCCGATCCCCTGCACCTCCAAAATAACTCTGTCCTCGTCAACACCCCGAAAGTGTCCCCTTAAATAGGAAATCACCACTCCTCACCCCATTCAGTAGCTCTATGAAAAATCCTTGATCTGGTACGGGAAATATAATAGTGGCAGAGGGCAGCTCCCAGGGCATCAGCAGCATGATCCGGCTTGGGGATTTCCTGAAGTCGTAATATCATTTTGATGATCTTCTGCATTTGGCTTTTATCAGCTCTTCCATAGCCGGATATTGTCTGCTTGATCTGTAAAGGTGTATAAGCAAACACTTCAACACCATGGTGAACAGCGGCTAAAATGACCGCCCCTCTGGTATGTCCTACAGTCAAAGCTGTACGGGCGTTTTTACTGAAATAAATCTCTTCTATGGCAAGAGCGTCTGGACGCAATTGTTTACAGAGGTCTGCAATTCCTTGATAAATATTATTAAGGCGAGAAGGCAGATCCTGTTCCCTCTCCACCTTAATCACACCAAAATCGATCAAACTTGCCCTTCTTTCATCGGTTTTAATAGCCCCATACCCGGTGGAAATCACACCGGGGTCAATCCCTAGAATGATCATTTAAAAAACCTCCGCTTTTCAGGATTCGCCCTCCCGTACGCCTGTTCCTTCTTACTTTATTCCATTCTCAGCCCGCACATTGCCCCGTGCCATTGAGGCTGCAATACCGAAAACACACAAAATAGCGAAAACAATAAAAGAAAAATGCATACTCTTCAAAAAGGACAGGAAATTATCAGGAGTAACCTGCATCCCTCCCAGATAGAGGGTAAAGATCAGGGTAACGACACCCATACTCAACATCTGCCCTAACAGCCGCATAGTGCCGAGAATTCCTGACGCAACACCATAGTATTTTTTATTTACCGAGCTCATCACAGCATTGGTATTAGGGGAAGAAAACAGCCCAAAACCAAAACCCAGCAAAAGCAAACAAAGGATCAAGTACATTATAGAGGTGGTTTCAGATAGAGAAATCAGCATCACCACACCCAGTGCAGAAAACCCCATCCCCACAGAGGCCACCAGGCGTGGTTCAATACGGTCCGACAACCATCCTGCCAGAGGAGAAATAATAACCTGCATCAAAGGCTGGAAAACAAGAATCATCCCTGCATGGAGCGCTCCATATCCTTTAATATATTGCAGATAGAGGCTCAATAAAAAACTGACCGCAAAAGTGGCGCTATAGTTAATCAGAGCCGCCAGGTTGGAAAAGGTAAAGGCCAGATTATGATGAAAAAGCCTCATCTCAACCACCGGGCTACTGAACCGCAGTTCCCACCAGATAAAAAAGAGCAGACCAGCAGCACCAACTGCCAGCAGCAGAAAACCTAATGCTTCGGGAACTCTCGAAAAACCATACATGAGGGCAATGACCATGACACCATAGACCAGGGAGCCCACCAGATCAAAGCTTTCACCAACTGCTTCTACCCATTCTCCAGTCAGTTTGGTAAGGACAAGGATAACCACCAAAATACCAAGTAGGGTTGTCATCCCAAAAATACTCCTCCAACCCAGTTGATGAGTTAAAAAGCCTCCCAGTATAGGCCCCAAGGAGAGACCCAAATAAACTGCAGCAACATTAATTCCCAGCGCCTTACCCCGCTCTTTTAAAGGGTAAACTGATATGAGAATGGCTACACCGGTCCCAAACACCATGGCACTACCCAGACCTTGCAAGGCCCTGGTCACCATTAGCAGTTGAGCATTGGGAGCACAGGCAGCCAGCAGTGATGCTATAGTAAAAGCAATGGTTCCATATAAGAAAATTCTCTTTCTTCCATGAATATCGGCTATTCTCCCAAAGGGAACCAGAAAAACAGCAGTAGACAGGAGGTAGATAGTCACCAGCCAGCTCAAATAAACCACATCCACCCCAAATTCATCCCCGATCCCAGGGAGAGCGATGTTCATTGATGAACCAAGAAAAGGTGTGATAAAGGAACTGACAGCAGCTATCAGTGAGGCTACTCTTTTTGTGACCTGATCAGTGGTTACAACATCTTTAGTCATAATTGCGCCTCCAAAAGAAGGAATTCTGTGCTGAACTAATAACAACCTTATTATAACTGATTTATTTTCACAAGAGGGCTGCTGCGGAACTAAAAAAAGTTTTATCAAGCAAAAGTTTAAGCGGTACAAACTATGTTTAATACAAAAATGGGGCAACACACAGGCTTTATTGGCTTGCACAGAACAAAATCAATTGAATTTTTAGCCTGGGTAAAATATTTGATAAACTGAAGAAAGGGGGTGTGCCATGAGTTACCTTGAGCTTTACCGAACTGGTGAACTGGCTAAAAAGATTTCAGTACTCAAAGAATTCCTGGAGCCCTGCCGCCTCTGTCCCAGAGAATGTGGCGCCTCCAGGCTTTCAGGAGAGCGCGGTCAATGTGGTGCCGGAAAAGATGCAGAAATATCAGGATATGGGCCTCACTTTGGAGAGGAACCACCTCTGGTGGGGGGCGGTGGCTCAGGAACAATTTTTTTCGCTTTCTGCAGCCTGCGTTGTGTTTTCTGCCAGAATTTCGAGACCAGCAGGGGAAGGGATAAATATGCTGTAAACACAACTGAGTTGGCTGACATCATGCTCGAACTCCAGGAAAGAGGATGTGTGAACATCAACCTGGTCACCCCAACCCATTACATCCCACAGATTTTGGAGGCGCTGCTGCTTGCCTGTGAACAGGGATTGAAACTGCCCCTGGTCTATAACTGCAGCGGCTATGAGAGACTGAAAATCCTGCGCCAGCTTGATGGGATTATTGACATCTACCTGCCTGACATCAAATATGCCGATAAAGATATAGCACTCAAATACTCACAGATCTCCGATTACCCCCGGGTGGCAAAGGAAGCGATCAAAGAAATGCATCAACAGGTGGGAGATTTGGTGCTGAATGAGGAAGGTATAGCAATAAAAGGCCTGCTAATTCGCCACCTGGTAATGCCAGGGGGTTTAGCAGGCACAGCTTCACTGATGAAATTCATAGCTGAAGAAATATCACCGAAAGCCTGGATCAATATCATGAATCAGTATTACCCTACCTATCTGGCTCACCGCTACCCAGAAATTAATAGAAGGATCACCTTTAAAGAGTACCTGGAAGCATTAAAAGCAGCAGAACAAGCCAGCCCTGATTTTAATCTGATATATTAAATTGAATTATTATTGAATTGTTATATTTTATAACCCCAACAACAATTATAAAAAGTACTGTTTGGACTCTTTTTCAACACTCCCAGGGTTACGGGAGGGGAGCGTTCAAGCAACCGCCTCCCGCATATAACCTTCGTTATAAGCCCCGGGGTTTGTAGGTGGCAAATGAAACATCCTATTAAACTTTAAAAATGTTTACCTGTTGCTGCAGTTCACTGGCGAGTTTCGCCAATTGACTCGCTGCTGCTGAAATCTCTTCACTAGATGCAGTTTGTTCTTCTGTAGAAGCAGCCACTTCCTCAGTAGCTGCCGCACTTTCCTGAGATATAACAGCCACTTGTTCGATTCCGGTTCTTACATCTTCGGCATTTTTACTGAGTGCCATAGCTGTTCGGGCAACATCATTAATTTTATCAACCAAAGCCTCTATCGCTGTACTTATTTCACTAAATGCTTGAGAAGTAGCATCAACCGCTGTTTCCTGTTCCCCAACAGCATATATCGCCTGTTCCATTTCATTATTAGCCCTGCCGATACCGCCTTGTATTTCCTTAATAATGGCTCTGATCTCCTGGGTGGCATTGGCAGACTGATCGGCAAGTTTTCTCACCTCGTCTGCAACCACAGCGAACCCTCTGCCCTGCTCACCGGCTCTGGCTGCTTCAATAGCAGCATTCAAAGCAAGCAGGTTTGTCTGCTCAGCAATCCCCACAATAACTTCAATAATATCCCCTATCTGCTGAGATTTCTCTCCCAGACTGGAAACAGAATTGCCCAGGTTCAATGTTTTTTCCTTATTTTCTTCCATCTTCTGTTTCTGATACTCAATTTTCTCCATGCCGTTCTTGACACACTTACTAACATTCCTGGCCAATTCCTCTGTAAACCCAACATTTTTCACCACATCACCTAACTGCTGGATCATCTCTTCAACCATTTTACTGCCTTCCATAGATAACCTCGCTTGCTCAGAAGCTCCTTCAGCAAGCTCATTTGTTGTAGTTGCGATCTGCTCAGCAACACTGGTAGATTGTTCAGCTGCAGATGCCAACTGTTGGGAAGAACAAACTAAAGAAGAAGCTGCATCTCCGATTCTCAAGATTAATTCTCTCAAATTGTCTACCATGGTATCAAAAGAACTCCGCAACAAGTCCAGTTCATCTGCAGCAGATCTATGCTCAGTTTCCTCAGCCTGTAGCTTGTAATCAGAAAGATCTCCTTCAGCAACTTTCTGGGCATCCTGCATCATCATACCCAGCGGTTTAATAACCTTTCTTTGCAGAATAAGGGTAATCAGAAATACAAATATAACCAAAGCAATTACTAAAATCAACGCGTTGATTTCTATTACATTATACAAGGAAGCAAAAGCCTCAGATTGCGGCATCACAGCTACTAGTTTCATACCGGTATCCCCTATTGGGACAAAAGTTAAGAAACAGTCTTCATTCTGGAATCTGACATTCCGGACACCCCTATCCTTCTCAAGGATCTCCTTTCCAACAGCTCTGACATCTTTTTCATCATCCTCGGTAATCTTCTGTTTCAGGTCTTTTTCCGGCTCTTTGCTGGCTAGGTAATAACCATCTCGGGTTACAATAAAAGCAAAACCGTTTTCTCCTACCTTGATATTCTTTACATAGTTTCTGAGGTTGTCTAACCCTATATCAACAGTAGTAACCCCTATCACCTTTCCATCTACTCGAATAGGACTGCTTGAACTGATCATCACTGTGCCAGACACTTCATCTAAATATGGTTCAGTCCAGGCAACATTTCCTTCTGCATTGATCCCAATTTTATACCAATCATATTTAAAGTAATCATAATCAGCATTACTGTACACCCAAGTAAGTTCAACTTCCCCGTTTTCCTTATACATATAGGGTCCAAAATACTTAGTATTTTCATCATAGATATATGGTTCTAACCAAATACCGCTGCCACAAGCAAGCTCGTTCTCCTCAACATATTTTTTAGCAATATCAAGCAAGTTCTCATAATCTTCATAACCCAAAGTTGCAACATTATAGGCCTGTAATTCCGTACACTTGCCTACCAGCGCAATATTTGAAAACAGCTTTTCAGCCTCCGCTCCGGCCTGGAATTCTAATTTTTTGCTTATTTCATCCTCTATATTACCCTTGAATTTAATAGTACTGAAACCTGTCTGTGCCGCAAAAATCACCACCGTAACTACAACAATAAAAATAAGTAAAAATGTTTTAATACTCTTTCTTTTATTCTGTGATCTACTCAAATTGAAAATTCCTCCTTTGCCAAATCTGTTTTATGCACCTGTTCTTTAAACTGTTTGCTGTCTAAAAATCCATCCGGAGTTTGGCCACATATCAGACAAGCTCAATAAACAAACATTAAATATCCCCCCAGGACAATTACAGAAATTTAAAAGCTTACAACTGCTTCCATTATTACTCAAAGCTATTACTAAAAGCAATAATGTAACGTATAATCCAATTTATTATTTCTATTCGTAATTTTAAAGGAAAACCCTTCCTTAAAAAGTATTTTGTCAAAAAATATAACTGGTTTAACAAAAGTAAAAACAGAACCAGTGATGTTTCCTCAAAACTCTATTTTCATATTTAATGTAATAAAAACATTGAATTATCGGAAGGTTATTTTTATCGGTTATAGAATAATTTGGGAAGACGACATCCTTGGGGTAGGCTTTTTTCCGGCAGTTTAATCGTGAACTGTGATAATCAGCGCAATTTTTTAACTCAAGAAACTTTAAACCAGGTGAAATAAAAGTGCTGAAAAAAATCCTTATTGCTCTTCTGATTATCTCCCTTTTATTCGGTTTATCAGGATGGGGAAAATACTTGAATATCAGAGATGAACTGTTTAACTATGCTAGTACAGACTTCGATCACAAACTGCTTCTTGCTGTTCAAAACCTAGAAGAATTGAACAAACAGGTTGAGGAAGGCAAAGACCTTGCCTATCAAATTCAAGAGACAACCTCCTGGCTGCGAAGGTTGCAACAAAGCAGTGTACTTTATTTCAAAATGCTGGCGTATAGATCACCTGATGTCTACCCTGAACAAATAAGGTTTGATATAGCTACCACCAATGTTAAGGCATTAGAAGACCTGATAACAAAACCACAATTGAGTGAAGATGGTAGGCAATTAATAAGGGAACTAACAGCACGTTATCAAAAACTAAGAAAAGTATTAACCACTCAGGTGATCATCAATGCCGAATTCAAAGAACCTTTGGAGGAGTATAATAAAGCATTTCAAACAAAAATGACTAAACCCCTGAAAACTCAGGGGTTATTGTTTTCCTTCTACCCATCCTGCTCATCACTCTCAACAGGCTAAATGATTTTAAAATAAAACATTAAAAGTAAAACCAGTAACAACAGCTATAACAAAGATAGTAATTACAAAAACGACCACTGGACGCGGACGGAAAATCGATGCCAGGAGGGTTACCTCCGGGATACTAGCACCTGCCCCCCCGATAATAAGAGCTGCTACTGTTCCTAAAGCCATTCCCTTTTTCATCAAAGTAAGGCCAATGGGGATGATGGTCTCTGCCCTGATATACATTGGAATACCGATGACGGCAGCCACAGGAACAGCTAAGGGGTTACCCCTACCCGCCACTTTAGCGATCCACTCTGAGGGTATAAATCCATAGATAACGGCACCGATGGCCGTACCCAGCACCAGGTAAGGTAAGACCTGCCGGAAAAGTGCCATCGCCTGCACCCCAGCACCCCTAAGTTTGGGTTTGAGCTGCTCCCACTTGCTTGAAGGTAAAGCATCTTCGGAGAGATCCTCCAGGTTGGATAGGTCGAGTTCAACAGTTTCACAACAGCCTACAGCTGGATTAGCAGCCAGTTCCTCGGTTTCACAGCATGATGTGCTGCAGCAACTGGATGTTTGAATATGAGCGAGATCTTTCACCTGATTTGCCATACCCATTCTTTCCCATACAGCACCGCCTATAGCTGCCAGAGCAAAAGTGATCACACCATAAACCACAGTTGCCCGCCAGCCAAAAAGCGCCAAAAACAGCCCGATAATGATGGGGTTCAAAATGGGTGAAGCTAATAGAAAAGATATACTAGCACCAAAGGGAGCTCCACTGCTGAGTAGTCCAACCAGTATGGGAACTGTTGAACAGGAACAAAAAGGGGTAAGGGCACCGAAAGCAGCTCCAAGCATATTGCCCAATCCACGTTTGGGCTTGCCCAGCACTTCTCGTATTTTTTCATCCGGCACAAACTGCTGGATTAATGCCACCAGGAAGGAAATGCCGATAAAAAGCAGAACCAACTCACCCAGGATCATGACAAAAAACTTGCCCGTTGTCACCAGGTTATTCATTATTCATCCTCTCCTCTCATATGCTCATCGATGATATCTTTGGCAGTGAGGAACCTGCAGCAGCCCTGGACCCACTCCTGTACATCTTGATTCAAGCTGTAATAGGACCAGGTACCTTCAGTTCTTCTCTGGATCAGACCCACTTCGTTCATCACCTTCAAATGATAAGACATAAGCGGTTGTTTTTGCCCCAGAGCTTCTACCAGTTCACAAACACACTTCTCTCCCTCTCTGAGTAAAATAATAATTTTCAGCCGCAGAGGATCAGCCATCACCTGAAACTTGGCTGCATACTCTGCAAGAAACCGATCAACATAATCTTCACTGGATGAACGGGGCATTGGATTCACCCTTCTCACCTGCCCTTCGATATATCAAAAATTTTTGATATAAGCCATAAAAAATTTTATACCGGTCCCTGCATCTTTTTGCTGTTGAGATCACCCTTTTTTAATAAAACATGCTGAAAAGGTGTTAGGGGTTCACCATCTTCATAGACTATTTCTGTGAAATATATACAGTTACCACTTAATGCGATTTCTTCAGAGGTTAACCGTTTCCTAAACCAGCAGCATTCCTGCTGATGTGCATCATAAAGTCCACAGTTATTGCACCCATTCACCATCAAAAACTCCCCCTTATTATAGCTGCTTATTTCCCATCCAAACAGCTTACCTTTTTTTTGATCTTCGGATAGATAACAAACTGCAAGTACTCCCATGCCTCCTCACCATCATGGTCCATGAGAATACCCTCAAGCCTTAAGATCTCCTCTGGTTCCAGGACAATAAAAACCTTTTTCACAGCTCCAGCTCATCTCCTTTCGGTAAAAGATGGGCAAAATAATCAGCCAGTTTTTCTTCAAGAACGGCTTTTTTCTCTTCTTTGAGCTGGGGACACTGTTCCAAAGTATGCTGCCCCTGGATCACCCCTGCGGCAAAAGCCAAACAGGTAACTTCACCACAGTCCCTGCAGTTGGTGCGGGGAAAATATTTGTATATGTCAAATGGGCTTAATTGAAACTGTGGCAAGGTGGTAGGAACTATGGTCTCCCGTTTTGCTGCCACTTTATTGAGTATGGCTACAACTGCATCTAAGATTTCTCCGGCTGTTGCCATGTTTTCTGTTTTACCCACAGTCACCTGCTGTGCCTGCAGAACAATAGGCCGCTCCCTATAGGAAAAGGTAAAGAGCATCCTCTCCTGATCAAAATCTCCCCTTAATACAGCATTAAGGTAAGGAAACAGCTCAGAAATATCTCTGGAGAGGGAGGCCACCACCCGGACACGGCTGCCATCGGTAAAGCAGGGAGATGTCTGCTGAATTTTGTATCCAGTGATATAATCACTTTTTTCGCTTTTTACTGCTCTGGCACTCCCTGCCTGACTGGCAATCTCTCTGACTGCATCGAGAAAGTATATAATTTCATCCTCTGTATTGAAAAAAGACGGGCTGACCCGCACAGTACCTCTTCCAATGGTACCAATGGTTCGATGTGCTTGTGGGGCACAGTGCAGTCCTGTACGCACCATGATGTTATAGACTTCGTCAAGAACACTGCCCACATCTTCGGGGTTTACATCCAGAATATTGAAAGAAACAACACCTACCTGTTGATCAGGATCCTGGGGACCATAAACAACCACACCGGGAATACTCAACAACCGATCTATAACAAGACCAGTAAGGCGGTGCTCCTTGGTACGGATCTCGTTCACCCCAGTCGTGATAATAAAATCCAGTGCCGCACCCAGTCCAGCAAGACCTGGTCCATTGTGTGTTCCCACTTCGAAACGACCTGGGAGTTCAGCAGGCTGAAAGGGTGAAACAGAACTGCTACCTGTTCCACCCTCCATCAATGTTTCCAGAATAAGGTCCGGTGCAATGTAGAGTGCCCCTGTACCCTGGGGACCCAACAACCCCTTATGGCCGCTTGCAGCCAGCAGATCGATCCCCATTTCATCAACATCCAAAGGCAGCACCCCCGCGGTCTGGGCGGCATCCACAAGAAATAAAGCATTATGCCCATGAGCAAGCTCAGCCAACTCAGCCAGAGGAAAGATTGTGCCGGTCACATTAGAGGCATGTGTACAAACAAGCAGCCGGGTACGCGGTTGGAAAGCATCCTTTACTGCATCCAGATCTATATCACCGCGCTGGCCGCACTTTATCTCCGTAAGAGAAATTACCCCCTTTTTCTCCAGCGTTTTCAATGGGCGCCAGACCGAGTTGTGCTCCATGCTGCTGGTAATGACATGGTCACCCCTGTGCAGCACCCCTTTAATGGCTGTATTTAGCGCCTCTGAACAGTTTTTTGTGAAAATGATCCTGGACGGATCAGCAGCGTTGAGAAATTCGGCCAGCTTCCTGCGGCAATCCTCAATAATATTTGTGGCCTCTCTGCTGCGGCGAAACACTCCCCGGCCCTGGCTGGCACCATGCTGCCGCAAAAATGAGTCAACAGCCCTGTAAACCACTTCTGGTTTCGGCCATGAGGTAGCGGCATTATTCAGATAAACCTCCACCACTTTCCCCTCCCTACCTGCAGTCTATCACTCTTGACATCTCCTCATTTGTTGCCTGCAGATTTTCTTTTAATACATGATCGATGCACTCCAAAAACTTCTTAACACAGGGTGTACGGAGTTTGTAATATACACTGGTCCCCTCCTGACGGGAGGTGACGAGCCCAGCATTCTTTAAAACGGCTAAGTGCTTGGACACCAGCGGCTGGTCACAGCCAAGGGCATCTACCAGTTCACAGACACACCTTTCTTGATCAATTTCCAGTTGATCAATTATTTTCAGACGCATGGGATGGGCTAAAGCCTTGATAACCCGTGTACGCAAATCAAATAGATCACTGGCCATCTCATAACCTCCTCCGAATTCTGAACCAAAATGCTTTAAATACCCTTTATGCCAGCGGTTCACCCTCTGGTGTGAAGTATTTCCTAGAAAAGAACAGGGCAACATTAACCAAACCGATCATTACAGGCACCTCAATTAGCGGTCCAATCACAGCAGCAAAGGCCTGCCCAGATTCAATCCCAAACACTGCCACTGCCACAGCGATAGCCAGTTCAAAGTTGTTGCTTGCTGCAGTAAAAGCAAGAGCTGTTGACTGGGAATAATTGACCTTCGCCTTCCAGCTGACAAAAAAAGAAACAAAAAACATGATTACAAAATAGAACAACAACGGTATCGCTATCCTTACCACATCAAGGGGCAGGCTGACAATATACTCCCCTTTTAGAGAAAACATGATCACAATGGTGTAAAGCAGTGCTATAAGGGCTAAAGGGCTGATTTTGGGAATAAAGCGCTGTTCATACCATTCCTTTCCTTTGAGAGGAATCAGGGTAAAGCGGGTAATCACACCAGCCAGGAAAGGAATTCCCAAATAAATGCCTACACTTTTGGCAACCTCAGCCATGGACACATGAATAACAGTAATCTGCTGAGACAAATGCAGCCATTGGGGTATTAATGTGATAAAAAGGTAAGCATATACAGAGTAAAATAAAACCTGAAAGATGGAATTGAAAGCCACTAAGGCTGCTCCATACTCAGAATCCCCGTGTGCCAAACTATTCCAAACAATAACCATAGCAATACAGCGGGCAAGACCGATCAAGATCAGGCCGACCATGTAATCCGGGTACCCACGCAAGAAAACCACAGCCAGAATAAACATCAAAACAGGGCCGATAATCCAGTTTTGAAGTAGTGAAAGACCTAATACTTTGGTATTTCTAAAAACCTTGCCCAATTCCTCATATTTTACCTTAGCCAGAGGTGGATACATCATGATGATCAAGCCTACAGCTATAGGTATCGACGTAGTACCTACCTGAAATCTATTCAGGAAGGTCGCGATATCTGGGATAAGATAGCCTCCCAAAACCCCAATGGCCATAGCAAGAAAGATCCAGAGTGTTAGATAGCGATCTAAAACTGAAAGCCTTGCAGGTGCGTTGTCAGTCATAACATTTCCTCCTTTTGTTCGATATTCAGTTCTCTGCCTCTATTTCAGCAGTTCAGACACTGCACCGCCGATCTTTTCCAATGATAAACCACCATGAAAAGAAGGCTTGCCGTTAATCACTGTCAATGGGAGATGCACCCTACTCAGTATCCTTTGAACCTCCGGGTAATCCTTCATTTCTTCACTCATAACATCAACATAGCGGAACTTAACAGCTTCGCCAAACTTTTCTAAAAGTGCTCCCTTTAATTCTCCGGCCTTTCTCTCCATAGACTGCTCTGAATTACATGATGAACAGTACGCACAACCACCGCTAGGAGTCGCGGTTCCAAACACCACCACATCAACCTGTGCCAATCGATAATCACCCTTCCTTTCTTATTATTATTTTGTTTGTTCACTGTCCACCCGGGACAATTATGTTGGCAGGTGTCACTTTCGTGTAGACAATTCTGTCTCTTTGAGCAGCAGGTACTGGTACGGACTGAGTTTTTCCTCCGGCGCTGCAGCGCAAAAGTAGAGACATCCCCAATCCCATCCTGTTTCATCAGGCTCTCTGACGCGTTTATGCTTATAACAAAAGTATGAACCCTCTTGTTCCATTTTCTGTGCTAGAGCACATACACGGCAGGTCCTCTCCGCCATCTCTCACTCGCCTCCTCATTTAAGACAGGTTCGCTTGAATACTACGCTATTTTGCCTGCAGCCAATTTAGAATCTCATCCTTTTTCGGCAGCCTGCCAGAGCATATAATCTCTCCATCCACAACAAGCCCAGGAGTCAGCATGATATCGTATTCAAGGATCTCATTGAGATCGGTTATTTTGATAATGTCGGCATCTACTCCCAGCTCACTAACTGCTTCTCTCACCAGTTCCTCAAGCTTATTGCACTTAGCACAACCTGTTCCCAAAATCTTGATTTCCATCTCTAATTTCCTCCTTTTCTGTTCCGGGATTTTATTAATTTCCGGCTAGAAAAACATCCCATAGAGCCAACCGGAAAGTGTGCTCATTACAACAACCAGCCCCGCGTAAGTCAATCCCTTTTTCGCTCCGATCATCCTGATGATCACCAGTATACTCGGTAAGCTCAAAGCAGGACCCGCGAGCAGTAGAGCTAGGGCAGGGCCTTTTCCCATACCTGATCCGATCAATCCCTGCAGGATCGGTACCTCTGTCAGGGTAGAAAAGTACATCAATGCACCTGCCAGAGATGCTAAAAAATTGGCCTGTAGAGAATTGCCCCCGACTACAGCAGCAATCCACTCAGATGGTATCAGGCCATTGTCCAAACCTGGCCTCCCTAGCAAAAACCCTGCCACAAGAACACCCACAAACAGCAGTGGGATGATCTGTTTGGTGAAAAACCAGGTGGCATCCATCCAGGATGACACTTCCTCTTTATCGAACCAGCGCCAAATCATCAACCCCAGAATGATCAGCAAAGCTCCAGCAAGATACCACTTTACCTGATAAACAGCCAGCCAAAATCCTTCACTTCCCTCAGGTTTACCCCAGGCAGCAAAAACTAGAATGAAGATCAGGACGAGAAAATATGATAGGGTTTGCAAGGGAGTTCTTTTCTCTTCAGGCAGTTCGGCCGCCAGTTTGCGAGAGCTTTCTAATCTTTCCTGTTCATCCTTCCGATAGATAAAAGCCATGAGAAGTCCGATCACTAGTGCAAAGCCTACTGCACCAACTACTCTAGCCACACCCAATTCCCAACCCAATACTCTGGCTGTAAGAACAATGGCCAGAATATTGATGGCTGGCCCTGAGTAGAGAAATGCTATAGCAGGCCCAAGCCCTGCACCACGCTTGTAAATCCCGCCGAAAAGGGGAAGTACTGTACAGGAACAGACCGCCAGCACCGCCCCGGAAACAGAGCCCACAAGATAGGCCGCCCATTTTTTGGCTTCACCGCCGAAATACTTGATCACTGCCCGCTGAGAAAAAAAACAAGAAATCGCTCCAGCAATAAACAGCGCAGGTATCAGACAAAAGAGAACATGCTCCTGCACGTACTCCTGCAGCATGAAAAAACCTTCAAGAATCGCTTTACTTACCCTGGGATGCCCAAAGGGAATAAAATATGCTGCTAGAAATAGTGCGATTAGCAGTAAGAATTTATTGCGTTCCTTCATGTTGCCCCCTCCCTCAGTCAAATAAATCTACTATAAACTACTAAGTAAATATTTATATACTTATATTCTCATATTGTTATATTTAATGCAATACCTAAATTAAAAAATTTTGAAATATGTTGAGTTTTAAAACCCTGCTGCCGCACTTGCATAGCTCAGCAGAAATGCCAGCCAAACAAAAAAAGGTTTCAAGCATTTAATGCCTAAAACCCTTGGAGTTTAAAGCCTATATCTTACTAAACATAGTAATTTAAGATATAGGCTAACTTTTATTTTTATTGCGGGTAACATATTGATAAAATTGTTAATGACTTTTGCTTCGTCATATATAAATAATGTGACAGCCACAAAACACAAAAAAAACAGTATCGGCATCAATGCCTACAGGCATTTGATACTACCATACCGCCAACAATAAAAGTAAATGGTGCCGAAGGTGGGAGTCGAACCCACACGGGTGTTGAGCCCGGCGGATTTTGAGTCCGCTGCGTCTGCCAATTCCGCCACTTCGGCAGTCAATTTATTGACGAATCATATTATACTGGATCAGCACCCACTTTTCAAGCACATTCTTTTGCCTGGTCTGTGTCAAGATCTTGTAGGTGAACTCCCCCGAAATTTTTTTTATAACAGCTCAGGTACCATCTTAACGATCTTCCTGAGCATGTAACCCGTTAAGTAAGGTGTATCTATAGCAGGTACATGTGCCTGAAGCCATGCCCCTGTATCCTCAACACTACAACTTCTGTGAATGTTTATTGGAGTATCCCCAACGGCTTTAGCCAGGGTGATGTTTATCGGTTTCGATACAGACAGGGCATCGCTCAG